>Ga0075524_10000247_pt1 | contig 12753 bp, 14 predicted proteins | sample NGEPerone_FD_76826 | JGI IMG/M metagenome (GOLD analysis project Ga0075524, IMG submission 76826) | Arctic peat soil microbial communities from the Barrow Environmental Observatory site, Barrow, Alaska, USA - NGEE Permafrost154B-one | ecosystem: Environmental > Terrestrial > Soil > Wetlands >...
GCGCAGACGAGCTCGAATCCGACGCGGGCTAGCTCCTGACGGGTGTCGGCGTCAAGCCCGTCGTCCGTGACGACGGTGTCCAGCTCCGCCAGCGGCAGTACGGCGAAGCGGCTAGAGGCACCGTACTTTGAGCTGCTCGCGACGAGGATCCGTCGGTTGGCGACCTCCGCAGCTGCGGCCTTGACCTCCACCTTGTCGAGCGCGGGGGTCGTCACCCCGAGCCGTAGGTCCCAGGCGCCCGTGCTCAGTACGCACAGGTCGTACCGAGCCGAACGGACAGTCCGCGCCGCCAGTACGCCCGCGCTTGATCCGCTGGCGCGGTCAATCTCGCCGCCCGTATGGATGACGCGGATGGCGGGAGCTGCGATGAGGGTCAGCGCGGAGTGGAGGTCGTTGGTGACCACGGTGAGATCGGTGCGCCCGAGGAGTTCCGCGGCGAGCGCCTGGCATGTTGTGCCAGCGTCGAGGTACACGGTCATGCCATTGACGATGAGGTCCGCCGCGGCGACGGCGATCGCGCGCTTCTGGGGGATCTCGAGGCCCGCGCGCTCGGAACGCTCGACCGGGGGCTGGCGACCGCCGAGCCGGACGCCGCCGCTGACGGCGGTCACCTGGCCCTTCTGCTCCAGCAAGGCGATGTCGCGCCTGACCGTCATGTGCGAGACGCCAAACTCCTCCGCAGCATGGCGGAGCGTCACGATGTCTTCGGCCTCCAGCAGCGCGAGAAGTGCCCTGCGTCGCTGCTCGGGAATCAGGAGGTCCGGCACGGTCGCAGCATATCGCGGATGTGCATCCATGAGGTATTATGTGACTTCATGTTCCCCAAGTATCGCGGCCTGCGGGCCATCGATGAAACCGGCCTCGTGCTCATCGTCAGGCTTGACGACGTCCTGGAGGCAGAGGCGGTCGCGGAGGCGGCGATCGAAGGTGGCGTTCGAGCGCTGGAGATCACCTACTCAGTCCCAGGCGCTCTGTCGCTCATCGAGCGGCTCGCGGGTCGGCACCGGCACGAGGGGGTGCTGATCGGGGCCGGCACGGTGCTCGACGGCCACGGCGCGTTCGCTGCCGTCCAGGCGGGGGCCGAGCTTCTCGTCAGCCCGCAACTGAACCCGGAGATGCTCGCCGTCGCACGGCGTCACCAGGTGGTCACCATCAGCGGAGCATTCACCCCGACGGAAATCGTCGACTCGCTGACGGCAGGCGCTGACATCGTCAAGTTGTTCCCTGCCGAGCTGCTCGGGCCGTCGTTCGTGCGCACGGTGCGCGCCCCACTGGACCGCGCGCCACTCCTGCCTGCTGGTGGGGTCACGGTGGACAATGTGGGTGAGTGGTTTGCGGCGGGCGTCGCGTGTGTGGGCGTCGGCAGTGCGATCACGAAAGCGGCCACCGGCCACGGCGGCCACCGGCGGGTCACCGAAGCTGCGAGCGAGTTCCTCGCCGCCGTGGCGCGAGCCCGGGCCTGAGGATCCGCAGTGTCCGAGTTGACGGTCTACGTGTTCATCGGATCCGCGGGGTCGGGCAAGTCGAGCGCCGCGCGGCTGACCGCGACGATGCTCGGAGCGGCATACCTGGACAAAGACACTTTGGTCAGCCCGCTGACCGAACTGCTGCTCAGCGAGCGAGGCGAGGACCCACTGCAGCGCGAGAGCAGCGGCTACTACCGGCAGATCGTGTTCCCCGCCGAGTACCGTGCGCTGCTGCGGACGGCTGCCGACAACCTTGCGCTCGGCCTCTCGGTCGTCCTCGACGCACCCTTCTTTGCGGTGCTGGGCGACCCCGACTACCTGGAGCGGGCTCGGGCCGAAGCGGGCTGGCCCCCGTGCCGGGTTGTGGTCGTCACCGTTGGCACGTCCGAGGCGACCGTCCGCCGTCGGCTCGAGGAGCGTGCCTACCCCCGTGACGCCTGGAAGCTTGCCCACTGGGCGGAGTTCTGGGCGATGATGCGCGACCTGCGGTGCACCTGGAGCGGAGTCGAACTTCGCCACCTTGACAACGACGGTGAACCCTTCGAGCCGGCGCGGATCGGCGCGCTCCTGGGACTGACGTCAGGTCCCGCGACCTAGCCTTGGGCGTGGCTCGTCCAGGAACGACCAGGCTGTTCCTCGGTTGGCAAGCCGGCAGCCAAGAGGATCCGGTCTAACAGGAGCTGAGTATGTGCTGCCTCACGTCCGGAGGTCAGCGGCTGCGCCCGGTCGCGGACCCGGTCCAGGAAGTGGTCCACCGCTCCTCGGAACCCGAACGTCGCGGTCGCGGTTGCCCAACCGAACGCCTCCGCGCGCATCTCACGTGAGATGGTCTGCCCGTCGCGCGTCACCTGGATCCGGTCGGGCGCCTCCACGTGCACAGACACGCCGCCGCCGTACGCGTCGAGCGACTCCTCCCAGCCGCCAGCGTTGCGCGCCGCGACGAGAACGCCCGTGTGTCCGGTGTCAAACCGCACGAGGGCGGACACCCCGTCCTCCTGCCACAGGTCCTCGCCGGCCGCGGACGCGGAGACTTCCGTCGGCTCACCGCCGCAGTACCAGCGCAACAGGTCGACCATGTGGATCGAGTTCTCGAACGTCGCGCGGTACTCCGAGCCGTTCCGGTTCTTCTGTGCGGCGCAGAACACCGCGCCAGACTCACCAAAGGCGTCGTGGCCCGCTTGGTAGGTGGGTGCGAAGCGTCGGTTGAAGCCCACCATGAGGATGCGATCGGCGGACTCTGCCAGGTCGGCGAGCCGCACCGCGTCGTTGGCAACGGTCGCGAGCGGCTTCTCGCAAAAGACGTCCACCCCTGCGGACAGGGTGGTCTCGACGCCGACCACGTGCTCAGACCTGGGCGTGAGAACGAAGACCGCGTCGAGCCGCTCGGACTCCAGCATCTGCTCGACGGTCCGATATGCCGCACCGAACCCCCACCGCGAGACGAGAGAGCTCGGATCGTTGCGGCGGGAGACCAGTGCGGCGAGGTCAACGTCGTCCCGGCCCGCTAGTGAGGGCAGCTGGGCGATCGTGGCGATGCTCCCCGCGCCGATGACACCCACCCGTAGCCTGCTGCTCATGCCTGCCTCCATTCGCTCGGCCCCACCAGCCGCGGCGGATCCTTGACGCGCGAGCGATCCACCAGTTCGAGCATCAGCCCCCAGGGAGTCATGACGTAGGTCCACCGATTGCCAGCGACCCTAGGACTGTCCTGCGACACCTGCTTGACCCGACCCAGCACACGGACACCCGGCACGGTCCGGAGGTAGTCGACTGCGGCATCGACGTCGTCCACGACGAACGCCAGGTGGTGCCCACCGGCGTCGCCGTGCCGGGGCGGCTCGGTGCGTAGGCCCTGCCCGGCCCATTGGAACAGCTCCACGTTGAGGTTCGGCGGCAGTCGCAGCATCGCCAGTTCGAAGGCGGTATCCGGCGGCATCTGGAAGTTCTCCGGAATGAACACCGGGTCTGGCCCGCGCCGTGACCGGTAGAGCGTCTCCGCTCCGAGATGCTCGACGAAGAACCGGACCGCCAGGTCGAGATCGGGCACGGTGAATGCGATGTGGTCTGCGTGGCGCAGTCCCGTGATCCGCCCGCTCGGTGCGCTCATCGCACGAGCCTGGGCAGGACAATGCGACCGAAGTCTCCGACGCACGCGGCCTGGTTTCGCCCGGCGTGGTGCAGGTAGATCCGGTCGAAGCCCGAGTCGACGAAGGACCGGATGCTCACCTCTGTCAGGTGGACTTGCTCGAGCATCGGGCCGTAGCCGATGGCAGAGTCGCCGGCGACCAGAGCAGTGTCGAGCAGGTCGTTGGCGGAGTTCACAGGATCGGCCTGGAGACGGTCATGGCCTTGAGGCGGGGAAGCAGCTCGCTGCCCCACAACTCCAGCTGGTCAGGGTCGTCGGTGTAGGGGTGGATGATCAGGTGCTCGACCCCGACGTCCACACGGGCTTGGCACTGGGCCACCACCTCGTCCAGTGTGCCGAACATGTAGGACCGTTCGAGGTGTTCCTCGTCCCGGCCGTCGCCGAGAACCGCGGCCGCCTTCTGGTGCTGGATCTTGCGCGCCGCGGCGGGTGAGTCTTCCTCGGTCAGGTGCAGCCACTGGCCGTGCGCGATGACCATCTCGTCGGGGTCGCGGCCCTCCTCGACGAGCGCCGCGTGGACCAGGGCCCAGTCCTCGGCGACCTGCGCCGGCTGCGCGCTCGGACGGGAGAACCACCCGTCGGACGCGACGATCCGCCGCTTGACGTTCGGGTGCAGCTGCGGCTTCTCCACCGACTGTTCGCCGGTGACCTGGCTGCCCCCACCGACCCAGACGGGCAGCGGAGCCGGGGACGGCTCGATCTGCAGGTCCTCCAGGTCGTAGAACCGGCCGTGGTGGGTGATCGTTTCGCCGCCCATCAGGCGGCGGGTGATCTCGAGCACCTCGTCGGTACGGGCACCACGTTCCTTCGGCTCGGTGCCCATGGCGAACATCTCAGGTGGGAACCACCCTGTTCCGGCGCCGAGGATGAACCTGTCGTTGGACATCTGCTGAAGGCTCACCAGCGTCTTCGCCAGCAGTACCGGATGGCGCAACGGCATCAGCAGAACGCCGGTGCCCAGCATGATCGTCCTCGTGACGGCGGCGGCGAAGGCGAGCGTCGTAAGGGGCTCGATCCAGGTGTAGGCGTACATGTTGCGGGCGCGGAGCATGTGATCCGTGACCCAAATCGAGTCGAACCCGAGCGCCTCTGCGCGGACGCACCACTGGCGCAGGCGATCGGCGTGGTTGATGCCGTCGGCGGCATAGCCGAAGCTCGGCAGGTAGATTCCAACCTTCAATGTGGTCATCGGACTCGCATCTCCTTTGCGCTCCGCAGGGATCTGGAAATCGGCTCGCCCGGCGCTAGGGACCGTCGAGGGTGCGGCGAAGACCCTCCTCCAGCGACACGTTGGGCACCCAGCCGAGCTCCTCGCGGATCCGTGCGACGTGCAACGGCGCCCGCTGAGAGACTCCAGGCAGCATCCCCGCAGCGAGCTTGACATCCCAAGCCGGCCGGAGGCCGCGGATCACGGCTGCGACCTCCCGCAGCGTGGCTCCGGCGCCCGAGGCGATGTTGTAGGCACGGTGCGCCAGCTGGTCGGCCTCGGCCAGGGCTACCACCGCCCGGACCGCGTCGTCGACGTGCACCAGGTCGGCCACGTGGTCGGCTCCGGGGCTCGGAGGTGAGATCCGGCCGGCCGCCGCGTCGTCGAGCCAGGGCTGTGGCGGGCGGTTGCGCGGGAAGCGCGGACCGTAGACCCAGGACAGCCGGGCCGCGACGTAGCCGATCTCCGGGAACTCGCGGGCGAGCAGCTCGCCCGCGACCTTGTGGACCCCGTACGCGGACGTCGGCACCGTGGGTGAGTCCTCGACCAAAGGCCCCGCGGCCGCGCCGTAGACCTCCTCCGACGACAGGTCCACGAACCGCGTGACGCCGGCCGCCGCCGCGGCCGAGAGCACGGCGACGGTCCCCACGACGTTCACCGTGGTCGCCGCAATGAGGTGGGTGCGCACGTCGTGTACGCCGACGACGGCCGCGCCGTGCACCACGACGTCGGCGCCTTCGAACGCACGCGTGAGCGCGGCGCTGTCGCGCACGTCGACGGCAATCGTGCCGTCCAGGGCCAGGCGGTCGGTCGCGACGACTCGGTGGCCGCGTGCCCGCAGGGCACGCACAGTGGCGGCTCCGAGAAATCCGGCGCCGCCGGTCACCACGATCACTCCGAGCCGGGTCGCGGAGGCGCTCATGCCGTCCTCTGCTCATCGTCGGTGGGTAGACCGGCTGCGGCGAGCACACGCTCCATCAGTTCCTGGGAGCGATATGCCTCCAACGCGTCGGTGCCGGGGCGTTCTCGGGTCCGCACGCAGTGCAGGAAGTGGCGGACCGCAGGCGCAAAGCCTGCGGTCTCGGTGACATCGGCCCATCCCTGGGCGGTGGGCCTCTGGTGATGCACCGCGCTGACGCCGTCGCGGATCACGGCGACCTCGTCGGGCGCGACGACCCGCACCGTGGTCGCTTGCCCATACGCCTCGAAACGCTCGTCCCACTCCCCGGCGCATCGGGCTGCGAGGAACAGGGCTGTCGAGCCGGAGTCGAACCGGATCAGGGCAGCCGTGCCGGACTCGCGGTAGACGTCCGGGGCGCAGGCGGCCGCCGTCACAGCAACCGGTTCGCCGCAGAACCACCGAAGCAGATCGATCATGTGGATGCCGTTCTCCAGCGTCGCGCGGTACTCAGTGCCCACGCGGTTCTTCTGCCCCACCACGAACTCCGGTGGTCGGTCGGCGAACACCGCACGTGCCTGCTGGTAGACCGGCGCGTAGCGACGGTTGAGACCGACCATGAGGTGCCCGGGCGCGGTGTCCGCCGCCTCGACCAGTGACCTCGCGTCCTCGAGTGTCGAGGCGAGCGGCTTCTCGCAGAAGATGTCCAGGCCCGCGTCCAGACCGAGCCGGACGAACGGGGCGTGCAGGTGCTTTGGCGTCAGGACGAAGAGGGCGTCGAGGTGGGCGCCGTCAATGAGGTCCTCTGCGCTCCGGTACACACGTTCCACCGGCCAGCGCGAGATGACCTCGTCCGACTCGGCGGCCGAGGCGGTCACCACCCCCGCGATCGTCACCGCCGGGTCGGCACTCAGCGCTGGCAGCTGCGCGAGGCGGGCGATCACGCCGGCTCCGACCAGCCCCACCCGAAGCGGCACCTGCTCAGTCATGCAGCACGCCGAGCTTCTTGAAGATGCCGTAAATCTGCCCCGCGTACCCTGCGAACGCGGCCTCGTCGCCGACCTGGACCGGCCTCGGTCGGGGAAGCTCGATAGTGATCTCCTCGACGATGGACCCGGGAGAGGGTCCCATCACGAGCACCCGGTCCGACAGACCCACAGCCTCCTCGACGCTGTGGGTGATGAACAGTACTGACTTGGGCCGATCCAGCCACAACCTCTCGAGGTCGACCCGCATCTGTGCGCGCGTGAGCGCGTCGAGGGCGCCGAACGGTTCGTCCATGAGGAGCACCGATGGCTCGTGCACCAGGGCGCGCGCGATGGACACTCGCTGCCGCATGCCACCCGACAGCTGGTTGGGGTACCGGTTCTTCGCGTCATCAACACCCAGGTTCGTCATCAGCTCATCCGTGCGAGCCTGTTGCTGTGCGCGCGGAAGGTGGCGGATACGACCTTGCATGAGGATGTTGTCCTTCGCTGTACGGAAGTCCAGCAGCAGGTCATCCTGAAAGACGATCCCCACGTCGGTGAGCGGTTCGGACAGCGGCACCCCGTTGATCTGCACGTGGCCGGACGTTGGCTCTAGCAGGCCGGCGACCATGAGCATCAAAGTGCTCTTGCCACAGCCGCTCGGGCCCACGAAACTCACAAACTCGCCCGGCCGGATCGTGAAGTCCGTCGGTTCCAGGGCGACGTTGAGCCCGTCCTTCGTGCGGAACTCCTTGGCGAGGCCGACGCCCGAGATTTCGAGGCTGCTGCTCGCGCCGGTCGGGGCGCCGCTGTCCTGGTTCAGCATGCCGGCAGGTCCGCCGGGAGGTAGTCGTCCGTGTAGTACGCAGTGATCGGGTCCGTGGTCGGCAGGTCGAGGTACTTCACGAGCAGGTCGTAGGTCGCCGTCCAGGTGTCCGAACTCACCTTCCCCATGCCCTCGGAACCAGCAGAGCAGTACAGCTTGATGTCGATTTCGGCCTGCTTGACGATGGAATCCGTCACGGCGCCCGCCGGGAATGCCTTGGCAACGATATCCCCTGCGGCCTTAGGGTCTTTGCGGACGTCGTCGAACCCGCGGAGCGACGCCTCGACAAACGCGGAGGCGATGTCGGGGTTGGCCTTCGCGTAGCTGGCCTGGGCGATGATCGACAGACCGACCGTCGGCACGCCGGCGTCGCGGTAGAGGACCTCGTTGAGGGTGGCCCCCTGCTCACGCAGTTGCACGCCCTGGCTGTCGGCACCCGCGGTGATGGCGTCGACGCTGCCCTGGAGAAGGGTGGCCACCAGGGCCGACGGGTCGATGTTGACGATGTCCACCGACGCCTTGTCCACCCCGTTGGCGGCAAGCACGGCGTCGAACAGGCTCGCCTGGGCGGTGCCCGGCTGGAGAGCCACGCTCTTGCCGGCGAGGTCGCCGATCGTCTTGAGGCCGGAGCTTTCGAGGGACATCACGGAGAACCCGTTGGTCTGCAGAACCTGCGCGATGTTGATCAGGTCGCCCTCCTGCGCGGTGACAGCCATCGCCGAAGGGGCGTCGGCGAAACCGAATTCCGAGTTGCCCTGGGCGACCAGGGACGAGGTCGAACCGGAGCCCTGACCCTCCTGGATCGTTACGTCGAGGCCCGCGTCCGCGTAGTAGCCATTGGCCTGGGCCACCATGAACCCGGCGTTCGGACCGCCGGCGAGATAGTTGAGCGTGACGGTGACCGGTGTGAGCTCGGCCGGCGCCTCGCTGGTCGCTGTCGCCGAGCTGGACGCCGACCCGTCAGCGGGCTGTGCCGGCGTGGTCGTGGAGCAGCCCGCCAAGGCGAGGCCCACCACTCCCACGCACGTTGCGGCGGCGAGTTTCGTGAACGGCTTCATTGCGGTGAGAAACATCACTTGACCTTTCTAGTGGGTGACGGCGGGATGTTAGTGCTTCCGCTGCCAGGGGGTGACGAGGCGCTCAGCGGTCTCAACGAGGTTGGAGAAGAACAGGCCAAGAATGCTGAGCACGACCAGTACGGAGAAGATCAGCGGCGTGTCGAGATTCGACGAGGCTCGGAGCAGGACGTAGCCGAGCCCGGCATTGGAGCCGACGAACTCGGCCACGATTGCACCGGTCACTGCCAGCACGATTGCGACCTTGAGCCCAGAGAAGATGAACGGGAGGGCGGCCGGCATCCGGACGTGGCTGAACGTCTGAGTCCTCGATGCGCCCATCGACCTGGTGATGTAGAGGAGCCGCGGATCGAGTGCCTTGAACCCAGTCAGCGTGTCGACCAGGATCGGGAAAAAGCACAGAAGGAAGGTCAGCAGCACCTTCGGCGTGGTCCCGAACCCGAACCAGACGATGAACAGCGGCGCGACCGCAATCTTGGGGATGGTCTGGAGCACCACAATCAGCGGGTAGAACGTAATCTCGAACACTCGCACGGAGGCGATCAAGTACGCCAGCGGAATGCTGATCGCGGCGGCCCACAGAAATCCCAGGATCACTTCGGTGCCTGTAACGAGTGCGGCGTCCCACAAAGTGGGTATGACCTCGGAGAACCGCACGGCCACCACCGAGGGCGCGGGCAGGATGTATTGCTTGATGTCGAGCAGGCGGACGAGCCCCTCCCACAGGAGGATCGACGCCGCGAACGCTGCGGTCGGCAGGCCCGCGCGTGCGAACCTGCCGGATGTCTTCGGGCCCCGTGGCGCGCGTCGGGCCTCGCCCTGTGGGGCTGGGGCGGGGGCGTTGGTCATCTTGAGCTCCGTCACTGTTCAGCGGACCGTGGCCAGAGCGATGAAATCGCGAAGCCTTCGGGCACCCAGCTCGAAGCCTTGCCTGGGCTCGGGCAGGTCTTGCGGGTGCCAGCGGTACTCGTACTCGAGCGAGATTGCGCCCGCGTACCCCGTCGCGAGGAGTCGGGCGACGATATCCGCCCAGTCCATCTCACCGTCACCGATGACGCGCGATCGCACCGTGCGCTCCTCCCCGGTGACGTTCGCAACCGCGGATGCGCTGAACGCGCGGTCGCGGTCGACTAAGACGAGGTCCTTGGCGTGCACGTGACCGATCAGCCCGCCCTGGAGCTCGATCGCCAGATCTGGTGCCTCACTGTGCGTGAACGTGAGGTTGGCCTGGTCGTACAGGATGCGCACGGCGGGCGAGGCGACCTCCGTCACGAGGTCCACCGTCTCGCGGGCAGTGACGGTCATGGTGCTGAAGTGATTCTCGATGGCGAGCACGACCCCCGCGTCGGTCGCCATCGGCGCCAGCTCGCGAAGGCTACGCACCAAGGCGGACCACTGGGCCGCGTGGTCGGAGCGTTGGTCATCCGTGTATGCGCCGGCGTAGACCCTGACCACACGAGCCCCTAGCCCGGCGGCATCGGCGATGCATGCGGCGAAGCGCTTCACATCGCGCGTCCGTTCGGCCTCATCGAGGGAGTTGATGCCCGTCATGTAGGGCGTCAGCCCAATCACCGGCAGTCCGGTCTCGGCGCTCGCGGCACGCACCTCGGAGAGCGTGGCCGCGTTGTCGGTCTCGGGGATCCCGCTCCGGTAGCCGTCCTGCCAGATCAGTTCTGCCGCGTCCAAGCCAGCCGCCGCGAAGAGCCTGATCGCGTCGCTCGGGGACTCGTTAGGTGTGCCCAGGGAGTGGCCCGACAGCAGCGGTGCAGGTCCAGAGGTCATCGTCGACATCCCAGCGATCGTCGTAGCAATCGATTGCAGACTAGGTTGCAATCGATCGCATCGCAAGAGATTCGGGAAGTTCGTTGCCGAATCTACGCCGTATCGTGATCAGGCGAGCGCCCGCGTGGATCCCCGCACCAGCAATTCGGGCACCAGCTGAACGTGCTCGATCGTGCCGGTCGCGGCGAACCGCTCGGCCAGTTCGACCGCGAACCGGCCGAGGTCGGCCAGTGGTTGCGCGACGGTGGTGATCGGCGGGTTGAAGTTGGCACCGATCGCTACCCCGTCGAAGCCGGTGACGGACACGTCGTCGGGGACGCGGATGCCGAGCTCGGCGACGTGCGAGATGAAGCCGAAGCCGGCCAGGTCGTTGGACGCCATCACTGCGCTGGGCCGCGCGGGGAGGGCGGCGAAGGCGCTGACGGCCTTCCGGCTGGTGGCGGGATCGTACCCGCCGCGCAGCACGACCGCCTCGATGCCCGCGGCACGCGCGAGGGCGAGATAGGCCTCGAGGCGTTCCTGGGCGGAGAACGTCCCGACGGTGCCGGTGAGGTACGAGATCCGCCGGTGACCAAGCCGGTAGAGGTGCTCGAAAGCGAGCCGGATGCCGAGCTCGTTGTCGATGAAGACGGTCGACACGTCGAGATCTGCAGGGACGCGGTCGATCACGATCATGCGGCGGGCGAGCGTGGAGTGACCCAGCGCCGCCATGTCGATGCGGGTCGACGGGGCGACGATCGCGAACGGAGCGAACAGTGACTCCATGGTCGACAGGTACCGGCTGGTTCGCCCCGCGACGCCTTCCGTGACGCACAGCACGACCTCGTAACCGCGGGGGCCCGCAGCCGCGGCGATCGCCTTGGCCAGCTCCCCGTAGAACGGGTTGGTGATGTCGGGCACGATGAGGGGTACAAGGTTGCTCGCGCCGCGGCGCAGGGCCTGGCCGAGCGGGTTGACCCGGTAGCCCATCTCATCGGCCAACCGCAGGATGCGCTCGCGGGTTCCCGGGCTCACAACCTGCGGGTGCGAGAACGCGCGGGAGACGGTGGAACTGTGCACGCCCGCGGCTCGGGCGACGTCGTAGATGCTCACCTCGCCCATGTGATCGCCATCTCTCCGCCGGTACCGACGGCACTCAGAGCTGGCTGATCGATGTCCTGATACGCGGCGTCTATGACGCTCATCGCGGCCACGAGGTCGTCCAGCCCGGGTAGGCCGGCGAAGCCCTCCGGGAGCGTGGTCAGTAGCTGGTCGACGAAGTCGTCAAAGAGATGATCGGAGGCGACGTCGATCACGGACGACGGCTCGACCGTGCCGTCGGACCCGATCCGCTGCACACGTCCGTCGGAGGAGACGCTCGCGAATCCGCCGCCGCCCGCAATCGTCAGCGAGACATGCCGTCCATGCCCGGGCACGACGTACCCGAGTTCGATCGTAGCGGCGAGGCCCCCGACGGTCTCGAGCAGCAGGACGACGTGGTCCTCGATGGCGAGACCGTGCAGCCGCCGATGTCCAGACGCGCGGACGGTGGCGATCGGCTCGCCGGCAAGCCAGGTGACCAGGTCGACGAAATGCGGTCCGAGGTTCGCCAGCACACCGCCACCTGCGGAGGGATCCAGCATCCACTCGCACCCTGCGTCGGTGTAGCGGTCGGGCGCGCCGACGAGGTACGAGGCCGACAAGTAGCTGGGCCGGGCGACCGACGCAAGCACATCGGCAAACTGCGCTCGGCGGTGGACCAGGGCGACAGCGGCAGGCACGCGGCTGCGTATCGCCCGATCTCGAACGGCCTTGAGCTCGCCGAGGTTGAGTGCTCCGGGCTTCTCGAGGGCGAGGGGAATTCCACGGTCGATCAAGGTCGCAGCGGCTGCGGCCATCCGGTCGTGCCGGCCGAGAATGATCGCCAGGTCAACCTCCGTGTCAACCGCCCCGGGGTCCGTGAAGGCTCGCGCCGCGCCTACACGCCGCGCGGCGGATTGCGCGGTGCCGAGGTTGTCATCGGTCACCGCGACCACTTCAAGGCGTCCGGAGCGCCGCGCCAGCGCGTCGAGGTACAGCGGCGCATGCCAGTGCGAGACGCCGACCACCATGACACGCGGCCCGGGCATGGGCACCCCCGCTACCACAATCGATTGCTGCAATTGCGCCAAGTATGGACCTCAGGTCGGACGCGCGGTCGCGCGACGGGCGGCGGCTTGGCCCACTCGAAAGGTCACACGATGGCCGCGCTCTCGTCCACGAGGTCTACGCGCTCGAGGCGCTCCATCAAGGGGCTCTTCGCAGGTCAGCGTTCTAGAGACTCTTGGAGTCTCGCTGGGGCTCGTGAAGATTCGTGGTCGACTCGCCTCTTGCCGGGGTTCTGGCGGGAGGCGTTGTCGTTGGCG
>Ga0075524_10000248_pt1 | contig 12723 bp, 9 predicted proteins | sample NGEPerone_FD_76826 | JGI IMG/M metagenome (GOLD analysis project Ga0075524, IMG submission 76826) | Arctic peat soil microbial communities from the Barrow Environmental Observatory site, Barrow, Alaska, USA - NGEE Permafrost154B-one | ecosystem: Environmental > Terrestrial > Soil > Wetlands >...
CTGCAAAGCCGCGTCCGGCACCGGTCGCCTGATTCAGCGGAATTTCTTCCGTAATTTGGTCGAAATGAACCTCTTTTGCAACAAACATCCCTTGAAGTTCTTCAAAAGTTAAGACAAAATCAACATCACTGCGGATATCGCTACGGCTGGCTTCCAGCTTTTTTGCCGAGCATGGCCCGATAAAAGCGATTTTTGCGTAGGGGTATTTTTTCTTGAGCAATCTTGCCGTCAGCACCATCGGAGTCAGCGCCATCGAGATATAATCGGCCAATTGGGGGAAAAGTTGCTTCGCCATCATGGACCAGGAAGGACAGCAGGAGGTGGCTAAGAATGGTTTCTGTTCCGGCACTTCTCGCAGGAAGAGTTCAGCTTCCTGGATAGTACAAAGGTCTGCACCAACGGCAACTTCCACGACTCTGTCAAACCCCAACTGCTGCATCGCAGCAGTGAATCGTTCAGGTGTTGCGTCGACGCCAAACTGACCAAGGAAAGAAGGCGCTACAATCGCAATGACCTGGTCGCCGCCTTGAATAGAGAGTACCAATTGAAAAATCTGTCCCTTGTCAACAATCGCTCCGAATGGGCAGTTGACCAGACACATACCGCAGGAAACACATTTATCATAGTCTATTTGTGCTTTGCCATGTTCATCCATACCAATTGCATCAATACCGCATGCGGCTGCACAGGGACGTTCCAATTTGATCACAGCGTTATAAGAGCATGCACTGCTGCAGCGACCGCATTTGATGCATTTTTCGAGGTCGATGACAGCCTTTAAATGCTCGAAATAAATAGCCTCAGTGGGACATACTTGAGCACAGGACTTCGCCAGACATCCCTGGCAAAATTCAGTCACTTTATATTGGGTGGTAGGGCAGGCATTACAGGCAAAAGGGATGATATTCACCAGCGGAGGATCGTAATATTTCTCAGCAATCGCGCTTTGATTGACGCCTTCCGACAATAATTTATGCTCGCTGACATGACGCATAGGTAAACCCATGGCCAAACGAATGCGTTCACCGGCGATGGCACGTTCCAAAAAAATGGATTCTCTGTATTTTGCGACCTCGCCAGGCACTATGATATAGGGCAACTCCTCCACACGGGAATAACCACCGCCTTCATAGGCTAAGCGTGCCACTTCGGCAAAGACCTGTTTGCGTATTTTTGTGACGGATGATTCCAACCCTCTGATCATATTGATTCATCCTTTCAAAGAATTTCATCACCACGCTCAGCTAGTTAATTTTACATTTTGTTTTGCGTGATAAAAGAAATATTTAGCTATTTCGGTTGTAATAATATAGAGGACAGCAATGCCAAGCAAAGCCATCAAGGTCGTCATTGGAATTGGCACAATGTTCAGTGCCTTTTGTACTGGCAAATAAGGCAGGATCAAGGTGAAAAGACCTACTATGATTGTGGAATACAATAGAATCGGGGCGGGTTTGCTTTTATAGAAAGGTTTTCGTGTGCGAGCAACCAATAGAATCAGCAGTTCAGTCAAAATCGAAAGAACAAACCAACTGCTTTGAAAGAGCTCTTCACCTGCTTTGAATCCCCAGATCAGCACGGCAAAGGATAAATAATCGAAAGCAGTGCTGATGAAACCAAATGTAAACATAAAATTACGGATCGATCTCATATCCCAACGCTGAGGGACTGCGATCGTTTCCTCATCAACCGTATCCGCAGCAATTGTCATCGCAGGAAAATCTGATATAAAATTGAGCAACAAGATTTGCTTTGGAAGCAGCGGCAAAAACGGCAAAAACAGAGACGCACCTGCCATGCTGAACATATTGCCGAAATTCGCACTGGTCGTAATATTGATATACTTCAAAGTGTTGGCAAAGGTAGCACGACCCAGGATCACACCGTTTTTCAATATCCTCAAGCTTTTCTCCTGCAGCACGAAATCGGCTGATTCTTTGGCGACATCAACCGCTGTGTTGACAGAAATACTCACATCGGCAACATGCAGCGCCGGTGCGTCGTTGATTCCATCTCCCATATAACCAACAACATGATTTTTCTTTTTCAAGGCGAGAATTATGCGCTCTTTCTGACTGGGATTCACTTCTGTGAACAAATCGGTTGTTTCTATGGTTTCTGCAAGTGCTTCTTCGCTAAGTTCTGCTAGTTCCGCTCCAGTCAGGACCTGACGGATCTGCAAACCGAGCGACTTGGCAATGTGCAGTGCGACCAGACTATTATCACCGGTGATCACGCGCAATTGAACACCAAGCTGAGATAACTCCGTCACAGTCTGAATCACATCTGTTTTCAGTGGATCTAAAAAGAGTAAAAAGCCCATAAAAGTCAAATCATGTTCATCCTGAGCCACATATTTAGCACGAACATCCATCGATTTCTGAGCAATACCAAGCACTCGGAAACCTTGATCGCTCCATTCCGCAAAATGCTGTTGAATTTCCGCCAGCATGGAAGCACTCAAAATTTGCTCCCCCGCCTCCATTTGAACCTTACTGCAGATTGTGATAATTGCTTTGAAAGCACCTTTCGTGATCATTTTACATTCCAAGCTATCTTGAATGATCACGCTGAGCCGTTTACGTTCGAAATTAAACGGGATTTCTCCAATTTTCTTAATATTGCTCATATCAAGATCCCGGCAGGCGATAATCACCTTATCCAAGTCATTCACAATGCCGATTTGCAGTTTGGCATTGAGATAAGCCAAGCGAAATACCTCTTCTGAAGGGTTTCTCTCTGCATTCACAGCGGTATCGAGACTAACCACTCCTTCCGTTAAGGTACCGGTTTTATCGGTGCATAATACATCCATACTGCCAAAGTTCTCCAAAGCAGCCAGATGACGCACAATAACTCCTTTTTTCGCCATCGACTGAGCCCCTTGGGAAAGTGTGATATTGATGATAGCTGGTAATAATTGTGGAGTAATCCCGATCGCCAGCGCAACGGAGAAGAGCAATGAATCGATAAACGGTCTCTGATAAATCAAATTCAACAGGAATACAAACAAGGTCAGAGCCAACATGATCCAAGCCAGTAAGTAACCGAAGCGACGCACGCCGCGGCCAAATTCAGTTTCCGGTGCGGTTTCTTCGAGATCTTTCGCAATATGCCCAAACTCGGTATTTTCTCCGGTTTGCACCACCAACATTCTGGCATTACCACTCCGGACATTGGTACCCATAAAGATACAATTTTTACGATTTGCTAAATCGGTTTCTTCCGTTACGGTTTCTGCTTCTTTCTCGACAGCAAACGCCTCTCCGGTGAGAACAGATTGGTTCACATCAAATGCATCGCATTGCAGAATCAGCCCATCCGCAGGGATAAGGCTTCCTGCGGAAAGCAAAACAATATCACCGGGTACAAGTTGTATCGTTGGAATTTCAATCTCAAGATTGTTGCGTACTACAGTCGATTTCTGTTGAATCTGCGAACGAAGTTCATTGATTGCATTGCCGGCGCTATATTCCTGTAAAAAGCTCAAAACGGCACTGGCAAATACAATGGCCAGGATGATCATAGAATCCAGCCAGTCGCCTGTTGCCGCCGAAATCACAGTAGCAATCAGCATAATCAGGATGATGAGGCTTTTAAATTGATTGAGAAAAAGCATCAGCGGAGCATTCCTTTTTTGACCTTGGATTGTGTTTTCACCATATTGCTTTAATCTGAGTAACGCCTCTTCTTGCGTGAGCCCTTCTCTGGACGTCTGAAGATTCTGAAGTACAATATCGGGAGAGAGGCTCCAGTGTTTCATCTTATTGATTGCTTCCACGATGCCATCACTCTCCTTTTTTTAATCAATCACTAAAGTTAAAACCATTTCTTATGTAAACTGCGGTCGTTTCCTTGTGATTTGGCACTTCTCGATCTGAATTTTCCTTCTATTATTGTATTCAAACGTCACTTGTTGACGATGTTACTGCTATGAAAGTATTTTTCATCATCTTTCTCGCTCTTCGATTTTTCACATGCCATCGAGTCCTATCGATAGCAAACTGCTTTTCTATGTCATTCACATGCTCTTGACATAGAAAAGCAGTGGCCAAATACATGTGCTTATTATACGTTATCTTCATCGGTAATTACAATGATTTTTAGAGATGCAAATAATGAAATATTCGCATCGTTGACAGAAATAAAACACTGATACGCTCATTGCAATCTCAAGATCAAACCAGCAGATAACAGAATTTTCCCAAAGTATTGACCACTTCGGTCAATACTGATATAATATCGTTATTGATTCGATCAAGGAAGGAGATGATATCATTTGGGTTTGGACGATACCTCATCAAAAGACAAAATAGTCAATGCGGCAATCAAAGTTTTTTCACAACACGGTTATGAGAAAGCTTCGACCAATCAAATTGCTGCTGAAGCCGGTATTTCAAAAGGACTCATCTTTCACTACTTCGGCAACAAGAAAAAATTGTATCTTTCCGTATATCGACAAGCTGTGGAGATTTATATCAAGGAAATCTGTGAAAAGATTGATCCTAAGCAAAGAGATTTCTTATTACGCACTCAAGCACTGATTTGTTTGAAATTTGACTTAATGAAAAAGCATCCGGAGATCTTCGATTTCATCAAATCGGCCTATCTGGAAACTTCCTATCAAGTAAAAGAAGAAGTTGCAGCTCTCAATCGGATTTTATTGGATCAGAGTTTCGGTATTGTCTATGAAAATATCGACTATAGCATGTTCAAACCGGACATTGATGTGAAATCCGCCCTATCAACGATGACGTTTACATTGGAGAAATGGTCGGAAAATTACGTTCGCCAAGCAGCAGTTAGAGAATTGAATTCACTCCGAGCCGATGAGGTTTTAAGCGCACTGGAACCATTTTTAACTCTATTTAGAGTAAGTTTTTACAAGGAGGATTCGTATGCAGAATGTGATTGAAATCAAAAATCTGACCAAGTATTATGGTAAATCAAGAGGAATCGTCGACGTCAGCTTTGAAGTCAAAGAAAATGAAATTTTTGGTTTCATTGGACCGAATGGAGCGGGTAAATCCACTACAATCAGAACATTATTGGCACTGATCCATCCCACCAGCGGCAGCGCAACCATTTTCGGACGTGACTGTATCAAAGATGGGCATGAAATCAGGAAACAAATCGGCTATCTGCCATCGGAAGTATTCTATTATGATGATATGAAGGTCATCGAGTTATTAAAATATTCTGCTTCCTTCTATGGTAAGACGGACATGAATAGGATCAAGTATCTGGCTGATGTCATGGATTTAGATCTTACCCGTAAAATCGATGATTTGAGTTATGGCAACAAGAAGAAGGTAGGTATTGTTCAGGGCTTACTGCACAATCCCAAACTGATCATACTCGATGAGCCGACCAGCGGTCTGGATCCGCTCATGCAGCAACGGTTTTTCAATCTGATCCGTGAAGAAAATAGTAAAGGTGCTGCTGTGCTTTTTTCATCGCATATTCTGCCCGAAGTGCAAAAGCTTTGTTCCCGTGTTGCCATCATCCGAGAAGGAAGCATCGTGAAAATCGAAGACATTGATGCTTTGCGAAGCAAAACCTTTAAACAAGTTAAACTGGAATTCAAATCCGATCTTCCCAGTAACTTCGCGTCATTACCCGGCATAACCAGCTATACTGTAAATGGGCAGGAAGCCACCTTTATGTTTAATGGCAATATTAATTCATTAATCGAAGCACTTCGGTCTTACGAACTGACGAATCTCATGGTAGAGGAACCTGAGTTGGAGGAGATCTTCCTACATTATTATCAAAAGGAGGAGGCCGCTCGTGAACATCTTTTCTCAGGAATTTAAGATGCAGTTGAAATCACTGCTTTCTTATACGATAGGTATCCTATTAACGTTCTACATGTTTGTTTCCCTGTTCAATATCATTTCCGCCGATACTGCGATTTTGGATGCGATCCTCGCTAATTTTCCCAAAGAATTCAAGGCGGCTTTTGGATTCGCGGACGTGAGTCTTTCGGAAATCAACGGTTATTTGAGTTTTCTTTACAGTTATGTCATTCTAATCGGTGCAGTCTACAGCATGAAACTCAGTGTTACGGTACTGTCTGAAGAAACCAGAGCCAAAACTGCCGATTTCCTCTTATCAAAACCGGTTCAGAGATATCAAATCGTAACTGCTAAATTATCTGCCGTCCTGCTCAGTCTCATCGTGCAAAACATCCTGGTTTTTTGCCTTTGCCTCCCTGCGGCTTGGATCGTAGACGCCAGCCAGATCAACCTGAAGTTTTTTATGCTGCTGAGCGGATCCATGTTCCTGGTGCAATTGTTTTTTGTCGGCATCGGACTGTTTGTATCAGTAATACTCAAAAAAATAAAATCCGTCATGCCGGTTACTTTAGGTATCGTTTTCATGTTTTATATCATTGAAATGATTAATCAATCCTTATTGGAGCAGAAATTGACTTATCTCACACCGTTTTCTTACTTCAGAGGTTCTGAACTTCTATCGAATCTCCAATTCGACTTCAAATATGTGATTCTCGATTTAACAATTTTCACTATCTTACTTTTGATGAGTTACGGGATTTATCAAAGAAAAGATATCCATGCGGTATAGGAGGCTGCGATTATGAACATCTTTATCAGAGAAATGAAAACAAATGCCAAATCACTCCTTATCTGGTGCTTTTCCATGATATTCCTGATTTACGCCGGTTTGCTGAAATATTCAGCTTTTGCAAAAACCGGGGACGCCATCATGCAATTCATGGCACAAATCCCCGATTCGATGAAAGTAATTATGGGAATCATGGAAGGTGCAGATCTTACCTCTGTTGCTGTGTTTTACAGTATCTTCTTTCTCTATTTCATCCTGCTGGCAACTGTTCACAGTTCTATGCTGGGAGCTCTGATTATTGCGAAAGAGGAACGCGATAAAACCGCTGATTTTCTTTATGTGAAGCCGATCACCAGGAAATACGCTATCACTTGCAAAATAGCGGCTGCCGTCGTTAATATTCTGATCTTGAATCTGGTCACTTTTGCTGCATCGGCTTTCTTTGTGGAGCAGTATAATACAGGAACACCGCTGACCTATCCGGTGTTTCTGATCTGCGTTGCACTCTTTCTCATTCAGCTAATTTTTCTGGGATTGGGATTGTTGCTGGGTGCACTGGCAAAAAACGCAAAATCGGCTACCTCCATCGTCTCCTCCATCATCCTTGTCACCTTTATTCTCAAGGTCATCATTGATTTGAATTCAGATTTGGGCTTTCTTCGATCTTTTTCACCCTTTCTCTATTTCAACGCGAATACCGTAATGTTTCAAAAGCAGATCGATCCCGCCTTCGGCTTGCTGTCTATCGCATTAACACTGTTATGTGCAGCCGGAACTTACTTCTTCTTTAACAGAAGAGATTTACGCTGCTGAGTTACAGATCTTATCGTAAGAACAACAAGAAGCAAAAAGGATCGGCACGCTTCACAAAATGAAGTTGCCCATCCTTTTTTTATTGGTAAACCCATCTCGCTTCCTAGAGATCGTAGGGATTCTTTGTCGGTGTTGCCATGATGCCATAAATATCACCGTAGGCTGTAATAGCATTCACCTTTTCACTGCCAAGTCGATTACAAAGTTCGTGAAATGCCTGCTCAGCATCGGTTAGGATTTGCTTTTCATCACACGCTAACATTTTCCGATTCTCCATCATGATTTCACCGTCAACAATCACGGTATCGACATCCTGACCTTGCGCATGATAGACGAGTCTTTGTACTGGCATGATGCCAAAGGGAGCCAAATGCGGTTGTTTCGTATTGATGATGATGATATCCGCACGTTTCCCGATTTCGAGTGATCCCGTCATCTTGTCAATCCCCAATGCCCTTGCTGCTCTGATGGTACACATTTCCAATACCCGTCCCGGTGGTGCGAGTAGCGGGTCGTTTTCATGAGCACGGTGAATCACCTGAAACACCTTCATATCGCGCCAAATATCGTAGCTGCGATCCGGAGCAGTGCCGTCTGTGACAATCACGACTTCTCCCCCGGCTCGCAATACTTCATAGACTGGGCAACGGTTTTTGATATTTGCTCTGGTCGTCGGGCCATGGAATAAGACCGCACCCGTTTCGGCTAGAATTTTGATTTCATTTTCACTCAAACCTGTCGCATGAGTCAATGAAGTTGTCGGTCCCAATAGTTCCGGCGTGGTATCATAGATAAATTGTACTCCACCACCATAGATATGAGTATGCAAAGGCACATTGTATTCTTTGGCAATGCGGCCCATCTGTTTGTTTTTCCAGATGCAGAACTCTCTTGTATCTCCTTTGTCTTCATTGATCCCCATACTGCCCGGAGCTACGATGCAGATCTGTCTTTTATGTTTCCCGTTCAAAGTCATCACTGCTTTTTCGGTGTTTTCAACCATTTGTTCCGGTGTAAATTCATATTCCTGATGTCTATCGTTTTGCCATACCCAAGGTTTTTTGGGCCATGGACCATCACAGGAACCGATTCCCGAAATTTGCCGCAATCCCGTCTTTCGCGCGCCTTCAAAATGCGAAGCCAAATTTTCCAATCTGTCCGGTCGCGGCGTACTTCCCAACATCGATACCCCAGTAGTGATGCCGAATTTCAAACGTTCAGCAGCAGCTAGTGCCCCTTCTGCATACCAGAAAAAATCATCGGTGTAATGATAATAGATATCCTCGGCCATGGATCCCCACCAACCAGGAGGATTCGCCGTGTCATTTTGCTCGGCAAAAGTCTTGATAAGGCAATGTCCGGCATGCCCATGGCCATCGATCAAGCCAGGCATCACCGCCAGACCCTCGGCATCGATGGTTTTCTTCGTCTCAACTCTCCGAGGCATACTTTCCATCGGCCCGATTTCTGCAATAGAATCGCCAATGACCGCGATATATCCGGGCTGAAAAACTCTGTGCTGTGCATCTAATGTGATCACTGTAGCATTTTTGATCAGAATATCGAACATCTTGCTTCCCATCCTTTCTGAATCCATATCGGAATCATTCCTCTTGATTACTCTAGAAAACTAAGTAATGATACTATTGAAAGTATAACAAGACGAGTTATTGCTGTCAATGAAAAAGGCTCAGAAATCACTCGGATTTCTGAGCCTTGTTTTTTTGTTTTGGTTGCGGGGGTAGGATTTGGACCTACGACCTCCGGGTTATGAGCCCGACGAGCTACCAGACTGCTCTACCCCGCGAAAAAATGGAGCTGATGAACGGATTCGAACCGTTGACCTTATCCTTACCAAGGATACGCTCTACCAACTGAGCTACATCAGCATATGGTTGCGGGGGTAGGATTTGGACCTACGACCTCCGGGTTATGAGCCCGACGAGCTACCAGACTGCTCTACCCTGCGAAAATGGAGCTGATGAACGGATTCGAACCGTTGACCTTATCCTTACCAAGGATACGCTCTACCGACTGAGCTACATCAGCAAATATACTTCGTTTCCCTCTGAATCATTTGGAGCGGGAGACGGGGATCGAACCCGCACGACCGGCTTGGAGGGCCGGGACTCTACCGTTGAGCTACTCCCGCGAGAATGGTGGTGGGAGATGGATTCGAACCATCGAAAGCGAAGCTAGCAGATTTACAGTCTGCCCCCTTTGGCCAACTCGGGAATCCCACCTTGTTTTTGTCATCGCACAATAGTGCCAGAACGAAAGTAATTATATCGTTACTGAAGGAATATGTCAACCGTTTTTATAGGATACTTTTAAAAGAATCGTTTTCTTTAAAGAGGGATAAGTTCCCTAACAACCTCTTCCTGACCCCAGTTCGGCGTTGTCTCGATCGCTATTGATTGGGTTATCCAGCGGTTGTAAACGGCAATGCAAGATCACATTATTACGTCGATTTTGTTGATAATAAATAGAAATAATCCGATTCAACACAAGAATTCCATTCTCGTATGTAACGCTTGGCAGCAGCAGCACATATTGATTGCTGCTATAACGCGAAATGACATCCCCTTTGCGTAAATGAGATTTCATGCTGTTCAGTAGTTTTTTCATAACCAGTCTCAAGCGCTCCACTGACAATTCATGGTCTGAACCTTTATCAGAAGTCACCGTAATCAAAGCCATGTACACCTTGGAACTGCTGCGTTCCGCCCGACGGCACTCCAGTCGGTAAGCCTCCTTAAAATAACCGTACTCGCAGACGAAAGCACCGGTTTCTTTATCTTGCCCTTTGAGTTGCGCTTGGATCACACTTAAATCAGTTTCAATTTGCTGTTGGATTTTCATAATTTCGCTATATAGATCGCGCATTTCGTCAGAAGGATACATACCTTTTTCACGTAAATATAACTCGTTTGTCTTTTCATAATGAATCAATGCTTCTTGGTGATGTCCCAAATGAAGTAAAGCACGAATATAGAAAATATGAATCTGATCATTCAAAATTGGGGTTTCGCTCACAGTTCCACAGAGTTTCACAATTTCTTCATACTGGCCATTAGCACTGTAGAAAGCTGCCAATGCTCTCATATTTTGAAGATGGATTTTACGGTATTTCGAGCGTAATGATACCGCCCAGGGTAATTCCACGCGCAACAAAAAGTCTCCCCTGTACAAGGCAATTGCACGCTGATACAGTGGAATACTTTCCTCTTTATTACTTTTCAGATTGGCTGCCTGCTGACTGATGGCTTCGAATTCTTCAAAATCAAGATAAACAGGAATCGTTTCGTTCCAACAATAAGCACCATGATTTGCGATGATTAGCGGCTGATCATTTTCCTGCAGTGGTTCCAACATTTCACGTAAGCGGTATAGCAGTGTTTTCAGTGCATTCACCGGATTTTTACTGCGACCTTCTGTCCAAATCTGTTGCGTCAGCTCATGATGATTCAAAGGATTTTTACGGTAAATCAACAGGAGAGCAAGCACACCCCAGAGTTTTTTGGAACGGTTAACCTGCTCCGAAACAGTTGCATCTTTACTTTCCAGTTGAAAATCACCAAACATTTTGACTCGAACGGCAGCCTTCTCTTTGTCAATCCAGTCTTCCTGTACTATTTTTTGGCTTGCGCTCATATTGCTTTTCTTTCTCTCCTTTTTTTTAGCTCCTTGTATACACACCGCGTTGCCGTAATGCCTCATAAATCGCTAACGCTCCCGCCACGGCCGCATTCAAGCTAGCAATACCACCAACCATTGGCAGACTTAACAGAAAATCACATTTTTCTTTTACCAACCGGCTCAAACCCTGACCTTCTGCTCCGATGACAATTGCCAAGGGACCCTGTAAATTCGCTTTATAAATCAAGTCTCCATCCATATCGGCACCAGCCACCCAAACTCCAGCCTCCTTTAATTGTACTAAAGTGCGGCTGATATTGGTAACCACTGCGATCGGCAAATATTCCCAAGCTCCTGCTGTCGCCTTAATCAGACCAGGGGTAAAACTAGCTGCTCTTTTCTCTCTCATAATCAGACCATGCACACCTGCGGCCGCAGCACTGCGAATCAGCGATCCTACATTGCCCGGATCCTCCAAACCATCCAGGACCAAAATGAAAGGGGGCTGGCTCTTCGCAACAGCGATTGCCAGAATATCTTCCACTGAAACCAGCTCTTTATCAGGAGCTTCCGCAATCACACCCTGATGCACCCGGCCTTCACTCATCTCATTCAGTTTATTTCTATCCATCCATTGAATCGTCACTTGCTGCATCTCTGCCAAATGTTCTATTTTTTCCAGCGTCTCACCCTTGCCATCTTTCAGCAAATAAAGCTTAATCAGCTTCCTACCGGCATGAAAAGCTTCCAATACAGGATAACGTCCTTCGATTTGTTCCATTTGCTTCATCCTTTATCGTGAATTTTCTCTCGTCGGCTTACGACCGCAAGACATTTTTCCCTGGGAGCAGTATCCTTCCGTTTCACATTTCGGACCGGTTTTGTTGAATAACAGTGGAGAAACTTTGATTAATTCCAGACGCATCGCTTCCGCCAACGCCCTGATTTCCCACTGTGCCCGAAGGCATAACCGCTGCTGAAAAAAATTATACAAGCTACGCGCATTCATCGTCATCACGATTTTCGTTTCGCAAGCATTCGGCAGCACATACCGGGCATCCTCTCTGGGTATTTCTAAAGTGATAAGTTGGTTATAACATTCCTGGATCGCTGCCATCTGGCGCAGGAAAACTTCCTTCGCTTTCGGATTTGCTTGCACACTGGGTGGGATAATATATTCGAAAGCATTTTCTTTGACATAACGCTGTGACTGCTGCGAATAGGAAGCCAGGCGATGCCGCACCAGTTGATGCGACATCGCTCGGCTGACACCTTCGATGGCAAAAGTAAAGCTGACATGTTCAATCGGAGATTCATGCCCCATCGCCATTAAGTCTTCCACCAGTTTGTTCACCTGTTTTTTCGTCATAGTCTCCAGCAATTGATCTGCCCCGATGGGAGCATAGCAAAGGCGAGCGGCAGCGGCAACCAGCTTATCCGGTTCCGGGGTATGGCTCAACAAAATCACTTTCATTCTTTTGTTTCCTCCTTTTCTGCCATCATAATATCCATCAACTCATCGATTCTTTGCTGTCTATGTTCTACGAATAAATATCCCATCAAAGCCTCCAGCGCAGTTGCATGACGATATTCCACAACAGAGGAACCGCGGGAGAAATGTCTTGACTTGGCATTGCGGCCGCGGCGTAAAACATCTGCTTCTTCTTCTGTCAAGAATGGTTC
>Ga0075524_10000255_pt1 | contig 12650 bp, 12 predicted proteins | sample NGEPerone_FD_76826 | JGI IMG/M metagenome (GOLD analysis project Ga0075524, IMG submission 76826) | Arctic peat soil microbial communities from the Barrow Environmental Observatory site, Barrow, Alaska, USA - NGEE Permafrost154B-one | ecosystem: Environmental > Terrestrial > Soil > Wetlands >...
ATCCCAGGCAGTAGTATTTACACTGATTGCAATTGAGGCCGTTGTAGCTGGTCTGGCTCTTGCGCTGGTAATCCTGTTCCGGCGGGGTTGGAACACCATGGATATTGCCGAGATCTCGCGGCTCTTTCCTGGAGGTGACCGGTGATGGACGTCTACCCGTGGATGCTTGTCCTCATAGTTATCCTCCCGTTTGCAGGAACCGGTCTCGTGGTGCTATTCCGCAATAGCCCGGATGCCCGCGAGGCGGTATCGCTTGTCTGTGCTATCCTCACATTCCTCTTCTGCGCCCTTACACTTCCATCCGCGTTTGCCACAGAACCCGTATCAACAACGGCACTTCATATCCTCCCCGGGCTTGATTTGCGATTCACAGCAGACGCGCTCGGCCTGCTCTTCGCAACCCTCGCTTCCCTCCTCTGGATCATAACTACGGTATATAATATCGGGTATATGCGGGGGCTTAAAGAACACTCACAGACGCGGTATTATGCTGCTTTTGCCATAACGATCGGATCGGTCATGGGTGTAGCACTCTCTTCCAACATCTTCTCCCTGTTTGTCTTTTATGAGATCCTCGCCATCGCCGCGTATCCTCTGGTGGTACATAAGGAAACACCGGAGGCGCTTGCAGCGGGGAGAAAATACCTTATCTATACCCAGTGCGGGGGAGTAGCCATCCTGGCCGGGATTATGGCCCTCCTTGCGATGGGAAACACCCTCGACTTTGTCCCGGGTGGCAACCCGGGTATTGCATCCATCGGCCCGCAGTTTGCCCGCCTTGCATTCATCCTTCTCTTCGCAGGTCTCGGCGTAAAAGCTGCACTGGTGACCCTGCACGGGTGGCTGCCAAGCGCGATGATCGCCCCGACCCCGGTGAGCGGGCTGCTGCACGCGGTTGCGGTCGTGAACACCGGGGTTTTCGGCATCCTCCGGCTGATGTGGTACCTCTTCGGGCCCGAACAAGTAACGGCCCTTAACCTCCAGTATTTTGTTATCGGCACGGCAGTCGTTACCATAATCGTCGGCTCCCTTCTTGCCCTTCTCCAGGATGACTTTAAGCTGAGACTAGCGTACTCAACGGTGAGCCAGCTCAGCTACATGGTGCTCGGCGCCGCAGTACTCCTGCCGGCAGGGGTATCCGGCGTCTCCGATGCCGGAAGGGTTGCGGCAGTAATCGGGGCAACGTATGCCTTTACCGCCCATGCACTGGGCAAGCTGACCATGTTTTTTGTCGCGGGCACCGTTGCAGTCGAGACCGGCAAAACAAAGATCTCTGATCTTGACGGGATCGGCTGGAAGATGCCCTGGGAGTTTGCAGCATTCACCCTTGCCGCCCTGAGCATGGCAGGACTGCCTCCCATGGCGGGATTTATCGCGAAATGGTATCTCGGCCTGGGAGTCAGCGCCGGGGATCCCGGCCAGTGGTGGATCCTCCTCATCCTTGTCGGGGCGAGCGTCCTGAACCTGGCATATTTCCTTCCGGTCATCATCCGGGCATTTTACCGAATGGCCGGGACTTCAGATGTAATCTCTGTCCGTTCCACACTCCGCGGGCCGGTTGTGGTGACTGCGGCCCTTGCCCTCCTTGCAGGCCTCTGGACCGTCTTTCCCAGCCCATACGCCCTCTGTGTCCAGGTTGCTGCCAGCGTGACCCGCACGGCAGTTCCCGCTTTCGGGACTGTCGCTGCGGGCAGTGCGATCCCGCCGTTCATTATCTTCCTGATCGGTGCCCCGCTCGTGCTTGCCCTGAGTGGTCGTGCCCGGCAGGCCGGTCTGGTCATCCTTGGCGGTATTACGCTGCTTGACGTGCTCCTCCTCCCGGGCGGGTATTTCTCTGCTCAGGCGGCCGGTGTTGTCACGCAGTGGAACGTGCCCTTCATGGGATACACCCTGACCCTCCTGAGGGTTGACAGCCTCTCGTATCTTACCGGGGTTATTTTTGCCCTCATCACGTTCTTTGCCATTCTCTATGCAGCAGCCGTCGCTGCTCCCCGGCTCCATCTCTATGCCCTTCTCTATGCCGGCGCCTCGCTCGGAGTGGTCTTTGCCGGGGACTGGATCACGCTCCTGTTCTTCTGGGAGCTCATGGCAGTGACCTCGACGTTCCTGATCTGGCAGGAAGGCGGTGAGGCGATTGGCGCAGGGTACCGTTATCTCCTCTACCACGGCCTTGGCGGGACGCTCCTTATGGCCGGAATCGCCCTGCTCTTCATAGGCGGCGGGTCTCCCATTGTCGGGCCACTTGCCGGGATCCCCGCTGCAACGTACCAGGTATGGGCTTCAGTACTGATCGTGCTGGGCATTGGCGTGAACATCGCGTTCATCCCGCTCCACACCTGGCTTCCCGATGCGTACCCCCGGGCAAACTTTGTTGCCAGTGTATTTTTAAGCGTCTATACCACGAAGGCAGCGGTCTACCTCCTCGCGAGGGCACAGCCCGGGACAGAATTCATCGCTTTCATGGGTGCGATCATGGCTGTATACGGTGTGATATTCGCGGTCTTCCAGAATGACATGCGCCGTCTTCTCTCCTACCATATCGTCTCGCAGGTGGGCTACATGGTCGCCGGGATCGGGATCCTTGGCTGGCTGGGTGCGGCGGATGCTGTCGGCCAGCTCGGGCTTGACGGCGGGATGGCCCATCTATTCAACCACATCCTCTACAAGGCCCTCCTGTTCATGGCCATCGGGGTGATCATCTGGAAGACTGGAGAAAATGCTCTGAGCCGCATAGGCGGACTCCAGAAAAAGATGCCTGTCACCGCGCTGGCGTTCTGGGTTGCGGCTTTTTCGATTGCGGGCGTTCCTCTCTTCAATGGCTACGTTTCCAAAGGCATGGTGCTCCTTGCGGCAGAACACACCAGTATATGGTTGTGGGTGCTGCTCGAGATCGCATCCTTTGGAACATTTGTCTCCTTCCTCAAGCTTGGATATTTCGCGTTCCTGCGGCCGGGAGAGACTGAAGGTTCGGATCCTCCACTCCTGATGCAGGCTGGCATGCTGGGGGCCGCCGCTCTCTGCATTATAATCGGCATCTGGCCGGGATTACTGTATTCCCTCCTGCCGTACGCGACAAACTACGAGGCGTATGACCCGGCGCACGTGATCTCTGCACTGCTGGTTCTCGGGGCCGCCGCGCTGTTCTTTTTCACAATCGGAAAAAAGGTCCTTGAACCCCATGATGTGCCACAAAGGGACTTCGATGTCCTGTATGTCAGAGCGTGCCACGGTGTCTGCGTCGCTGCCCTCGGGCTTCAGGAACTGTTCCGGATGATCTACGGGTATGCAGTCGCGGGAACCCGAATGCTCTTCAATGCCGGTACGGTTGCCATGGGTATGGAAAACCGTGACGCGAACTGGAACATTGCCATGTTCCTGGGTACACTGGCAGCCCTGATTACCGTCATTATCCTGGGGGCGCGACTGTGACTCCTCTTGAAATTGCCGGGCTTATGCCTTTTTTCATCGCACTCTGTGGTATCGGGATGTATTTCATCACGAAACTCCTCCCCTCAAACCTCCGCCACTGGAGTGGGACACTGACCGGGTTCCTCCTCCTTGCGATCTTCTGCCTTCTCCTGTCCGTGCTCTTCCAGCATAAGTCCTATCCCTCCATTTCCTATATCGGGCTGACGGGGGGGCTCCTGGTAACGGGTATCGGGGCTGTTGCTGCATGGGCATCAGCGGGTAATCTGGATCCCAAAGGCCCGGTACAGTTCTATTACCCGCTCTTCCTGTTTGCCCTTGCCGGTGCAATGGCCGTCGGCTTTGCCACGGATCTCTTCACCATCTTTGTCCTTGTTGAACTGTCCGCTGTCCCGGTCTATGCTCTGTGTGCGTACCGGTACCAGACTGAACCTGCCGCCCTGTCGGCAGCGATAAAATACCTCCTCCAGGGTGTCATGGGAACCCTGACTGCACTTCTTGGAGTAGCCCTCCTTTTTATCAAGGGCCATACCCTGAGCATTTCCCGGCTTCCTGCAGCGCTTACCGGTGCCGATCCTCTTATCGTCCTGTTCGCCGCTCTCCTGATCCTTCTTGGGTATGGTGTAAAACTCGGGATTGTGCCCCTCCACACATGGCTGCCGGATGCGTATGCCCGGGCACCTGTCGGTGTCACTGCTATCATGGTGGGCCCGACAAAAATGGGCGTCCTTATCGCGATGGTCCTGTCACTCTCTGCCCTGCCGGCCGAGGGATCGCTGCCACGGACGCTGGGCATCGTCATAACATTTTTTGCTGTTGTTACGATGACCGCCGGCAACCTCCTTGCCCTTAACCAGACCGACCTCAGATATATCCTCTCCTACTCGAGCGTTGCCCAGATGGGATATATCCTGCTGGGGTTCGGGATCGGCCTTATCTATAACCTGCCACTCGGTTTCACGGCCGGTCTCTATTACGCCATCGCGTATGCCATGATGAAATCCGGGGCATTTCTCGCCACGGACGCATTTGCACGTGATGCGGGATCTTACAAAACTTCAACAATGGGGGGACTTGGCGCACGGCACCCGCTCCTGGGATTGTCCATGGTAGTTTTCATCTTCGGGCTCATCGGAGTTCCCTTCACTTCCGGTTTCCTTGGCAAGCTGCTCCTTGAACAGGCAGGCATGGCCACGTCCATGGTGAGCGGTGTCGTCCTTGCCCTGATCCTGGCACTGAACAGCGCACTCTCCCTTGGGTATTACATCCCCGTCATATCGACCCTTCTCTTCAGTGGCAAGGATACGGTGGTGTACCCGGTGAATCTGAAACCGCTGCCCCTGACCGTCGTTTCCGCGGTTGTTTTCCTTGCACTCGTGACGGTCTATTTCGGTTTATTCCCGGAATCGTTTGACTGGATCTCCCATGCCGGCCGACAGATCTTCATGGGGGGGGTGCAGTAAATGGTGTCGTGGGATTTCCTGACGTCCCCGGTCATCATCATGGCATTTGCACTCGGCATTGGTTACCTGATCTATGCCTGGTCCCGCACCGTTGCTCCGGCCTTTACCCGCTCTGTCAACAAGACCATGCCGTATGTCGGAGGAGAGTCAGCGGAGGCGCAGGTCTTTTTGCCCGGCTACCAGTTTTTTTATGTTGCCCTGTTTTTCACAGTGGTTCACGTGGCTGCACTGGTGCTTGCAACCGCTCCAACCGATGCTCCTCTCTGGGGACCGCTGGGGTACCTTGCAATCATGGCAATTGCTGTGATAGTGCTGAGGTGGGAGCAATGAGAGGAGATGTTATCAGATATGTCGAAGGCAGTGTATTGATCAGTGATTTAATAATTCTGGACAGAGGTGATGATTAACTATGCCAGTTCCTTCAGCAAGCATGAGCCAGCGCCTCATGAACTGGGCGCGGGTCAAATCCCCGTGGATAACGGTCTACAACAGCGGCGGCTGCAATGCCTGCGATATCGAGATCATCGCGTGCCTGATGCCGCGTTTTGATGTCGAGCGTTTCGGGATCCTTGTCAAAGGTTCGCCTCGTCATGCTGATATCCTGATAGTCACCGGCATCCCCACCCTGAAGCAGGCCTCCCGTCTTCGCAGGGTCTGGGAACAGATACCAGAACCAAAATACGTGATTGCCCTGGGTGCCTGTGGTGCGTCAGGGGGCGTATTCCGAGGACTGTACCAGGTTGTGGACCGTGTGGAGATGGTCCTCCCGGTGGATGTGTACGTAGCGGGGTGTCCGCCGCGTCCGGACGAGATCATCAACGCAGTCGTGGCCTGCCTGAACCTGCTCCGTGAGGATGCGGCCCATGGCGGGAAGGAATGGCGCCAGAAAAAACCTGTACCTGGTGCAGTTTCAGTGGAAAAAAGGCCAACGGGGGTATCATGACCCGACCGGTCGCCATAGACACGATAACCGAAAGGATGAAGGAATTCGGGGCTGTCGAGCAGGTCCGGAAAAACCGCGTCAGGATTAAAACCGTTCCTGATAAGCTCCATGACGCGATATTGACCTCGCAGGCAGTGCTGGGATTTGACCGTCTCATCACCATCAGTACCGTTGACAATGGTGAAACATTTGAACTGCTGTACCACCTGATCGGACCGCACCGCATCATTATCTCCCTTGCAATTGACATCCTGCGCGATAAACCTGTAACGCCCACAACCTCGGATCTTCTCCCGCCTGCCGGTATCTACGAACGGCAGATCCATGACCTCTTCGGCATCGTCTTCGAGGGACACCCTGACTTAAAAAAGGTTATCCTCAACGAAGACTGGCCCGACAATGAATATCCCCTGAGGAAGGACTGGAACCCACGCCCGGGTGAATTCTACGGCGGAATAAAAGTGGAGAGGGTCTGAAATGCCGGAAGTAGTAATTCCCATCGGCCCGCACCACCCGGCACTCAAGGAACCGGTCAACTTCAGGATCATCGCTGACGGCGAAAAGATCGTACGTCTCGAGCTTGACCTTTCTTATAACCACCGGGGCATCGAAAAGGCGGCTGAACAGCGGAATTTTATCCGGGTCCTTCCGCTCCTTGAGCGAGTCTGCGGTATCTGTTCGCACTCCCACGCCACGGTCTTTGCCAAGGGAATCGAGGAGATCATGGGCCTTGAGATCTCACCGCGTGCCCAGTATATCCGCACCATCATCGCTGAGCTTGAGCGGATGCACAGCCATCTCCTCTGGCTGGGTGTTGCTGCTCACGAGATCGGATTCAACACCCTCTTCATGTGGACCTGGCGTGACCGCGAGGCCGTGCAGGACACGCTCGAGGAGATGAGCGGGAACCGGGTCCATTACGGCATAAACGAGATAGGGGGAGTCCGCTGTGACCTGACTCCGGCCCAGATCGAAACAGCCCTCGCAAGGCTGCCGGATCTCGAGGAACGGATTAAAAAGTACGTGGATATGGTGAACAGCGAAGAGACGCTGCTGATCCGGTTCCGGGGGGTTGGCATGATGAGTAAAGAGGAGGCACTGAAGTATGGGGCCGTCGGGCCGACCGCACGGGCGAGCGGGGTGGACTATGATGTCCGAAGGGACGACCCGTACCTTGCCTATGCCGAGGTCCCGTGGAAGGTGATCACGGATACCCGGGGCGATGTGTACGGCCGCACGCGGGTCCGTATCGGGGAGCTGTGGGAGAGTACGCAGATTGTCCGCTCCTGCCTTGAAAATATCCCGGCAGGACCGATCCGTGTTGATGCGCCTAAAAATGCGCCAAAGGGCGAGATCCTCTCGCGATACGAAGCCCCGCGGGGGGAGCTGGCCCACTTTATCCGGACGAATGGCACGGACAGAGTCGAACGGGTCGACATCCGCTCTCCGACGCTCGCGAACTGGACCTCCGTCGCAATGTGCCTTGTGAACCAGAACCTGGCGGATATCCCGGTGATTATTGCTGCGATCGATCCCTGTCTCTCGTGTACCTGCCGCATGGTCGTGATAAACCAGAAAAACAGGATGAATGTTACGTATATGAAGAATAAGGGGATCGCCCTTGATCCCGGTGGCCGGCTGAACGGGAGGAGACCATGACCGATCCCGTGTACATCCTTCTCTACATCTTCCTGTTCCCGGGATTTTTTTTCCTATTCGCATATGCCTTCTTTCTCTCGTACCTGGACCGGAAGATCGCTGCCCGGATGCAGCAGCGGATAGGACCGCCGATCTTCCAGCCGTTTGCTGACTTCATCAAGATGCTGGGCAAGGAAGTGATCAATCCGCACGGAGTGGACTGGAGGGTATTTGATGCGATCCCCCTTATTGCCCTTGCGGCGGTCATGACGGCATTCCTCTATGTGCCGGTGACCGGCGCCAGCCCGCTTGCATTCCCGGGCGATCTTGTCGTGGTCCTCTATCTCATGGCCCTCCCGACCATCGCCCTATTCCTGCTGGGATGGCTCTCACGCAACGTCTTTTCCGCCATGGGAGGGGTACGGGCAGTCACTCAGCTCTTCATTTACGAGGTGCCGTTTTTTCTTGCCCTCCTTACACCCGCCATTATGGCCGGCAGCTGGTCAATCTCGGAGATCGTTCGCTGGCAACAGCACAACCTCTGGCTGGTCTTCTTCCAGCCCATTGGATTTATCGTCGCAATAGTCGGGCTCCAGGCAAAACTGGAGAGGACGCCCTTCGATATCCCCGAGGCAGAGACCGAGATCGTTGCCGGGCCCTGGACAGAGCTGACCGGGCGCAGGCTTGCCCTCATGCACCTGACTACCGAGGTATCTCTGGTCGTCGGCAGTGCCCTGATGGCCGCCCTGTTCCTTGGAGGTCCTATACTCCCATGGACACTCTCGCCCCAGTGGCTTAACGGGGCAGTTGGTTTTTGCCTCTTCCTTGCCAAGACCCTTGCCATCCTTTTTGTACTATCCTCCATCACAGTAGCAACGGGCCGTCTCCGCATCGACCAGCTCAACGATATCGGCTGGAAATACATTGCCAGTGCGGCGCTGGTGCAGGTCGGAATAGTGCTTGTTATCAACTTTCTCTGGGTGACTCCATGAGCGTCCTCCGGGAGATGATCGGGAACTTCCTCTCACGGCCGGTTACAATCCTTTACCCTTGGAAGAAAGTACCAATTCCGGATACCTTCCGGGGGAGGGTGGCAAACTGCGATGATCTGTGCATAGGGTGCTCAAAATGCTCCCTGGTCTGCCCGGCACAGGTTATTACTATGATTGACGGTCCCCGCGACGTCGAATTCAAAGGAAAGAACATTGCACGGAAGAAACGGCCGCAGGTGGATCTGTACAAATGTATCCGCTGCGGTCTCTGCGAGCGCCATTGTCCTACCGGGTCAATTCATCTGGAACATGAACACGCGGGCACCGGTACTGACCGGGATGTCATGGTAATTTGATGCAAAATACTGATTCTCTCTTTAATATCCTCCGGCGAAGGATACAGAACGCGAAAAGGTTGGCCATAGTTGGTATAGGTGACGAGCTCATACCCCCCGACCGCCTCGGCATGTTGACTGCACGGGAACTCGAACAGCAGCACCTTCCCGGCGTGAGATTTTTTTTTGCCGGGACCGTTCCAGAGAGTATTACCGGGTCCCTCCGCAGGTACCAGCCGGGACATATACTTTTCCTTGACGCAGCAGATATTGGTGCAAGGCCTGGTACCATTGCCGTTATCGAACCGGATCAGCTCCAGGCCAGCCTTATCTCCACTCATGTCCTCCCACTCTCTGTTGTGATGGACTATCTTGAACGAGAGACGGGGGCAGGGGTTACCCTGATGGGAATCCAGCCTGATCTTACGGGATTTGATAAAGACCTGTCCGGTGATGACAGGATGTACCTGGAGCGGAACCTGCTGCTGCTGTCACAGATCCTCCGGGACCGGTAGAATGGCAACAATGCCTTCGAACACCCTTGACCTTGATCATGCAAACGAGAAAGTCTCCGGAACCAGTGTCTGAAGATCGACTACTACAGCCTGTGCCGGAGTAGGGTTCACGTTCATTTGTTTCTGGAATGCAGTCTGGGACTGCCAGGTACCGGCATTGATTCCGAGCACGCCCCGATAATGGGTCAGTCCACGGATATGAACATGACCGGTATGCAGGATCTCCGGCAGCGGGTCAATAATTAGCCTGTCAGTTTTTCCAGCAGCAATGGGGGTCCTTCGCCCGTATGCCGGAGCCAGATGTCGTCGCTGGAGCATCTCATCCATCATACGCCCGCTCTGTTCATAGGATGCACCCGGAATCAGACCGATCATGTCATCGATCGATCGCCCATGATACATGAGAACCCGTACTCCCTGAAGGTTGACAAGGGCCGGGTTCTCGACAAGAATGCAGTTCTCCGGGAATTTTGTTGTAAATTGCTGCGGGATCACCGGTTGCGGCTCTGCACCCCGGACCACATCATGGTTACCTGGCGATATGATAATCTTCATACGGGAAGGGAGGTCCCGCATCATTGCTCCGAATGCATCATACTGTTCGTAAATATTCTTTATTACCAGTTCGCTTTCCTGACCTGGATATATGCCAATACCGTCCACAAGGTCTCCTGCTATCAGGAGATACGAAAAATCAGAATCCGAAAGCCAGTCTGCGAACCGGTTCCAGCACACTTCAAGGAACGTGTCGCTGCCGACATGGACATCAGATATAAAGACCGCTTTGCCAGGATATTCGCTGGTAAATGGGGTGTTATCAATACGTATGTCCGGGCGGTATACCTGCTCTGCAAAAAAGAGTTTCCCGTCATTGGAGAGTTTGCCCTTCACCCCGATAACTTCATCATGGATAATGCGCTCTGCATCGGAAAAGACCGGGCGGTCTTTTTTGAAAAGCACGGGGATGTTTGCAGAAGAATCCTCTATCTCGACAATGCGGTGACCGTTTGTCGTCGTCTTAACCTCCACAACCATACCAATGACCGTACATTCTTCCTGACGGTAACGGGTATTCCGGGTCAGGGCTTCGATTGGCATCGCACCACACCGGCTCCGGATCATGCCTCCCAGACGATTATAACGATCACGGAAATAGTGGAGGTAATCACTTGTTCCATTCACACAACCGGACGTTCCTTGGCATCCGCTGATTACTTCAACCGATGGGTCTGTGAGGAACCGCGTCCCGTCCCTCGTTGCATTCATGCCGGGAATATGTTTTGCCGAAACTACGATGGTCTCCATGGGAACCTGCGCGATGATGCGCTCGATGAGCTCGAGCTCATTCTGTTCCTGGATATAGCGAACGACATCGGGATGCACCTGCAGTTTGGTCTCAAGAAACCGGAGTGTGATCTGCTGTGCATCGAGCATGAATAGTATATTGGTCACAAACAAAATATAGGGTTTTATCTTGACACTCCCACATTCCGGTGTCAGGTTGGCTGATAGTAAATGGTTGATATCCCTTCAGACGAAGCTACGATGATGAAATTTTCGCGGTCTCCCCATGTTTGAAATATTCCAGATGTTTATCCTCGGATTTGTTATAGGCTTGACCGGAGCGCTTGCACCGGGCCCAACACTGGTTGCAACGATCAATTCATCGATTAATGGTGACTGGACAACCGGTTTGAAAGTGTCTCTCGGCCATGTAATCGTTGAACTGTTTCTCGTGATCCTGATACTTTTGGGATTAGCGACAGTTGCACTTCCCTACACCTCAGCAATTGCAGGAATTGGCGGGATTGCGCTGATTGCATTCGGGGTTTTGACGATCGCAGGAAGCAGGAAGGCAACCATGAGAACCCAGGGTCTTCAGGCTGTGGTAAACCCGTATCTTGCGGGATTTGTCACAAGCGCGGCGAATCCATATTTCTGGATTTGGTGGTTCACCATTGGAAGTGCAATGGTAATTGCAGGACTTCAGGGGGGACTGGTGCTTGTAGGAGCCCTTATGATCGGGCACTGGTCTGCAGATACCGTATGGTTAACGATGGTCTCAACGGGCGTATCTAAAGGCAGGACGATCGTTTCTGATACTACATACCAGAAGATTATAGCACTCTGCGGGATCTTCCTCATCCTCTTTGGGGCATACTATCTCTCACGTCCGCTGATCTCATCATGATCTCACATGGCATTTTATAATCCGATATGATTAATTATGAAGGGTTAAACAGTAATAAAAAAAATCAGATAACGGGCGCTAAAAAATGGCAGAGAACGATAAGAAACGGGATATACGCACGCTGATCTCACAATTCCGAAAAAGTGATAACTGGGGTGTGTCCCTGGTTCGCGATCTGCTCTGGATCGTGGTAGTTGTTGGTGGGATTGCACTTGCACTGTTCTTAATCTGCGGTACCTGGCCTGCAGTTGTCACCATCGAATCACAGAGTATGGTACCTAATATGAATATTGGAGATCTTGTTGTCGTTGTCCAGAAGGATCGTTACGGGTCTTTCGAAACATGGTCTGACGGGAAAAAGAGTGGCAGATTAATGTATGGAGAGTATGGCGACGTTATCATCTACAAACCGAACGGTCTTACCAGCATTCATCCAATTATTCACAGAGCAATTCAGTATGTGGATTCAGAGCCGGTTACCGAAATCAAAGGTAAAAACCTCCTTGGAAATTACACCCCCCCTCATCCAGGATACATTACCTGGGGGGATAACAACCCGCGTCCAGACCAGGGTCTCAATTATCCGGGTATCGGCATTATCGAGCCCGTAAAAGACGAATGGGTGATTGGGAAGGCTCTTTTCGCTGTCCCGCTCGTAGGATACCTCCCCCTCCATATTATTGAAGTGACTGTTATTATCATTGGCATCATGATACTGCATGAGTTGTATCTGCGCTCCCAGGATGATAAAAAGGGGAAGCGGCCAAATAAAAACGGGAAAAAACAGCGCTAGATCTGTGGATAGATATGTCAGAGATTTCACTCCTCCTTTCTGATGTACTCGGCGGACATCGTCTTACTGAGGCAGAAGCAACCAGGTTAATGGACACACGGGAAAGGAATATTTTAAAAATTGCATCTGCTGCGGATGAGATGCGGGAGCGGTATGCAGGTGACATTGTCACCTTTGTTAAAAATCAGAACCTTCATGTGACTAATATCTGCAAAAACCTCTGTGGTTTCTGCGGCTTTGGCAGGAGTGCTGAAGACGAAGGCGCATATTGCAATGATAAGGCGGCAATCCAGGCAAAGGCAAATCTCGCCCTCAAACGGGGTGTTACTGAGATCTGTCTCCTGAGTGGGGTAC
>Ga0075524_10000256_pt1 | contig 12643 bp, 9 predicted proteins | sample NGEPerone_FD_76826 | JGI IMG/M metagenome (GOLD analysis project Ga0075524, IMG submission 76826) | Arctic peat soil microbial communities from the Barrow Environmental Observatory site, Barrow, Alaska, USA - NGEE Permafrost154B-one | ecosystem: Environmental > Terrestrial > Soil > Wetlands >...
AATAACGACAGTACGATTGACTCAAAGGACTATCTAATAACAAAACGTATTTTTCTCGGCAGCTGCCTCGCTGATGAACTAACGGCCGACGTAAATGGAGTTGGCGTAATAGGTTCAATTGATTATCTGATGATAAAGCGTAATTTTTTAGGCACTCATGTAATAGCTGCTTAACAGAACCAAAAATGTAGTGCTGCGATAAAAGGATCGTCTGAATTGTGAGAATTTGCTATATGATAAAGGGGCGCCTAATGCCAAACCTTCAGTTGCCTACTCTTCGTGGTAACCTGGAAGCAACGGAAATCCCAACGGCTTACTGCTAGAGTTTTGTCCAAAGTAAACAGATCTCACCTTGGTGTACCAGGTGCAATTACACACAACCTATTTTTCATTAACTCCAGACCAAGAAAATGTTTCGACTGGAAATCGCCTATTCAAGTATCTCTTCACGAAGTGGCGCACTTGACTTGACAATTCATCATGATCAGAGCCGTAGAGATTCTTTTTCTGTATTATCTGAAAAACAGGCTTGACAGAACGCCTGTTTTTCGCTATATTATACAATGTTACTAAGAAAAGCCAGTGTGGCGCAACGGCAGCGCAACTGATTTGTAATCAGTAGGTTGTAGGTTCGAATCCTATCACTGGCTCCATTTTTATCAGCGGAAGTAGTTCAACGGTAGAGCGTCAGCTTCCCAAGCTGAATGTTGCGGGTTCGAATCCCGTCTTCCGCTCCAAGTTGTTATGTTTTTGGCATGATGCTGTGAAAGGCACCATGCCTTTTCTTGTTATAGTCGATCGATTTGGTTTTGCTGTTGGCGAGCAAAGTTACAGACGTAACAGAATGTTACAAATTCTGTCACAATATAGAAATATGTAGGCAGATTTCTAGCGAATAAAATAACAGCGAAAATCAATTAATTAGCTGCTTTATTTTTTTAAATTCTCACTCGAAATCATTCTTTATCTCCTGCATCACTTTGTTTGAGCAGAAAAATGAAGGCAGAATCGTGTGGAAATAAATGGCATTCGCGTGGGTTGATTTGGCAAGCGAAAGACTTGATTTTTTATTACAGTCAGGTTACAATATATCAGTAATTTTAGTATAATTTCCTGAGTTGAAACTTTCACTATGATGAACAGAAAAGGAGGCAGCTCCTATTGAGGAATAATTTCACGTTTTTAAAAGAAGGATTGCGCCAATTCAGGCGTAACCTATTTCACATTCTTTCACCCGAACTTTTGATTTCGGATTTGAGAATGGAAAAAAGCCGGATTGTTCTTCCAGTTTGGAACGAAAGTAAACTGGCTTGGCAAAATGTAAATCATACCTTGGTAGTTCGCAGAAGCAGGATTGGGAAAACCTTTATGGCTGCGTTATTGACTGCCATCATCTTGTTTGGTGCTGCGGTACCGCGAGTGGCTTATCAGGTAGTGATCAATGATGAGATGATTGGCACAGTCCAATCACCGGAAATTGGTCAAAAATTAGTCAATGAAGTTCTTGCAGAAAGCGGAATCAGTTCGATCTACACTTTAGTCACGGATCCGGCTGTCAGTTATTATCCGGTGATGCAAAGAGAAAGTTATAGTCCAAAAGATGAGCTGAAAACCGCCCTGAGTGAAAACGTGACAATCAAGGCACTCGCTTCCGTCATTTATGTAGAAGACAAAGCGAAAATCGCACTTGCCAGTGCCGCTGATGTGAACCAGGTATTGGATAATGTGCGTCTTTATTACACGTCGGGCTCGGCCGAAGTTGAAACCCTGCAAGCACAGTTTTCCGATACCCTTTCAGTTCACCGCGAAACAGTCGATCTGGCGGATGTAAAATCAATTAACGATGCTACGAATTTGCTGGTATCCGGTTCCGAACGCAGAGAAGTAGTCACTGTCAACAGCGGAGATACCATCTGGGATATTGCTATGGCTCAATCTGTTTCGGTAGATGAACTGCTGGCGAATAATCCGAATGCCTTTTCGCTGAAACCGGGCGACCAGTTGGTTATCACACAAGCGGAACCTATGGTTGGCGTTGTGACCAATGAAACCATGCGTGAGCAAATCAATCTTCCCTATAGCATGGAAACTCGCTATTCCGATGATATGTATGTTACGGAAAGCCAGGTGCTAACAGCGGGTTCTTATGGTTTGAAAGTAGCAGAATATGCTATCACTCGGCAGAACGGAATTGAAGTGACGAGAGTTTCTTTGGGCGAAACGATGATTAGTGAACCTGTGACGCAGGTCGTGCTCAAAGGCACACAAATACCGTATGGAGAAGGTACCGGAATATTTATCTGGCCTTTAAGGGGTACTGTCACAGCCGGGTATGGCTGGTATGAATATGGTTATCATCGTGGTATGGATATTTCCACCAGCAACTATGCTACGATTGTTGCGGCGGATTCAGGTGTTGTCTCTGATATCGGTTACGATTATTTCGGGTTAGGCAATTATATCACCATCAATCATAATAATGGTTATATGACCCGCTACGGACATTTAAGCTCCTTCTTGGTATCCTATGGCGAATCGGTACGGCAAGGCGATGCCATTGGTATTGAGGGCAACACTGGCTACAGTTTCGGAACTCATTTACACTTCGAAATCCTTGTGAACGGTGTACGTGTCAATCCTTGGCCGTATTTGCCATAAAAAAGACAAACAGCCGGCAGTTCAAAGACTGCCGGCTGTTTTTAATTTCAATCATTATGGTAATCATCGAATGTTGCCAAGATTGAGAGAGTTCCACGAGAAGGGAACTGATTCGACTTTGACGAATGAATATATTTACAGTTAAGGCGGAGGCGATGAATGGATGTCAGAGAAGATTTTAGTGGTTGAAGACGAAAAACCCATTGCTGAGATTATCAAGTATAATTTAGAGAAGGATGGTTATCAGGTTGAAGTAGCATTTGACGGCGAAGAAGCTGTGACAAAAGCTTATCTTTATCAACCGGATCTCATTTTGCTGGATATCATGCTCCCCAAACTGGATGGTGTCAGTGTTTGCCGAAAGCTGCGTAAAGAACTGACCATTCCGATTATTATGCTGACTGCGAAAGACAATGAAGTGGATTTAGTCAATGGTTTGGATGCCGGAGCTGATGATTATATGACCAAGCCATTCAGCATTCGTGAATTGATGGCTCGCATTAAAGCTTTCTTGCGCCGCAGCAAACGTTTCACGAAAAGCGAAACCGGTCCAAACAATGGCACAGCGGCGGTTAGTTTGATGGAATTTGGCGGCTTAATGATTGATCTTGATTTGGTAGAAGCACGCCGTGCTGATAAAAAGCTGGATCTTACGCTGCGTGAGTTTGAATTGTTGAAATTTCTGGCACAGAATCCAGGCCGTGTGTTTTCTCGCGATGAATTGCTGCAAAAAGTGTGGGGTTTTGAATTTTTCGGAGACGGCCGGACTGTGGATGTGACCATTCGCCGCTTAAGAGAAAAGGTAGAAGTGGACCCTTCTTCACCGCAATATATTGAGACACGCCGCGGTGTCGGTTATCTGTTCAATCCCAATGTAATGTAATATTCAAAACAGCAGAAGAGGAAATAATCGATGAGTTGGTTAAAATCCATTCGAGGCCGCATGATTGTTATTATGCTTTTATTGATGATGGCGGCTATGATGTTTATCGGATTATACCTATGGATTAGCTTGGAGAGCTTTTATAATGAAACACATACCCGGACCATGGAGCAGGCAACGTATCTCCTGCAATTCTCGGCCCGGGAATTTCTGTTGCAGGATCAGACCTTTAAATCCCTAGTTATTCAAATCCAGAATCTACAGCAGTTGGAAAATCATGATGTCACTGTGCTGCAGCAGTTACAAAACCAGAGAGATGATCTGGCTGTTACGATGGTGGGATTACAGGAAAACCTCAGCAGTCTAGTGCGTGCATCGGCTCCGACGGAAAGCGAAGGACAGGGTGATAGTTTTCAATTGGCCGTACTGGATACTGCCTTAAAACCGGTTGCAAAGACAGTCGGGGTCAATTGTCTGGACTCGGTGGATTATTCAGTATTGAATCAGACTTTACTGAAAGGCATCACCATGGAAACGCACGTACAATATGTGAAAGCAGATCAGAGCCAGCAAGATATGAAAATTCTTACTTTCCCAGTCATTGATTCGGAGACCGGCTCTATTTTAGGTATGATCTATGTTGAAAGTGGTATTGGCAGTATTACCAGCAATTTGCAGCATGTACGTTCTATGCTGGTCGTGGCAACGTTTGGCTCTATGCTGATTATCGGCATAGTGGCTTCGATCATGGCTGGTACTATTACGGTTCCGATCCGTGTGCTGAATTCCAGGGCGAAAGAAATGGCAGCCGGGGATTTTAACAGTCAGATTGTCATTCAATCGGAAGATGAAGTTGGCGAGTTGGGGCGTACTTTCAATAGTCTCTCGTTGCGCTTGCGGGATACATTGACAGAGATTGCTGATGAGAAAAGTAAAATGGAAGCGATGCTGAACTTTATGACCGAAGGTGTGATTGCAATCGATCATACAGGCAAGATTATCCATATCAATCCGGCAGCTTGTAAAATGTTTAATTTACCAGCGGATCATACCGATCAGTTATTGGATGTCTTATTGCCTACCGAATTGTATAATTTCGCCTGGCGTCAGGCGTTGGCCAATGGGGAGACGGTAACCAAAGAAATTAAGGTAGAAACACCAAATGCCAACGATATTGTAATTCGTTCCCATGCCGCCCCTTTTTCCACGAAAGCGAATGAACGTTCCGGTGTCGTCATTGTTCTGCTTGATATGACAGAAGAGAACAAATTGGAGGAAATGCGCCGAGACTTTGTCGCGAATGTCTCACATGAATTGCGGACCCCCTTAACGACCGTGCGGACCTATGTTGAAACCTTAAAAGATGGAGCATTTCATGAGCCAGAGTTGGCACAGCGCTTTTTGGGTGTTGTCATCAATGAAACCGATCGCATGACACGTCTGGTCAATGATTTATTATACTTGACTCGTCTTGATAGCATTTCCAAACGAGAGCCGTACTTTGTACAGGACTTAAAAGAGATTGTACATGCCGTTTCAGAAGTGATGACACCTCAATTCGCAGCCAAAGAACAGAATTTCTCCATGGTTCTGCCGGTGGGTTCCCCAAAAGTCAACGCCGTGCAGGATAAGATCCAGCAAGTATTAATCAATATTTTGGCCAATGCCAACCTGTACACACCAACTCGTGGAAGTATTTATCTTACCTTGCTAGAAGTGGATGACGGTAATGAAATTACTGTGCAGGATACGGGAATCGGCATTCCCAAAGAATCAATGGAGCGAATTTTCGAGCGTTTTTATCGTGTCGATAAAGCTCGCTCCAGAGAAAAGGGCGGCAATGGTCTGGGACTTTCAATTGCTCGCCAAATTGTGGATGGGCATGGCGGTCGCATCTCTTTGGAAAGTGAATACGGGGTAGGTACCACAGTCCGTATTTGGCTGCCGAAACCGGAAAATTTCGGGGCGGAGTTGTAAGTGATGAAGAGATTGATGAAGAGTATTCAAACAACTCTGCTTGCCCTGCTGGTCTGTCTCGCTTTTTGGCAGTTTGTGGCACTGATGAATAACAGCCAGGATATTTATCGCTCATTGAAGGCGATGGTTGAAACCCCGGCTGGGCAGCAAACAGAAGAATTGGATTTAAGTTTGTTTGCAGTACCGCCGCGTATGATCGCAAACTTACCCAATGGCGAAGTTGCCTTATTGCGCAGTGGCTCAGCCTATTTTCAAACGATTTGGAGCACAGTGCTCAATGGCAGTTTTCGCACTCTGACAAGCTTAAGTCCAGCACAATTGCGAACGATCAGCCAAGAGGAGTGGAATACCACGCAGCCTTGTCTGGTCATGGTGTTATCTGCTCCAACCCATCTGGATCAATATTGTGACAGTCTGGGGATCTCTTGGTTGGCGGATGAGGGGGAAGAAGTACCGGTTGTGAATCGGATCTATGTGTCCGCCATGACGGATAATAGGATTTTTTTGGAAGATGCAGAGAATCAGGTTTATTATGCTTTACCGGTCGAGTGCAGTGCGTCCGTGATTTATACCTTGTTGAAAGTCACGCAGGAGAGTGTTTACTACGCCATCCAGCCGATTTATATGGAAAGCTATGGTTTTAGTACCGTCAATCCGATTTATAGTTATCGGACAAATTTGTATGTGGCTGCCCGTGAAGTGAAGCCAATGGCTTTGCCGGAGCTGGATATTTTAGCCAACCGTTTTTTTGAAGACACAGCTATGGTTCGTACCTATACCGACAGCAGCGATACCGTGACTTACTACGACGGTCAGCGAACCATGAAATTACCTGAATATACGACCGGGTATGTGGAATTACAGTTGCAGCAGAGCGTGAATGGGGCAAAAGAGGAGCAAAAACCGATGCAGGCTGTCGTTTCAATGCTGAATGTGCTGCAACTCTGGTCGGATACCTCCGAATATATCTACGATGGTATGGAAAAAACAGGCGAGCGCTGTACTGCCTATTATACCCTGATCAGCAATGGAAAACCGATTTATTGTACCGTGAAAGAGGGTATCGTCAGCGGTAGCTTGACTGTAGAAAGCAAAGGAGCTAAAGTGAGTTCTATGCAGCTTTCTGAACCGATTCTGGGAGCTTCCCAACGGCAATATCTGGCGATCAGCAGCAATAATGCTTTGTGGCGCTTATGGTGGCAGTGGTCTGAGCTGTTTGGGGATCAAACTTTTGAAGAAATGCCTTTGCGAGATGTTTATGAGGGCTATCTCGTTAATGAACAGCAGGACAATCTCCAGACGGTCTGGATCATTGAATTTTATAACGGTTGTAAAGTGTTTTATGATATGATCAACGGGGAATATGCCGGTATGCAGGCAACAGTAGAGCAGCGCTGAGCAAAAACAACCGCATTATTACATTTGAGGAGGGAAAAAGTTTGAATTGGTCACGTGCAAAATCAGTGCTGATTATCATTTTCATTCTGCTGAATGCAGTTTTGGGCTATTTCAACTTTCTACGTCCTTACCGTGTGATGCAAACAGCAATGGGAGATGATGCGGCGCTGGCTGCAATTCGAGATCAATTGCTACAGGAGAAAATCACCTTAATGCTATCGATTCCCCATGAAGTGCATAAAACCGGTAGGCTTGGATTGATTACCAGTACGGAAATGAAACAGAATGTAGTGAATTTGTTCTCCGGGCTGGATAGCAAAACAACAGCTTATACGATGCCGAACGGTTCCGTCTATTATACTGTCAATGCAGGGCAAGAACAGGTTGTGCTGAGCGCCAACAGTCTGCTGACCTATACCAACAATAATGCGATAATTGAGGAAAGTACGCCCTTGATTTCTTATGAATTTGCCCGCTCGGTGGCAAAAAATTTCCTGAATGATCGTCTGAACTATAGCATATCCGGATATCGCTTGCAGACACAAATTGCACAAACGGAACTTAGCACCAGCCAGACGATCATCTGGTGCCGAAGTTATGAAGGATATACTCTTTATGATGTGACCTTAGAGATTACAGTGGTCGGTAATCAGATACAAAGCTGCACTTTAAATCCATACCGGATCACCGGTGAGAATTCTCCTGCGCAATGGACGGCAACTGCGGCCGACATTCTTCTGCGGTTACCGGATGATGAGTATATCCAAAGTTTAAGAGAGAAAGCATTAGCAACAGGAGAAAATTGGTTGGTGATCAAAGAAATCGAATTTGGTTATTTTAGCTTTTTCTCTTCTACAGAAATCGGGGAAGCGCAGCCGGTTTGGCGCATTTTACTGCAGGATAATCGGGAAATTTATTTTGATGCCTTTACTGCCGAACGGTTGTTTTACAGATAAAATAAGTTTTGACTAATTGTTTGGCAAAGTGCCGCTCATCGGGTAGTCTATCTAAAATGAAAGAAACGGAAGTGATCTTTTCAATGGAAAGAATCGTTGTACAGGGCGGAAATCCGTTAAAGGGTTGTCTACGCATCAATGGTGCAAAAAATTCTGCCGTCGCATTGCTTGCTGCATCGGCTCTCACCGATGCAGAAGTGGTTCTGGATAATTTACCGGAAATCAGCGATGTGAATGTGATGTTAGAAATTTTAAAAGCCATTGGTATGAATGTAACGCGACTGGGACAATTTGAATGGCGAATCGCCGCCGGGAAACAACTTTCCGGGCAGACACCTGAGAATCTGGCAGTAAAATTACGGGCTTCTTATTATTTTTTGGGTTCCTTACTGGCTAAAAAAGGAAAGGTGAATGTCGCCTTGCCGGGTGGTTGTAAAATCGGTTCCAGGCCGATCGATCAGCATTTAAAGGGATTTCAGGCATTGAACGTCGCCTGTCTGTTGGAAGATGGTCAAGTCAAATTAAGCACGGATCATTTACAAGGCGGACATATTTTCTTTGATATGTCTACCGTAGGCGCCACGATCAATGTTATGCTGGCTGCTTCCATGGCAGAAGGTACTACGATCATGGAGAATGCCGCATTAGAACCGGAAGTGATTGATATTGCCAACTTTATCAATGCTATGGGCGGCAAAGTCAAGGGAGCTGGCACTGAAACGATCAGGGTAACCGGTGTGAAATATTTCGGGAGTTGTACCTACAGCTGTATTCCGGATCGAATCGAGGCAGGTACGTTCATGTTAGCTGCAGCGGCTAGCGGCGGTGATGTTACACTGACCAATGTCATACCGGAGCATCTTGAAGCCGTGACCGCAAAGCTGAGGGAATCCGGTATGGAGGTAATTCCTACTTTGGACAGCATTCGGGTCAAGTCGACAGGCCGTCCGAAGGCTGTCAATATCAAGACGCTGCCGCATCCAGGTTTTCCGACGGACTTGCAGGCGCCTGCCATGGCGTTTTTTGGTTTGGCAGAGGGCAGCAGTGTTTTTAATGAAACCATCTATGAATCCCGTTTCGGTCACGCTGAAGAATTGAACCAAATGGGAGCCAATATAAAGGTAGACGGTCAGACTGCGATTGTGCAGGGTGTGAAAAGATATCGTGGCAGTTTTGTGACGGCGGCCAATCTGCGGGCCGGTGCCTGCTTGATCATTGCCGGTTTAGCTGCGGAAGGCACTACAACGATTAGCGGCATTGAGCATATCGATCGCGGTTACGACCGTATTGTCGAACGGCTGCAAACGATCGGCGCAGATATCAAGCGTCAAGAATTTTTCTCCAATATGTCAGCGGAAACCATACAGAATTAGCATTTGCAGAGTGAAGTGAGCTGCATTCAATTTTTGAATGAGGTGTGACCATGATTTTTTATCCTCTGGCATCTGGCAGTACGGGTAATGCCTGTTTGATCGTAGAAAATGATACTGCCATCTTGATCGATGCCGGTATCGGACCGCGAATCATGGTGAAACGGATGCTGCCCTTAGGTATCGGTTTGACAGACCTGAGCGCTTGCTTTTTAACCCATGAACACAGCGATCATATTCACGCTTTATCTACCGTAACCTTCCCGAAAACACTGCCCTTGGTGAGCAATACTGCCACTTGGCAAGCGGTATGTCGGCAGATCCCGCAAGCGGAGCAACACCCCTTTCGCCAGTTGGCAACACAAGCCGTGATCACCATCGGAGATTTGACACTGCAAAGTTTACCGACTTCTCATGATGGTGTTGAGCCGGTAGGTTATCTGGTTTATGGTAAAAACGGTGAATGTCTGTTGTATGTCACCGATCTTGGCGTGCCGTCTTCCTGGTTGCCGGAAGTATTAAAAATGGCGGATCATGTGGTTTTAGAAGCGAATCATGATGTCGAAATGCTGAAAACCGGACCGTATCCTTGGTATTTAAAGCAGCGGGTAGCCGGTAAACTGGGCCATCTGTCCAATGTGCAGACTGGCATGATCCTGTCGGAAAACTTAACGTCGCGCACGCAAAACCTGGTCTTAGCACATCTGAGCAGAACCAATAACCGACCGGAGCTGGCTGTTAGGACGGTACGTGAAATGTTGGCAACGAGCAGTGCCAATCTGGAACATTTGCGTATCGTGGCAGCCTTGCCTTAACAACCGGAATTTCAAAATTGAAAAATAGAAGGTTGTTAACTTGCTGAGAGTAAACAGCCTTTTTTTGAATAACGCGCAGAAATGAGAGGATTGAACTCAAAATGCAGACATTACGCATCATTGCTGTCGGAAAAATCAAAGATTCCTGGCTGCGCCAAGGCCTGGGAGAATATCAAAAGCGATTAACCCCCATGGTGAAACTGCAAATCATTGAGATTGAGGAAGAAAAAGCACCGGAATCCCTTTCTGACAAAGAGGAAAACCGTCTGCGTGAAAAAGAAGGAGAGCGCATTCTGCGCTGTATTTCCGGTGGGGAGTATACCATTGCTCTTCATTTAAAGGGTAAAAATTATACATCGCCGCAATTAGCCGGACTCCTGCAGCAGTTGGCTGTGAAGGGCTTTTCAACAGTCAATTTTATCATTGGCGGATCCATCGGCTTAGGCGAAAATGTTCTGCAGGCAGCCAATCTGCACTGGTGTTTGTCTGAACTCACCTTTCCGCATCAACTCTGCCGGGTGATCTTGGCGGAACAGTTGTACAGGGCGTTTTCCATCCAACATAACTTGCCGTATCATAAATAATAATCTGAAAGAATTCACTGACAAACTGCCATCATTGCATGGACAAGCCTTCTTTTCTACGTTATAATAAGATTATTGATTTTGTTACTAAATGGATGGAGGTGTTTTTTGTATGGAACTAAACAAATCGATTCAGGAAAAAGTACGTGCTTACAAAGACGATATGATTCGTGATATCTTTTCGCTGGTGGCCATTGACAGTGTGAAGACCGCAGCTGTTGAGGGAAAGCCGTTTGGCGAAGGACCGGCTGCAGCTTTAGTCAAGTCGAAAGAAATCGCAGAGGCCTTGGGTTTTACCGCGGTCAATCTGGACAATTACTGTGCTTATGCCCAAATGGGGGAAGGCGATCAAAAAATCGGTATCCTGGCGCATGTCGATATCGTGCCTTTGGGCGAAGGTTGGAGCAAAAATCCTTTGGGCGGCGATATGGAAAACGGCTTTATTTTCGGCCGCGGTGTCAGTGACAATAAAGGGCCTTGTGTGATGAGCCTTTATGCTATGAAGATCGTGCGGGATTTGGGAATACCCGTGCATAAAAACGTGCGAGTCATTATGGGTGCCAACGAAGAATCCGGAATGCAATGTGTGAAACATTACCGCGAAGTGGAAGGTGGTTTTGATTACGGCTTCACGCCGGACGCTGCTTTCCCGGTTACCTTTGGTGAAAAAGGCGGTTATCACGCCAATTTCAGTGCTTCCAAACTCGGCAAAGGCGAAGTAAAACTGGTCTCCATCAAAGGCGGCACAGCAGGCAACGTGGTATGCCCCGCTGTGGAAGCCGTGCTTGACTGTGGTGGGCAAGCAAAAGCAGTAGAAGAGAAATTTACTGCTTATCTTGCGCAAAACGGTCTAGGCGGTCAAGTCAAACAGAGTCCCGATGGTATGGTTCTGCGCTTAGTCGGCACGGCGGCGCATGCTTCTACTCCGCAGCTTGGCGTCAATTCCATTTCGCATATGATGGCGTTTTTGGCAAGCGTGACAGAGGAAATTCCTTTTGTCATAGCTTACAATGCCTGTATCGGATTGGGTTTCAACGGTGAAAAATGCAGTGTCGATCTCAGCGATCAATATGGCCGCCTGACCTTCAATGTCGGTTTGATCTCCACCCAGAACGATACCGTGACAGCCAGCATTGATATTCGCTATCCGGTTACGATTCAGGATTTCACCCCGCATGCGGATACCATTGCCGCACATTTAAACGCCTTCGGTGTTACACTGAGCGGTGTCCGCATCGGTAAACCTTTGTTTGTTGATCCGAACAGTGATCTGGTCCGTGTGCTTTCCGAAGTTTATGTTGAGGTCACCGGTGATACCGTGAATCAGCCTGCTACCATGGGCGGTGGTACCTATGCCAAAGGCTTTGACCACTGCGTTGCTTTCGGTGCCGAATTTGTCGGCGATGAGAATCGCATCCACAATACAGATGAATGTCTGAACATCGAGAAGATGCTGAAGGCGACTGAGATCATCGTTCACGCACTGATCAAACTGATCTCCCTGTAAATTCACAAAGCAATCTTACCGATGCAAAACAGTAGGGTTGCTTTCTTTTTAGCCAATAATAATTTATTTTTCGCCTACGAAAACATTTTTTCTGCAACAGAAGGATATTTGCAGGAAAAAAACGAAATATTACATTAGTTTTAGATTTACCATAACGATTTACAGGAGGTTTTAAAGTATGACTGACAAGCGCCCCATGAAAACAGAAGATCTCTTAAACATCAAGTGGGCTGGAGATCCGCAGATTTCGCCGGATGGCAAAAAGATTATTTACGTTGAAACGACCATTGACGCTGAAACAAAAACATATCAGTCCAATTTGTGGCAGGTGTCCAGTTGCGGCTGCTGCAAACCGGAACCGTTTACCAACGGAAAAAACGATTCATTCCCGCGCTGGTCTCCCTGCGGCGGCAGTGTGGCTTTTGTTGGCAAACGTAACGACGATTCCCAGATTTGGGTATTAAAGAACGGCGGCGGTGAAGCCCGTCAGCTGAC
>Ga0075524_10000258_pt1 | contig 12596 bp, 8 predicted proteins | sample NGEPerone_FD_76826 | JGI IMG/M metagenome (GOLD analysis project Ga0075524, IMG submission 76826) | Arctic peat soil microbial communities from the Barrow Environmental Observatory site, Barrow, Alaska, USA - NGEE Permafrost154B-one | ecosystem: Environmental > Terrestrial > Soil > Wetlands >...
GCTTGTTGCAAGTTTTTGTTTTTAAAAAACCTGCGAATAAAGGCAGCATGTTTAAGATAGGTTTTCAACCTGAAAAGCATCATCACATTTGCTATTGTCGTAAATTCAAGAAGGTTGTAGAAGTTGCGCGCCAGCAGGTTTTTGTACGAATCACGAAAAAACACATAACCTGTTGCTATATATTCTTTATACCGAATATAGCTCCCGGGCTCCATCCTTTCAAGCTGGGGTTTCATCACCGCGTCGTCTTTTGAAAAGATCAACCGCTCACCACTTCCGAAGTACAGTTTATAAATCGTTGAAAGATCTTTTAGCTCAAAACACTGATCAAAATCGAGTCCTAACGAATCGAATACTTTCCGGTAGATGGAAGGCATCAACAGAATTGTCGCCCCCAAGTCGAACCTGTGACCATCCCGAAGGATTTGGCTGCATCTTCCTCCCGAGTGAGAATTTTTCTCAAAGACAGTGACATCAAATCCATTCTTTGCCAAAGTGATAGCCGTTGCCATTCCAGCTATTCCTGCACCAACTATTACGACTGATTTTTTGCTCATTAAAATAACATGCTCCTTTCTGCAATTCAGGAAGAACAAACTGCCTTCAAAACCTGATTGGTATTAAATTATATTTGTCGATGCCGGGAAAGAATAATTACAATCTATTTACATCCGAAAAGCAATTTGGAAATATTCAAAATAAGAATCCCTTGCCACAAATATTGGAGCAAGGGATTTCTTTTATCGTAAATGGTTATTTATAAGTGGTTTATTTCAAATGCCAATTAGAATTTCAACCACATGCGCAAATCCGCTAATCATCAATGTTGTTAATGAGTTGCTTCCTTATTTCTTTATAATTATTCCAGTCAAACTGCCTGAGAAACCGTTCAGCGGCCATAGCACCGCGTTTAAACAGATCGAGTTTCGCTTCGTCGGTAATTCCGAAATTAAGCCAGTCGTGTTCGCCAATATCAATCTTTTCGATGAGCAGACTGTAGTCGGGATTTTTAAGCAGAAAATCGTAATCATGCAAATGGCGTGAGGCGTTGAACATTGAACCAAACAGATTCATTGGATTCGAAATCTTATTTGCCATGTTGCGGTTATCGCCAAGTCGGATACCAAAAGTTGGCATACGAGGTACAGAATTTTGCTTATGGAAGACATCTATTGGGAAATTCGACAGAATACCACCATCAACAAAGAAACTCGTCTGGGGTAAAGCTCCCGTGAATTTTACGGTATCCACCCAGTTCTGTTGTGCTTTTATACCTTGAGGAATGTTGTCGATTTGCAAAGGGCTGAAAAAAAATGGAATTGACATGGATGCTCGAACAAAAAGCGCCGGATTCTCACTTTCCGGATCACTCCAGTAGAGGTTCGCCATTCTTGGGAATTCGACCTTAGTTTCCGTCGTCAGATCAGCTGAAATAATGGCAATGCGAGGTTTCAGTCCGTCCAACGTTTTTGGTATTCCGCGGCGTATAATTAAATCGGCGGGGAGTTTTGAGAAATGCTCGTTTAGATCTGCAACCGATTCTACACCGTTATCTTCGAGAAACTTAGCGAGCCAATTCAGAAAATCATCACCCGGATTAAGCCCCAGATCATCAAAAAGTTCATCAATGACCTGCCATCCTTTCCAGATCATTTTCACCCGTTTTGCCTTTTCAACCAATGCTTTGATAAAGTCTTTCGAGTCGCTGTCCCCATCTACAAAATCGTATAGATTTTTATTGATCATTACTTCTATCACCTTTTCAGACTTTGGTTTTGAAACATCCCCCAAACCAGCCAGCAACATGGCATTAATCGATCCTGCAGAAGTCCCTGCAAGGCTGAAAAAACGGAGGCCCATCTGTTCAAGTACATAGGTGTAGCCAATCAATGCCACCCCCAAAACTCCTCCACCTTCCTGAACGAGTTCGATGTATTGGTTTCCTGATACATCCATCAGATCGGAAAACGGTTTTTGATCTACTTTGTCATTTTTCATCCGCTCGATCAACTGAACGACTTCCGGATCATTTGTAAAATCTGTTGTTCCCATTGTTTTATTGATTAGTGATTGAAAATTAAATTAATGCTGCGTTGATGTTATAAATAGGTTGTTCCAACCAGGATATGAGTCGTAAGGAAGGTGTCTTTCATATTTGTGTTCCATTTATGATGAGAATATAGTAACTCCGCACAATTGCCTTCAATTCTAAGAATGCCGAAACTTTGTAAGGTCGGTTTATACGAGGAATTCAATTGAATTGTTACTTTAAATCCGATTTAGGTTAAATTTGCAGCAAAACATTCCTATAACGATGCATAAACTGGTATTTGCAACAAACAACGATCATAAACTGAGGGAACTAAAAGAGATTCTTTCGTCTGAATTTGAATTATTAAGTTTAAATGACATCGGTTGCGATGATGATATCCCCGAAACGGGAACGACCCTTGAGGCCAATGCAGCACAGAAGTCTTTCTATATCTGGGATAAATATGGCATCGACTGCTTTGCCGACGATACCGGACTTGAGATAGAAGCTCTTGGAAATGAGCCAGGGGTCTATTCTGCGCGTTATGCCGGTGAAGGACGAAGTGCTACCGACAACATGGTGAAGGTTTTGGCGAAAATGGGAAACGAAACTAACAGGAGCGCAAGGTTCAGGTGTGTTATTTCGCTGATTATTGGAGGGAAAGAAAATCAATTTGAAGGAATTGTGGAAGGGGAAATACTTGCTGAAAAGCACGGAGAAGCTGGTTTCGGATATGATCCTATTTTTATGCCAAATGGATTTAACCAGTCTTTTGCTGAAATGTCAGCCGATGACAAAAACCGGATTAGCCACAGGGGACGAGCTGTAATGAAATTGGTTGATTATCTGAAAAATATATAAATTCGCATCACCCGAATCGGTCAGTTTGTGAATAACTAATATTCGAATCGTTTGATGAGTGCAAAACTACATACACTACTTTTTGTGTTGATCGGCGTCTCTGTTTTCTGCGAGATTCCGGCAAATAACTGGCACTCATATTTGTCATATTATCAAACAATCGCAATTACTCAGGGTGATCAGAAAATCTTCACTGCCAACGAAAACGGTCTTTTCTCCTTCGACCTTAATGACAAAAGTTTCGAAACAAAGTCACGTGTTGAAGGGCTGTCAGATTCAGGGATTTCAGCGATCAGTTGGTCAAATTCAAAAAAAGCGTTATTAATTGGATATTCAAACGGAAACCTTGACCTTCTTTCCGGAAACTCAATTCTCAACCTGTCGGACCTTAAGCTTAAAACATCAATCGCCAACAAATCAATTAACAATATTTTTTGTGAAGGAGATTTTGCATGGTTAAGCTGCGATTTTGGCATTGTAAAAATCAATTTAAAAAAGTGGGAGGTAGCCGAAACCTGGATGATTGGACCGGATGCAACTCAAATTGCTGTAAAAGAACTTGCTGCTGATGATCTATATTTTTGGGCTGCAACAGAATCAGGTGTTTTCAGGGCTGAGAAAAGTAATCCAAATCTTCAGGATTATCACAATTGGATTCTTCAGGATGGGCTTCCATTTCCGCACAACCAATTCAGTTCAATGGCCGTTTATAATAACAAAGTCTTCACATGTGATAACGCTGGAAAGATCTACTCATTTGATGGAACATCGTGGCAGTCGGTTTATCCCGAAATTACTGGAATAAGAAAAATCAGGGGGGGCTCTTCAGCATTGGCTTTTGTTTGTGACAAAAGTATTGAGGTATTGGGATCGAACTCTCGCATGACGGTTTCGAATTATGGCACTTTGATTCCGACAGATTCAAAAATCAATCCCACTGATGCACTAATCAGCAATTCGGGTGATCTGTGGGTTGGTGATCACACATTCGGCCTGATTCAAAAATCAGTAGATGGTTCGTTTCATTCGATGGTTCCCGCGAGTCCATCGAATAATAATGCACTGAAATTGAGTTCCTCCAAAACTAACCTTTTTATCGCTACAGGTAAGGATGATTCGCAAGCGGCATCGGTTCCTGCTGAAATTCACAGGTTGAAAGGTCAGGAATGGTTTTCCGTCAACGAGTTTACTGATACGAAGTTATCCGGATTAAAAGATATTACTAAAGTCATTCCGTCGCCTATAAATCCGGAGCATTATTGGGGATCGACACGGGGTGACGGACTTATTGAATTTGAAGGTCAGAAAGTAATTAAAATATATAACCCGACGAATTCGGCACTAAGCTCGCAAAATGGTACTTGTAAAACAGGAGGATTAACATATGATATTGGCGGAAATTTATGGGTGACGAATCCTTTTGGAGGCAATCAGCTGCATGTTATAAAACCTGATGGAACCTGGAAATCATTTAGTTATCCGGGTATCGATAATCAGTTTACCGCTGCTGGTGACATGATTATTACAAAAACTGATACCAAATGGATTATCGTTAATAATTCAGATCTTTTTGCCCTCCGGACAAAAAATACGTTGGACAATACTTTAGATGACCAATACCGGAAAACTTCTGTCCGAAGCCGGTTCTCGAATGGAGAAACGACGCTTATAAAAGGGTTTAACCAGATTAATATACTAACTGAAGACCAGGATGGATATCTTTGGGTAGGAACAGAAAACGGCGTTGTACTTTACACGACCCCGGAAACACTCTTTGGGGATACGGAGTTTTATGGTGTTCAACCATCAGTAGATCTTGGTGATGGTCTGTTTCACCCGCTTCTTGAAAATGAAATGGTGAATGCACTGGCTGTCGATGGAGGTAACCGAAAATGGTTTGGAACAACAAATTCAGGAGTTTTCCTCTTTTCAGCAGACGGATCTAAACTGATCCACCATTTCGATACGGACAATTCACCCCTTTTTTCGAATAACATATCCAGTATTGCTATTAATAGTCAGAACGGTGAAGTGTTTTTTGCTACCGAACAAGGACTGATCTCGTGGATAGGTGATGCAACTGAAGGGGAAAATTCATTTCAACATTTATATGCATGGCCAAATCCGGTAAGGGAAACCTATCATGGTGACGTTACGATTGATGGCCTTACCGGCGAATCAAGTGTGAAAATAACAGATGTTTCTGGCAACCTGGTGTATAAGACAACTTCAAATGGCGGGCGTGCAACCTGGAATGGGAAGAATCGTAATGGCGATCGGGTCAGTACAGGCGTCTACCTGATTTTTTGTGCTAATCGCGATGGGAGCCAATCGCGTGTTATCAAACTGCTTTTTATTCATTGAAAGATGCTGCAAAAAACGCGAGGAATAGTACTACGCAGCCTTAAATACGGTGAATCAGGTGTGATTACAACCATTTATACCGAGGCGTTTGGCAGGATGGCGTTCATCATGCAAGGGATTCATGGGAAAAAATCGTCTGTGAAAGGAAATCTGCTGAAACAACTTTTCCTGCTGGAAATGGAGGTAGAATACAAACCTGGAAGGGAATTGCAGAGAGTGAAGGAGATAAAAAATATCTCTCCTTTCGGATCGATACCTTTTGGGATTGTCAAGTCATCGCAGGCACTTTTTCTGGCTGAACTTTTGGAAAAGGTACTTCGGGAGGAGGAATCACGACCTGATCTTTTTGGATTTCTTTATCGGTCAATTCAGGTGCTTGATTTACTAGAAGTTGGAATAAATAACTTTCATTTGATGTTCCTGATTCAGCTTACCCGGTATCTCGGATTTGGACCGTCGAACAATTATTCGACATCGAATCAATTTTTCGATATGATCGCCGGAAAATTTGTTGTATTACCTCCTACTCATCCGTGGTTCTTACAAAACTACGAAAGTTCAGTCCTTGCACAAATAATCGGAATGAGCTATCAAAATTCAACAGAATTCAAACCAGATCAAGGATTACGGAATATTTTGCTCGATTTTGTACTCGAATATTATGGACTTCACCTGGGAAACAAACTAAATTTAAAATCGCTCGCAATATTTAGAGATATACTTCATTAATAGCAATATGGCTATCGTTAATCAAGAATTAAGCAGTAGTTGTCATTCTGAATTTCTAAATCTGAATGGTTCGATAAAAAATAATGTTATTTTTGCAGTTAGCAACTGATTACTATAAAATGGTTTCATCAAAAATTCCAACTTCCAAGAAAAATGCCTTTGCAACGATTCTTGCAATTGCTGAGGAGGTTCATGCTATCGACTTGGCTGTCCCCATGTCGAATCTTGTTTGTCCGGAAAGACTCATTGATCTGGTAAGCAAAAATATGAGGCTTGGGAATAATGACTATTCCCCGGCTGAAGGTGTTGAACAATTACGAGAGCAAATTATCAATCTTGTAAATAGTCAAAACAACACTTCTTTCAATCCTGAAACAGACATTACGATCACAGCTGGTCCTGCGCAAGCGATGACCACTGCCATCAGTACATTTGTCAAGGAGGGTGATGAAGCGATTATTTTTGAACCGATTCAAGAGTCATATGCCCCATTTATTGAACTGAATGGCGGACGTCCAATTTTTGTCAACCTGAGAATGCCTGATTTCCGGATTGACTGGGAAGAGGTGAAGAAATTGGTCACTTCGAAGACCAAAATGATCATTATCAACAATCCTCAAAATCCGATTGGCCGGCTATTCAGCGAAGAAGACATTGATCAGCTTAAAAGACTTACAAATGGTACAAAGCTTGTAATTCTGAGCAATGAAGTTTTCGACCATATTGTTTTCGACGACCTGAAATTCCGTAGTCTGGCTTCTATTCCGGAACTTGCTGCCAAAAGCTTAATCGTTTCAAGTTTTGGACCTGTTTTCAATATAACAGGTTGGGGAATTGGATTCATCTATGGTCCGGAAAAATTGATGAGTGAATTCAGAAAGATTCAGCAATTTCAGGGGTTTAGCGTAAATACGCCAGCTCAATATGCGCTGGCTGAGTTTTTACAGGACGGTCCCGATTTTGAAACAATTTGTGAAACCTATCATAGTAAGCGTGATTTGTTTATCTCGTTATTGGAAGGGAGCAATTTTGAACTTGTTCCAACCCATTCAACTTTCTATCAGATTTTGGATTACAGTAAAATATCAGACGAATCGGATGTGGATTTTGCGACAAGACTCATCATGGAGTACGGTGTGGCAACAGTCCCATTCTCTGCTTTTCAACACGAAAAGACAAAGAATCAACTTATTAGAGTCTGTTTTGCCAAGTCAGACGAAGTACTTGAAGAGGCAGCCAGAAAATTGAAGAGTGTACCTGTTGACAGCAATCATCATTAGCTGAAAGCTTCCACTCCAAATGGTTTTTGGCCAGATTCGGAAAAAGATTACTTTTGCACTGCAAAATAATTCCGGCCTCATAGTTCAAGGGATAGAATGGAAGTTTCCTAAACTTTAGATTCGCGTTCGAGTCGCGGTGAGGCTACAAAGTGCCGAAACTCATGGTTTCGGCATTTTAATTTTCAATAAATTGCAATCATACATACCACTTTTTATAAAGTCTGAAGCAACTTATGAGTGTTTGAATTCATTGGACATTTGAATTCTGTAGAAATCCGAGAATCAGGATTTGAACGTTGTAAAAGCCTCCCTTTTCAATCTCAAATACGGGCAAGGAGATGAAATCACTTGATAATCATCAGATTCTTTTGTGAATATGCCTCCAAATCAGAAACTTTATCCAATGGTTTCCGTTTCAATTGAGTATGCTCTCAAGTAATAACACTTTTGCTCTTAAGAAAACAGCATTCATTGAGTTATAAATTTGAATTTTTCACATGTATATTTGTGGAAATTGATAACGTTAATACGATGAATATGATAAAAGGGATTTGTATCGTGGCAAGAGGCAGATTTTAAACAAATTAGATGCATTTTAACCTTAATAATTTAACCGGCTTCTGATCTGCCGATAATTTTTAATGCCTTTCTGGTGAATTAAATACAACTATATATGGGACTGCGCTTTAGGATGATATTGTCAATAGGTTTACTAACATCCTTAATGGTTGCTACTACACTGGTTTATACCAGTATGCGCCAGTATACAACACTTAAGGAGAATCTGATAGAACAAACCCGAATTAATCTTCAGATTATTGCTGAATATTGTAGCGTACCTGTAGTTTTTGAAGATAAAACCAGTGCGACCGAAGCTTTGAAAAAGCTACGGAAAATTCCACATCTTGTTTCTGCTGTTATTTACGATACAAAATATGTTCCCTTTGCATCATTTGGTAATGACTCTGTTCAAAAGATTTCGCAGGGTGATAAATTCTTTTTGAAGGATATCCTGTTTCGAAATAACTCAATGTTTATGAGTGTTCCGATAAGTTTTAACGGTAAAAGGCTGGGTGCACTTATTGCAGAAATTGACTTGAATTTTAGGGAGAAGCAAAATCTGGAAGAAATTATATTTTTTATTGTCCTGTTTTTTATCATGGTTATTATATCGATGGTCCTTGCTTATTTTATAGGAGGCGTAATGGCTAAGCCTCTTCTGCTCTTGTCAACGAAAATGCGGAATATATCGAAGGATAATAGCTTTGATGAGTACATTGACATTTTCAGAAAGGACGAAATCGGGGGATTGATCCATGGATACAACTACATGTTAAGCCAGCTGGCAAAATGGAAAAACAAACAGCTAGAAACGGAAGCTGAGCTTAGAAGTTCCAACGAAATACTTGAATTAAAGGTTGATGACCGAACAAAAGATTTGAATTCGGCGCACGAAAAACTAAAGAATCATCTTCGGAATGAACAGGCAATTCTCGAGAGTCTGCCTTATGGAATTGTATTGATTGATAATAATTCAGAGATTATTGAGATCAACCAATTTGCGCTTAAACTCTTGGGGTATACTGAAAAGCCTAAATACATCAAAGAAATAAGTCACCAAAGTCATCATCCTGAAAGTCAGTCGGAATCGCCTGACGCTTTTACCGGGCCTTATCAGTCGCTTCAATCGGAATTGATTAATCGGAACGGTTCAACTGTCCCGGTTTTAAAATCTGCCATGGAGATTGAATACAATGGTCAAAAAGTTTTGCTTGAGGCATTTGTTGATATATCGGACTTAAAGAAAACCCAACGGGAACTTATTAAAGCGAAAGAGATGGCGCAGGAATCCGATCGCTTAAAGTCTGCTTTTTTAGCAACTGTGAACCACGAACTTAGAACCCCCTTAAACCATATTCTTGGTTTCAGCGAATTAATTAAATCAGGCGTTGATCCTGACGAAGCCAGGAGTTTCGCGAATGATATTCTGACAAGCGGTAAAAATTTGTTAACAATCATTGAAGATGTTTTTGATCTGGCATTAGCGGAGGAAGCTAAAATCAAAATCCGCAAACAGTCGTTCCGAATGATGGATCAGTTTCTTGAAAATAAATCTTCCTTTGAAAATATACTACAGGCATCCGGAAAAGAAGATCAGATCACATTAACTTTTAGACCAGAAAAAAAATCATTGTCTGAATATTTTATAGCCGACAAAAGTAAGATTAATCAGGTGCTTGTTCACCTTTTTAAGAATGCGATAAAATTTACCAGTCGCGGGATGATTGAAGTAGGCTTCAATGTCAGTAATGAAAATCAACTAATTTACTATATTAAGGATACAGGTATAGGAATTCCGGAGGAAAAGCTTTCCGTGATATTTGATTTTTTCCGGCAGGGTGATGATACTTTAACCCGGGCATATGGTGGACTCGGAATTGGTCTGGCCATATCGTTAAGAATCACCAGGCTACTTAATGGGTCGTTAACTGTAGAATCAGAACAAGATAAAGGGAGTACATTTTATTTTGCTGTTCCTGTCGAAGTTTCCGAAAATGCTGAAAATGGTTCAAATTAAAAAAGAAGCCAATGCATTAACACCGGCTTCTTCATGAATTATTGAACTCAGTTAATTCATTTTCAATAGTTTCATCATTTTTTTTGCAATGTCGGTGTTTTCCATGAATCCTGTGAACTGCTCGGCACCGGGGCCAAAAGCATAAACTGGAACAGCTATTCCGGTATGGCCTCCAGAAGTAAATTTGCCAATCACTTTTCCTGTTTTATAATCACCACCATTGAGGGTCATTCCGCCCGTTTCGTGGTCAGCAGTTACAATGATCAAAGTTTCGCCATTAGAAGCAGCAAATTTCAATGCAGCTCCGATTGCTCGGTCAAAATCAAGTGTTTCGAGTACTACGCCTGGTGTCTTATTCTCATGGGCAAGAAAGTCAATCTCTGAACCTTCAACCATCAGGAAAAACCCTTTTTTACCCTGTGAAAGCAGGTTGATTGCTGTCTGTGTTGCAGGAACGAGTATTTCACCCCGTTCAGGCATTGGCGCATCATGTTCCTGAGCAGTAAACCCAGCCAATTTTCCCGATTTTATTTTCTGAATATCCTCGATATTGTATAAAACCTGATAACCTTTATCTTTCAATTCTTTACTCAAATTCTTTCCATCTTTTCGGTCCTCGAAATTCTTTATTCCCCCGCCAATGAAAACATCAATATTGGTTTTCAGAAAATCGGCTGCAATGTCCTCATAACTATTTCTTGAAGATGCATGAGCAATAAATGAAGCCGGTGTAGCGTGGGTGATAGCAGAAGTGGAGACGAGGCCTGTTTTAAGTCCTTTTTTTTCAGCCATTTCGCGGATGTTTGGAACCGGTTGTTTGTCAGGATCGACTCCAATAGCACCGTTGTATGTTTTAATTCCAGCGGAGAGTGCTGTTCCGCCTGCAGCCGAATCTGTGATGTAATTATCTGATGAATAAGTTTTTGAAAACCCAATATTTTTAAAGTTTTCCAAAAACAAATGACCTCCGTTGGCAGTCATTGCGGAATAAACCTGCGCAAGACCCATACCGTCACCAATCATTAGTATAATATTTTTAGGCTGTTTTTTACCGGTTGGTTGCACATAATTCTGTACTTCATAAAATGAACCTCCGGGGTAAAGTTCGTTTAATGCCTTATTTTTAGGATCTTTATATTCCTCCTGTCCATAACCGGGGAGAGATATAAAACCTACCATTAAAATACTAAAGATCAAATGATTTAAAAGCCTGCTTGTTTTATTCATGGTTGTTATTTTAATTTTGGAATCTAATAATTGAGGGTTATTTACTTAGATTTAGAATTATTTTTTTTATCTGGCTGATCAATTAGACCTGCTTCAATCCCCGGGCGAAGAACAACAGGATGATGTTTCTTTTGTATTCGCATATTGACCATTTCGACAAGAAGTGAGAAAAACACAGCGAAATAGATATATCCTTTGGGTACTTCTACATGAACGCCTTCCAATACGAGCATAAAGCCAATCAGAATCAGGAATGAGAGCGCCAGTATTTCGAGGGTTGGGTGAGTGGCAATGAATTTACTGATTTTGTCGGCAAAGAAAATCATGATAAACAATGAGATAACCACTGCCAGGATCATAATTGAAAGATGATTTGTTAATCCGACTGCTGTTAAGATCGAATCAAACGAAAAGACAATATCAAGCATGATGATCTGAATGATCACCTTGGATAATACCGCGCCACCACCCGACGCACCACCTTCGTGCAGGTTCTCCATTTTTGCGTGAATTTCTGAAGTACTTTTTGCAAGCAAAAACAATCCTCCGGTCAATAGAATTAGTTCCCTGATACTGAATCCGACATTGAAAACAGAAAAGAGCGGTTCAGTCATGCTCTTGGTCATCCATGAGATGATTGTTAGAAGAAATATTCTAAATATGAGTGCAATGCTTAATCCTAATCGCCGCGCGTATTGTTGCTGGCTGGCAGGAAGCTTATTGGTGACAATTGAAATAAAGATGACATTGTCAACTCCTAAAACAATTTCCAGAAAAGTCAGCGTGAGCAAGGCTATCCATGCTTCGGCTGTAAAAAATATTTCCATGGCCTGATTTACTTGCAGATATAAATATTTTGAATTACTCCTGTTGACACAATATTCTACTGTGTCGTTCTGCAAATATAAAAATATTATGGACCTGAATTCGATGCAGTAACAGACAGAGTTGGTTAAACCCAAAATGTTTCCAAAATGTAATAAATAAGGATAATTCAGAACTGCTCTGGTTCAAAATCATCACGAAGGAAAAAGTAGGTTCCGGTTACACAGATTTCCATTCCCACAACTCCGATAGCGATCAGTTTAACAAGAATTTTTTCGCCTTTCCAACGGGGAAGTTTGGCTTGACGGGAAAATTGATTTAGCGATAGGTCCTGATTCAAAGCAATTAGCGAGAGTAGTCGTTTCTCTTCGTCTGAAAACCGGATGTGAACACCCAGAGGGCTTTTCTGCTGCTCCCAGACTTTCAGAAGGATTGCGGGCGCTACAATATTTTGGTCGCCTTTTCTGATATAGACCAGCCATTTACCATCTTCATTCTGTGCCAAATGGGGGATATCATCTCTTTTTTGGATTACGATTTCGAGGATTGACTTTCCGTCCATCAGCCACTGTACTGTTTGAAAATTGATGGGAGGCTTGCTGTAGAGTTTAGCGGCAGCCTCCGCCATATAATATTCTTCATCAGATTGAATGCCGGCTACAGAGCCGTTGTCTCTGATTCCTAATAATAAACGACCACC
>Ga0075524_10000260_pt1 | contig 12579 bp, 15 predicted proteins | sample NGEPerone_FD_76826 | JGI IMG/M metagenome (GOLD analysis project Ga0075524, IMG submission 76826) | Arctic peat soil microbial communities from the Barrow Environmental Observatory site, Barrow, Alaska, USA - NGEE Permafrost154B-one | ecosystem: Environmental > Terrestrial > Soil > Wetlands >...
CAGATCACCTTCAGCGGCACGTACTCCGTGCCGCGCGGCCAGCGCGTCCTCTACGTCACTGAGCGGTGCGTGTTCCAGCTCATCGACGGCGTGATGACGCTCACCGAGATCGCGCCCGGCATCGACCTGCAGACCCAGATCCTCGACCAGATGGACTTCACCCCGGCCATCTCCCCCGACCTGACCCTCATGCCGAGCGGGATCTTCCGCGAGGTGTGGGGCGAGCTCGCCGCACTGTCCGCCCCCGAGCGCGCGGCGCCCGCCGTCGCCGCGTCCTGAGAGGTCCACACCATGCCGACGATCAACCGGTGGCGCGTGCTTACCGGATCCGTCCTCATCCTGCTGTGCACGGGCGCGATCTACGCGTTCTCCGTGTTCGCGGGGCCGCTGAGCGCGGCGCACGAGTGGACGATGCCCCAGGTGATGAACGCGTTCATCATCAACGGTGCCATCGCCCCGATCCCCATGATTCTCGGTGGCTTCATCATCGACCGTGGGGGCGCGCGCTGGTCGATCACGATCGGTGCGATCCTCTTCGCGCTCGGATTTGTCCTCACCGGCGTCGCCACGAGCACGGTCCAGCTGTACTTCTTCTACGGTCTGATCGCCGGGCTGGGTCAGGGCTTTGCCTACTCGGGCTGCCTCAACAACACGATCAAGCTCTTCCCTGACCGTCGCGGCTTCGCCGCTGGCGTGCTCACCGCGGGCATGGGTGCCGGAGCCGTCATCGCTGCCCCCGTCGCCCGTGCGCTGATCGACTCCGTCGGGGTCGGTGGAGCCTTCGTCCGGATGGGCGCCGTCTACGCCGTCGTGGTCGTCGCAGCGTCGCTGCTCATCCGGCCCGCGCCGGTCGGCTTCCTGCCGCAGGGCTGGACGCCGCCGACCGGGACCCCAGCGGTGGTCAACAGCACCTGGTCCCAGATGGTCCGCACCCCTGCCTTCTACCTCATCTTCGTCATGCTGACGACCGGTGCCTTCTCGGGTCTGATGATCGCCTCCCAGCTGTCGCCGATCGCCCAGACCAGCATGTTCGCGATCACGGCCGCCTCGGCCGCCGTTCTCGTGTCGGTCTACTCGATCTGCAACGCCCTGGGCCGCTTCGCCTGGGGTGCGCTGTCCGACCGCATCGGGTACACCAACGCGATCGCCTTCATCTACGGTGTCGTGGCGCTGTCTCTCGTCGTGCTGCTCACGGTGCACTCGACCGTCGGCTTCGTGGTGGGCATCGTCGGCCTCGGCCTGTGCTTCGGCGGTGTGATGGGCGTCTTCCCGGCCCTGACCATGAAGACGTACGGTCCCCGGTTCCAGGGCATGAACTACGGCATCATGTTCACGGGGTACTCCGTGGCCGCGTACTTCGGGCCCAGGATCGGTGCGACGCTCGGTGGTGGTGCCGAGGGTGACTACACCAAGCCGTTCGTCATCGCGATCGTGGTGGCGCTCATGGGCCTCGTCCTGACGCTGGTCCTGTCCCGGGTCGGCGGCGCCAAGCCCGCCGCAGCCCCGACCGCGCAGCCTGTCGGCGCGGCATCCTGAATCCGTCGGGGTGCGCTGCAGGTCTTCCCAGGCTGCCGCGCACCCCGGCGCACCACATGGGAGAACGAGTGGTCCCGGACCTCAGCCTGATCCGTGCCGTCGCCGATCTGGCTCACCGTGCACCCGACACCCGGTCGATCGTCGCTGACGACGGTCGCGTCCTGACCGCCCATGACCTGCTCGAGGGGGCCAACGGGCTGGCGGGCGAACTGCACCACCGAGGGGTCCGTGCCGGGGACCGGGTCGCGTGGGCGGGTCGTAACGACCCTGGTCTGCTCCTGACGATGTTGGCGGCGCACCTTGTCGGGGCGGTCTTCGTCCCCCTCAACTTTCGCCTCACGACCACCGATGCCGGCAGGACGCTGGAGCACTGCGCCCCGCACACGGTGGTGGTCGATCCCGAGCTCGAGCCGGTCTACGCGCCGCTGAGGGCATCACGCGGCGTGCAGCACTGGATGAGCGCGTCAGAGGTGGCCTCAGCACGACGCGACCTGCCCGAGCTGCCGAGCTTCACGCCGGACGACCTCGCCGTGATCGTCTACACCTCGGGCACCTCCGGGCGTCCCAAGGGTGTGATGCTCACCCACGCCAACCTGTGGTGGAGCCAGCGGTCGATGGGCGCGTTGCTCGACACGCGCCCCGACGACGTGGCACTGGTCGTCGCACCGCTGTTCCACATCGCAGGGCTGAACTGCCTCACCATGGACACCCTCGCCCGTGGGGGCACCCTCGTTCTGCGCCGCGCGTTCGACCCCGACCGAACCCTCGCCGACCTGGCCGGCGTGACCGCGCTCTTCGGCGTCCCGGCCATGTACGCCGCGATCACCAGGGCGCGGGGGTTCGACGGCGCCGACCTCTCCGGGGTGCGTACCGCGATCGTGGGCGGCGCGTCGGCGCAGACCGACCTCTTCACGCAGTTCGCCGCTCGAGGGATGACGCTCCTGCCGTCCTGGGGGATGACCGAGCTGGCCGGCGGCGGTACGCTGCTACCGGCCGCGATGGTGAGCAGCAGACCCTTCTCGGTGGGTCAGGCGGTGCCGTACCTCGAGCTTGCGCTCAGGTCGCCGGAGGACGGCTCAGTCGTCACCACCCCGGGCGTCACCGGTGAGATCTGGGCGCGCGGTCCGCAGGTCACAGCGGGCTACTGGGCGGATCCGAGGGCCACCGCCGCTGCGCAGGAACCAGGTGGCTGGTGGCGGACGACCGACCTTGCCACCCACGAGGAGGGGTGCCTCACGCTGGTCGGTCGCACGTTCGAGGTGGTCAACACCGGCGGGGAGAAGGTGGTCCCCGGCGAGGTCGAGGCAGCGTTGCGGGGGTTGCCCGTCGACGACCTCGTCGTCGTCGGAGCCCCGGACCCGACCTGGGGTGAGACGGTGGTCGCCGTACTGGCATGCCGTACCGAGAGCGCGCCCACGCTCGCAGACGTCCGCGAGGCGGCGAGCTCAACCCTCGCGCGGTACAAGATGCCGACGCGCGTGATGGTCCTCGCTGAGCTGCCGCGCACAGCAAGTGGGAAGGTCGACCGGGTGGCCGTGCGGGCACTGGTCGTCTCGACCCCTGCGTGAACCCCAGGGGACAACGGGGTCCAGCGAACCCGTAGCCTTCGCGGGCGCCACCATCTCGGTGGGTGTCGCCGCAGGTCGGCTGCGCTCAGCGCAGCGCGTGCGCGCGGATCGTCCCGTCGCCCGACACCGAGACGGTGCGGGTCTCACCGGTGCTCGCGAGCGGCGCGGCCAGTGTGCTGCGGGCGCCGAAGACCTCCAGCACCGGCCCGTCGAGCAGCACGCGGAGGTTGACCCCGTCCATCGGCATGGTCCACGAACGCTCGCCCACGCGGACGAGAAGGCTTCCCTCGCTGACCTCGAGAAGGGCCTGAGCGTCGGCGTCGCCATCACGGTCGCCACCGATGGCAAGCGTTCCGGTCGCCGTCGGTGCGTCCAAGGTCCACTCGAGGTCGCAGACCCACGGGAGGCGCGCCGACGCGTCGCGAAGAGCGACGGGCTCACCTTGGCGGGCGGCGGCGACCGCCGGATGCGGGCGAGCGACCACGCGTCCGTCCTCGAGGGTGAGCAGGTGCGGGATGGAGTGTGCGCCGGTCCACTGCCCGGCGGGGTCGGCGACCCCGACCAGCCAGTAGATGAGCCCGGGTGCGCCGCCGTCGGTGAAGGCCGAGGCGGCGTAGTAGGACGGGCCGTAGGAGAGCCGCCCCCATGCCTGTGCAACGAACTGCCCCGCGACCAGGTCGCCGACGGCGTACGCCTCGTAGCGCTCCGCCCCGGGCTCCCAGACCGACACGGCGAGCACCCATCTGTCGGCGAGTCGGAACAGCTGCGGGCACTCCCACATGACGCCCGTCCGGACCGGGTCCAAGGCCGACCCGTGCCTGCCCGCGAGGATGCCGTCGTAGGTCCACGACTCGAGGTCGTCGGAGACGTAGGAGAGCGCTGCAGCCGTGCCGTCCGCAAGGCCGGCTCCGATGATCATGCGCCAGCACGTCCCGTCGTGGACGACGCAGGGGTCGCGGAACTCGACCGCATCGACGTCCGCGGGGGGCTCGGCGACCACGTCGTGCTTGGTCCACGCGCTCCAGGTCTCGTCGACGGGTCGGGCGAGCCTGGCCCGGCCGATCTGGGCGGTGGCCCGCTCGACGGTCGTGTAGAAGAGCGCGGCGGGGCCGTCGTCGGGCACCACGAGGCAGCCCGACCAGACGCCGTCGTCGCCCTCGCCAGGGGTCAGCGCCACGTCGCCCTCCACCCAGTGCAGGAGGTCGTGGCTCGTCGCATGGCCCCAGCACTGCTCGGTGACCCAGACGGTCTGGTCTCGGCGATCGCGGCCTGCGTTATCGGCGGCGTCGATCTGATGGGCGGGCGCGGTCGCCTGTGGGCCGCGGTGATCGGGACCGTCTTCCTGGCGGCGCTGCGCAACGCGCTCAACCTCCAAGGCATCCAGCCCTTCATGCAGAGCCTCGTCATCGGCTGCCTGATCATCCTCGCCGTCTTCCTGACTACGAGAGGCCCCGAGTTTCGTCGATGGGCACAGACCACATTCGTCCGTCGAGCAAGGAGTGCGACATGACCCGGAGCAATGTCAGTACCGACGTGGACGTGGATACCGGTCAATCCGCTGCAAACAAACCCCCCACCCCCGCGAGCGGGACAGCTGCCGCGCTCGCCCGCCTGCGATCAGTCCCCTCGATCGGGCTCGTCCTTCTACTGATCGCCATCTGGATCGTCGCCGCCGTACTCGTGCCGAGATTCGGCTCGGCGGACAACATGGTGAACATCCTCCGCCAGAGCTCCGACTTGATCATCGCCGCCATCGGCATCATGTTCGTCCTCATCGTCGCCGGCATCGATCTCTCGATCGGCAGTCTCGTCAGACGGTGCACAGGTGGTTGCGCAGCTATGCGACCGGTGGGCTTGGAGCGCTGGCGGACCGGTCGAGCCGGCCGGCGAGCTGCCCGCATCAGATGAGCCCGCAGGTCGAGGCGCAGATCGTGGTGATGCGCGGGCAGCATCCGGGCTGGGGGTCGCGGACGATCTTGTACTGGTTGGCCCACGACGGGGTGGTCCCGTTGCCGGGGCGCACGTCGGTGGACCGGTGCCTGGTCCGGCACGGGTTGATCACCCCCCAGCCCCGGCGGCGCAAGCGCGCCGACTACAAGCGGTGGGAGCGGTCGCGGGCGATGGAGCTGTGGCAGATGGACGTCGTGGGCGGGGTGCGCCTGGTCGACGGGACCGAGGCGAAGATCGTCTCCGGGATCGACGACCACTCCCGGTTCGTGGTCAGCGCCCGCGTCGTGGCCCGGGCGACCGCGGGGCCGGTGTGTGCGGCGTTGGAGCTGGCACTGGCCCGCCACGGGGCACCGGAGACGGTCTTGACGGACAACGGCAAGGTGTTCACGGCCCGGTTCGGCCCGGGCCCGGGGCCGGTGCGCTTCGACCGGATCTGCGCCCAGCACGACGTCCGTCACCTGCTGACCGCACCCAGGTCGCCGACCACGACGGGGAAGGTCGAGCGCTGGCACAAGACCCTGCGCGCGGAGTTCCTGACCGGCAAGGTGTTCGACTCCCTCCTCGACGCCCAGGCGCAGGTGGACACCTGGGTGCACACCTACAACCACGACCGGCCGCACCAGTCGATCGGGCGGGTACCGCCCTACGAACGCTTCCGCCTCGCCGACGTGACCCGGCAGCCGGCTCACGAGGCCACCACTGGCTCCGTGAGCAGCGACGATGGCTCGGCGACGACCCGCCTGGTCAGCGCGAGGGGGACGATCAGTTTCGCGACGGCGACCTACGCGGCCGGGACGTGGCTGGCTGGCGAACGTGTCGAGGTGGTCTGCGACGGCGCCCTGGTCCAGCTGTTCCATCGTGGCGTCTTGGTCGCGACCCACGCCCGGCGCCACCCGCTCGGCAAGCAGCACGCCGGCATTCACCGGGGCACCCGACCGCGCCCGCCCCGGCCGACCCCGGCGGCGGCGTCGGTGACCCGCAAGGTCGACTCCTCGGGCAACGTGTCCTTCGCCGGCACGTCATACCGGGCTGGCAATGCCTACCGGCGCCGTCAGGTCCAGGTCGCCGTCGTCGGAGACACCGTCGAGATCTCCGTCGGCACCCAGCTCATCCGCACCCACCGCGCCCACCACGAAGTCGACATCTTCGTGCCGCACGACCAGGCCGAGGCGCGCATCGCGGCGGCCATCGCCGCCGGCGGCCACCTGGTCACCGACGGCCACGCCCCGGCCTGGTGGACCCTGGCCGACGCCGAGGGCAACGAGGTGGACGTGGCCACCTGGATGGGCCGTGACTGAGATCACCGTCGTGCCCGCGAACGAGGCGTCGTAGAGGACGTCCAGGAGCTGCTAGCGCGGGTCGACGTCCCGGCGCATGATCCAGCGCTCGCGGTGGCCGCTGTGCGCGGTGGTGGGCGCGGCACGGTGGAACCCGGCGGCCTCGAACAGCTCGACGGTGCCGACGTACCCGGAGATCACGTCGACGCGCGTGCCGCCGGTCTCCACGGGGTAGCCCTCGACGACCTCCGCGCCGTGGGCTGCGGCGTGCTCGACGGCGCCGCCCAGCAGGGAGTGCATCAGGCCGCGGCCCCGGAAGCCTGGGCGGACGACGAAGCACACCACGCTCCAGGCGTCCCGCTCGTCAAGGAAAGGGATGGTCCGGGAGCGCATGAGCCGTCGGTAGGTGCTGCGCGGCGCGACCGAGCACCAGCCGGCCGGCTCGTCGTCGACGTAGGCCAGCACCCCCGGCCCGGGGTCGGTCGAGCACTCCTGCCGCATGTACTCGGGCCGCTCCAGGTTGGGGACGCGGCTGTCCCGGTAGCTCATGCACCAGCAGCCGCCGGCGTCGGGCCGCCGGGTCCCGACGACGAGGGCGAAGTCGTCGAACCGGCCGACGACGGAACGCACCTCGATGCCCATGGGCCCACGGTAGGCACTCGCGCCGACACCCCCATCCGAGCGCTCGCGCGGCGGGGTGGTCGAGTGCCTAGACTCACGGCGCATGACCACCATCGACGACCACGGCCGCCCGGAGCCTCCGGTCGCAGCCGACGAGGTCACAACGCTGCTGGGCTTCCTCGACTACCAGCGCGCGACCCTGGAGTGGAAGACCCGCGGGCTCGACGCGGCCGGCCTGGGTGCGCACCTGGCGCCGACGGCCATGACCCTGGGCGGGCTGCTCAAGCACCTGGCCTACGTCGAGGACCTGTGGTTCTCCCGGTCCCTGCGCGAGCGGGACGCGGTGCCCCCGTGGGACACAGTCGACTGGAAGGCCGACGAGGACTGGGACTGGCACTCGGCCGCCGACGACTCGCCGGAGCAGCTGCGTGGGCTCTGGCAGGACGCCGTGGCCCGGTCCCGCGCCCTGGTCGCGGAGGCGTTGGCGGATGGCGGCCTGGAGCAGTTGGCCCGGCGCACGTGGCCCGACGGCACGGCGCCGAGCCTGCGGTGGATCGTGGTCCACATGATCGAGGAGTACGCCCGGCACAACGGCCACGCCGACCTGCTGCGGGAGTCGGTGGACGGGGAGACGGGGGAGTAGCGCGGACAGCGCGGCCCAGTGACGTCACGGCGGAGCGGGTGGTACGGCGTCGTGCAGGTAACCGTGCCCGAGCTCGGGCTGCCGCTCGCGACGAACCCGAACCCTTGGCCGCCGCCAGCAGCCGCTGCCCGAGGAGGCGCGCTGCCCCCTGGAGCTCAGGGCACCCGACGATCCGGTACGACGCCGGGACTCCCGCCAGCTGCTCGGCGTACCACAGCGGGTTGCTCGTGCTGCCGACCAGGCGCGTGGTGCCGGCGTCGAGCGGTTCGAGCCGTCCGAGAGTGCGTGGGAGGTGACGTGCCAGGGTCTCGACGGGTGCGTCGATGACGACCTCGACGTCGTACTCCCACCCGACGGCGAGGTGCTCCTCGAGCAGGGCTACCGGGTCGAGATCGGCGGGTGCGTCGAAGGTGTCGTCGAGCACCTCGACGCCGCGGACGCGGTCCACTCGGTAGGCCCGCAGGGCGTCGCTGGTGTGGGACCGGCACAGCAGGTACCACCGGCCGTGGCGCACGACGACGGCCCACGGGTCGACCTCCATCAGCCACTCCGACCCGGCCTCGGAGCGGTAGCCGAGCCGCACTTGCCGGTGGTCCGAACATGCCTGGACGAGGGTGGTGGTGGTGCCGGGGTCGGGCCGGACGGCGGCGCGGTCCGGGGCCGGTGCAGTCGTCTGGCGGACGGCCTCGGCCTGAGCGGCCACCGGCGTCGGAAGCACCCGCACGATCTTGCCGAGCGCGCTGCCGACCGGGTCGGTGGGGTCGCTCGCGTCGTGGTGGCCGTCGAGCACGGCCATCACCAGGCCGAGGGCCTCGGCGGCGCTGAACATCAGGGGCGGGAGCCGGAGCCCGCGGCCCGCGCGGTAGCCGCCGTAGCGCCCACGGACCGACTCGATCGGGATGCCGGCCTCGCGCAGGATGGCGACGTACCGCCGGGCCGCCCGTTCCGAGACCCCGAGCGTGTCGGCGAGCCGGTTCGCGGTGATGCCCGGGCTGCTCTGGACCAGCTCGAGGGCCAGCAGCGCCCGCGCCGTCGGGCTCGACTCTGAGTTCATGGTCTTCCCTGTAATCCGGAAGCGGAACGTCCGGAAAGCACCCTAGCGTGCGGACCATGACCGAGGACACCGAGCTGGACACCACGATCCACGAACCCTCGATGACGGCCGGCGAGGTCGAGATGCTCCTCTTCGCCCTCGAGCGCTCCCGCGCGCAGCTCGCCTGGAAGGTCGGCGGGCTCGACGCGGCCGCCCTGCACGCGCCGCATCCGCCGTCGGCCATGACGCTGGCCGGCCTGATCAAGCACCTGTCCCTGGTCGAGGACCAGCGGACGGCTGAGGACCTCGGCGGGCCGCCGTTCGGACGGCAGTGGTCCGGCTACGACGGACCGGACTGGGAGTGGCGCTCGGCGGCCGACGACTCACCCGAGGAGCTCTACGCGCTCTGGCGTGGCGCCGTCGAGCGGTCCCGGGCGGCGTGGGCACGGGTGCTCGCCGACGGCGGTCTCGACCAGCCGTCGAAGCGCGACGCCGGCACCGGCGAGATCCCGAACCTCAGGCGGGTCCTGGTGGACGTGCACGACGAGTACGCCCGGCACGTCGGCCACGCGGACCTCTTCCGCGAGACTGTCGACGGTCTGGTGGGAGAGGACCCGCCGCAGCCATGATGGCGGCCATGGAGGCGCCGATCCGGGTGGAGCAGCTGAGGATCGTCCCGGCCAACGAGGCCTCGTGGGACGACGTCGTCGCCGTCTTCGGCACCAGGGACTACCCGGCCCGTTGCCATTGCCAGCGGTTCAAGGTGCTGGGCTGGTTCTGGCGCGACTCCACGCCGGAGGAGCGGACCGAGATGCTCCGAGCGCAGACCGCGTGCGACGAGCCGGACGCCGCCGCGACGAGCGGACTGGTGGCCTACCTCGACGGTGTGCCGGTCGGCTGGGTCGCCGTCGAGCCGCGGACGGCGTACCCGAAGCTCCGAACCATGCCCATCCCGTGGCGCGGGCGGGACGAGGACTCCGGCGACGACGGCGTCTGGGCGGTGACCTGCTTCGTCGTCCGAAAGGGCTACCGGGGCCGCGGCCTGACCTACGCCCTTGCCGAGGCCACGATCCCGTACGCCCGCGAACGCGGTGCCCGGGCGCTCGAGGGCTACCCGATGATCACCGAGCCCGGCAAGGAGGTCACCTGGGGCGAGCTGTTCGTCGGGGCGCGTCGGGTCTTCGAGGATGCCGGTTTCCGGGAGGTCAGCCACCCCACCCTCCGGCGAGTGGTCATGCGGATCGACTTCGACCACGGTAGAATCAGCGAACGGCACGACGAGGGAGAACCATGACCACACTCGAGAACCGGCCCAACACCGCGCTCCTGGTCATCGACGTGCAGAACGGCGTCGTCGGCGGGGCGTACGAGCGGGACGCGGTCGTCGCCAACGTCGGCAGCCTTGTGGAGAAGGCCCGCCGCGAGCAGGTGCCCGTGGTCTGGGTCCAGCACTCCGACGCGGGCCTGAAGAAGGGGAGCGACGACTGGCAGATCGTTCCCGAGCTCATCCCGGACGACGCCGAGCCGCTGGTCGAGAAGTCCTACGGAGACTCCTTCGAGGACACCACCCTGGAGACCGTGCTGTCGGGTCTCGGCGTCGGGCGGCTCGTCGTGGTCGGCGCGCAGACCGACATGTGCATCCGCTCGACGCTGCACGGCGCGTTCGTCCGGGGGTACGACGCGACCCTGGTCAGCGACGCCCACACGACGGAGGACCTGAGCGCGTGGGGGGCGCCGTCGCCGGACCTGGTCATCTCGCACACCAACATGTACTGGGGCGACCAGAAGGCGCCGGGCCGCACGGCCGGGACGGTCGAGACCACGGACGTCGACTTCAGCGCGCCGCGCTGATCCCGAGCCGCCGGCACTGCGGGGGTCCGGCCAAGCCGCGCGGTACGTGCCGCTCTTCTGCGCGGGAAGGCCCCTGGCGCTTCGAACAGGTGTTCGAGTACGATCGGATCGTGCCCGACGGCGGCCCCACGATCCTGCACGCCGACCTCGACGCCTTCTACGCGTCGGTCGAGCAGCTGCTCGAGCCCGCACTTCGCGGCCGTCCGATCGCGGTCGGCGGGGGCCCGTCCGGCGGGGTGGTGCTCGCGGCGTCGTACGAGGCGAAGGCCTTCGGGGTGCAGGGCGGCATGCCGGGCTGGCGTGCGGCCCGATTGTGCCCTGAGCTGACCTTCGTGCGCGGCCACTTCGGCGAGTACCAGCGGCTCGCGGACGCGGTGATGGACGTCCTGGCGGACGTGACCCCGTTGGTCGAACGGATCTCGATCGACGAGGCGTTCCTCGACGTCTCCGGCGCAACTCACCTGTTCGGGTCGCCGGAGGCCATCGGCGCGGCTATCCGGTGGCGGGTTCGGACGGAGATCGGCCTGCCGATCTCGGTGGGCGCCGCCCGGACGAAGCACCTGGCCAAGATCGCGTCCCAGGTGGCCAAGCCGGACGGGCTGATCGTCGTGCAGCCGGGAACCGAGCGGGAGTTCCTCGACCCGTTGCCGGTCGGCCTGATCTGGGGCGTCGGCCCGGTCAACGAGCAGCGGCTCGCGGACCTCGGCATCCGCACCATCGGGGAGCTGGCCCAGACCCCGGGCTCGGCGGTCGAGCGCATCCTCGGCCACGCGGTCGGCCACAAGCTCAGCGCGATGGCCCGCGACGCGGACCCACGCCGCGTCGCGACCGCGCACCACGCCCGGTCGGTGGGCGCGCAGTCAGCCCTCGGCCGACGCCGCCCGGAGCCCGGGGAGGTGCGGGCGGTGCTCGCTCACCTGGCCGACCGGGTCGCGCGACGGATGCGGGCCAAGCACGCGGCCGGGCGCACCGTCACCGTCCGGGTCCGGTTCACGGGGATGCGGGCGGTGACCCGTTCACACACTCTCGCCGAGCCGGTCGCGACCACGCTCACGTTGACGGAGATCGCCGAACGACTGGCCTGGTCCGCGATCGGCGACAACCCCGACCAGGAGATCACCCTGCTCTCGGTGTCGGTGTCGAACCTCACCGACCAGCGCATGATCCAGCTCGAGCTCGACCTGCAACCGCAGGACCCCTGGCGTCCCGGGTCGGCGACCGGCGCAGCGCGGCGGGCGGTGGACGGTTCGATGGACGCGATCCGCACCCGGTTCGGCGGTGACGCGGTGGGCTACCTGCCGGCGGTGACCCGCCGAGGTTCAGTGCCGGACGAGTTCCGCGAGCTCGCCGAGCACAACCTCTGAGGTCAGGGCCGTGGCTGTGCGGGTGCGCGGTACCGGCGTCGGATCGGGCGACGCGTCCAGCGCGGTGGGTCAACCACGCCCTCACTTCTGCCGACAGAGGATCTTGTGCCCGTACGTGCTGTCGCTCTCCTTCACGGCAACCCGCCGTTGACGCTCGGCGACATCGTGGCCGAACTCGGCTGGGCGCTCGCCGCCCCCGCGATGCTGGCCATCGGCGCGCTTCTCTTCTTCGCGGTCATGACCGGAGCCTGGAACCCGCTGCCCGCGTTCGCGAGGGCGATCTCCACGCGCTACTGGGCTGTGACTCCAGCGTGGGCCGCCGTCACCGGTGGCGTGGGTGCGTTCCTGGACACCACGATCTGGGTCGGGCGGCTGGCCTGGCTGGCGAGTGGTGTGTCTCGTGCCGGGTCTGATGGAGGCTCTCAATCCCAGGGAGGATGAGAGTCATGGTGGCACCGAGGAAGTACCCGGAGGAGCTTCGGGAGCGGGCGATCCGGATGGCGCTCGACGCGCGGCGTGATCCGGTGAGCCGGCCGGGGGCGCTGCGCCGGGTCGGTGAGCAGTTGGGGATCAACCCCGAGACTTTGCGGGGCTGGGTGACCCAGGCCGAGATCGACGCGGTATCTGTCAAGTCAAATGAGACAGTTGTGGTCAGTTGTTTTGGGGTTCGAGGTCGGGCTGGTTGATCCAGAACTGGGTCGCCATGACCGGTGGGTGTGGTCGGCGACCGAATCGC
>Ga0075524_10000266_pt1 | contig 12472 bp, 9 predicted proteins | sample NGEPerone_FD_76826 | JGI IMG/M metagenome (GOLD analysis project Ga0075524, IMG submission 76826) | Arctic peat soil microbial communities from the Barrow Environmental Observatory site, Barrow, Alaska, USA - NGEE Permafrost154B-one | ecosystem: Environmental > Terrestrial > Soil > Wetlands >...
AAAACAAATATGAAATTTCTTTTTTACTACTAAACTGCAGTAGCGATTTCTTTGATTTTCTGGGAAAAATCGGGTTTCAAGTTATTGATTGTAACAATCAAGAAAGAATGATTCAAGAAATAAAACGTCTTAAATCCTATTTTGTTTTTACTGACGACGACCTCAAAAGGCTTAAACTTGCTCAAACAATAAAGAAAGCTACAAAAACCAAAATAATCTCTTATGTGCAAATCCTATATGGCTCTCACTCCATCGCAAACTGTTTTGATCTTAGCACATTAACTTTTAAAAAAAGGCTTCTTTTCACTTCAATAAAGTACATTCCTTTCTCATTTTTTTGTAACAAATACGCGAATTTATTGAAAGGCTTTGATTTAGTCATAGCCAACAGTAAAGTTACTGCAACTTTCTTGCATTCACTATACAACGTTGAAGTATCTGGAATTGTTTATCCTCCTATAGATACGGAAATTTTTCAAATTGAATGCCAAAAAGTTAGTCATGAAGTTACTTTGTATTTGGGTTCACATTTGGGCGATTCAAGAAAGAATTTTGTTAAAAGAATAATCGCGAAAATAGTAGAAAATGGTTATTTAGTCAACCTTTTTGGAAATCCTAAAATGGCATCAGAAATAATAAGTGAACCCAACAATCAAGTTATTTATCATTCAAACTTAACTGACACAGACCTAGCAAAGATGTATTCAAGAAGCAAATTAACAATCTGCCCCCAAAAATGGGAACAATTCGGACTTGTAACAGTAGAATCCCAATCTTGTGGCACTCCTGTTTTAGCGTTTAATTGCATGGGCTTCCAAGAAACGATAAATAAAAACTCTGGATGGCTAGCTAATAACGAGGTAGAATTCTTACAAATGCTAAATGATGCTCTAAAAAAAGAGGAACTGCTTTTCAAAGAATTAAGAATCACCGCAATAAGAGAATTCTCTATAGAGGCCTCTGGAGAGAGACTTGAAGAACTACTAGAAAAATACATTAATCAGAAAATATAATGCGCTTAAAGGTTCTCAAGATGTCTTGGAGCGAATACGAAAAATGGTCATTTAATATAATAAAAGATGTCTTGGCGCACCTTCAATTCCTGTTATATTGCGTACTTTTGGGATTAAATAACAAGGCACTTGAGATTGGAAGCGGAACAGGGCTTCAAAGTTGTTTTATCAGTTACTTTGGCATTGAAGTCATTTCAATTGATCGCGATGCAAAAGTTGCAAAAATAGCTTCCAAGGTCTCTAGATATTATAATTCGAAAGATCTCAGCTTTGTAGTTGCAGATGCCCGCTATCTTCCTTTTAGAGAAAAAACTTTTGCCTTAAGTTTTTCCCAGGGATTACTTGAACATCTCAACAATGAAACCATAGTGGAAATAGTTTCTGAAGCAAAAAACGCTGTAAAAGGCAAAATGCTTTTTAGCGTTCCCTCAAACAATTTCCCTGATCAAGATTTTGGAAATGAAAGATTACTGTATCCACGAGAATGGAAGACAATACTTGCAAAGTTCAGTGTCCGTGCAAGCTACTATTGGTTTGATTTTCAATCTTTTAAGAATTCAATTGGAAAAGGAAAAATTCCTAAACCGTGGCATGCCCAAATTGATATTTCAACTAAACGGTCAGGAGTTAATCGTTAATGAAAGTTAACTTTAGCAAAGAAACTTTCATTAATTCTTCTAAAAAATTCTTGACCTCACCGCTCTTCTGGATACTAATACTTACAATTTTTCTGTTACGAACCATATTGTTTACTCCTGGTATACCGTCTCATGGAGATTTAACTTACCCAAGCACCATCGTTCAATATCAGAAAGCACTCTTTCCACTCTGGAACGAAAGTACTAGCGACTCAAACTTAGAAAGTATCGATCGAGGATTTTCTCTGTTGCTTGTACTTTTTGTTCGCTTAATCGGGGGAGAAGTTGATTTGCTTTCTAAACTTTACTTTTTCATTCCCTTATTCGTTTCCGGAGTTACGACTGCATATTTAACGAAATATATTTTGCAAAAAGTCTATCCTGATAAACCACCAAATACTCTCGCAATTGTTGTTGCCTCTTTTATGTTCATGATAAGCCCTTGGGTTCTAGAGCAAGTTCAAGCTCCCTTTTTCTGGTTATCCTATGCTGTTACACCAGGAATAATTCTGTTAGCGTACCGCTTTTTTTCTGAACGTCGGTTATCGTTTGGAATTGGACTTGCCATTTTATGGACAGTAGCTTCAACTACTCCACATTACGCACTCTTTTCTTTTATGATAATTTTCTTCGTATGGTTATGTACTCATATACAATTTCAATTTGGAGAGTTTAAGGGACTAATACAAAGTCTGCGGCAGCACGATTTTTCAGCATTGGTAAAGAATATTAAAATAAATTGGGGCTTCAAAAAATACTTAAAAGATTTGAAGCTTTGGGTTCTGATAGTCATCGTATTCATAGCATTGAACGCTTATTGGATTGTTATGACTGCATTTTTGCTCGTTAACGGCAGCATAACACCTGGGTATATTTTTACCACCGATATGTTGAAATTTTTTAGTCCTAATGCAAACTTGCAACATGTTCTCAGCGGTACAGACCAATGGATTTCGTGGTGGCCTGGTCAATACTCAGGGTATATACAAGGTTTAATTGTTGCTGCAACAATTGCTTTGCCCGCTTTTTTGATAGGTGCTGTCGTTTTGGCAAAAAAGGGGAAAGGCGATTTACGTTTATTATACATTCTGATAGGAATTTGGATAATCGGCGTTTTCTTTTCCTTGGGTGAAAATAATCCAGTTTACCGTTGGTTGGCTATAGATTCCCCTCTTAGCTCTGCTTATGGCTGGTTGTTGCGGGTTCCCGGAAAAATCAGCTATCTTCTATGGCCTGCTTATGCAGTTTGTGTAGGTTTGGTTATGCAGTCAGCTTATTCCTATCGCTCATCCAAAAAGAAAAGCGTCCTGAGGAAAAAGGCGCTTGTTTTAACTGCTGTTGCTGGCCTGCTAATTGCATCCTCTGGTTATGCAGTGGTCAAATCTGACGACTACTTCAATTACTACTATGCACCGGTCCAAGTTCCTGCATCATATCAACAAGCATTTAGTTATATAAACGCTAATTTGACTGAAGCTAGAATTGCTGACTTTGCTCGTTATGAAAATGGATCGCAACTAAATTTCACTGTCCAAGTTAGTGCGGACCCACCTTCTGAAAGGGTTAACAGTAGTAGCGGAGGAAATGACCTTCACCATTCAAATTGTACCTGGGTTAACTTTATCCAACCATTTGAGTCCTCTTATACTTGGAATCAACATAGAATTGCTGGTTATTTCGTTCCGAGAAGCATTTCAGTGCCTAACTTTGGCTATTATCATTTTACTTATTCGGGAGTATGGCGACCTGCTTACACGAAACTCCAAGAATCTATACCGTACGTAGTGTATCAGAATCTTACCGGATATATAGAGACAGTTACTCGTCTAGGTAACGTAAGTCCTGATGCAGCCCGTTGGTTACCAGTGTTTGGAGCGAACTACCTCCTTTATCATAATGACATTTTTAACACAAAAAACTATGCTCAGCATGACTTAACGATACTCAACCAAACAGGTTGTCAATTAGTACAACAATGGGGTGACTATGTCTATCTGTATCGAGTTCCTCAAAGCTTCGGGCGAATCTACACATTAAGTTCATCCTGGGAAAGCATCGAAAGCCAGTCTCAACCACCTACTGCTGTTGATGTTAATGCTTCAGGTGTTAACATATATGACATCAAACAGGTCGACGCTACCCATTGGGAACTCAATTTGAACGCTACTAAGCCTTTTTACCTAATCTTTACTGAAGGCTTTGACTCTTTCTGGGCGGCAACTGTGACAACCAACAATAGTTCATTCGTTTACAATTCGCAAAACGCTTTCGGAAGCATAAATTCATTTCCAATTACTCAATCTGGAGAATTGCACGTTACACTATATTATAGACCTCAAACTTGGCTCTATTATGGCATAACCGCTTCAATTTTGCTTCTAATCGCAATCACAGTTTCTATATCAATTTTTTTAATAAAAAGAAAAAAGGCTATAAAGCAACAAAAAATTTGACCTGGCTCTTTATTGGGAATTTACAATAACTTTGAAAAAGTGGTTTATAACAATTTTTTGCGATTACTATATAGTCTTGAATCAACTTATATAAAAAAAGATGTAGCTCATCAAAAATTAATTGTAGTCTTGTTGTGCTCCATAGAAAGTCTTTTTAAGCTAATATCGTGCTAATGGGTTTAATCGAACCTTGATGTTGGCGGTTCAAAAGCACATGCAAAATAACAATCTCAGCCCTCTTAATAGAACACAGTTGATAAAACTTAGGATAAAAGCCATACGTGCAGGCGTTTGGTTCAAAGCATTACCTAGGATAGACAGAGTGCTTGTTGATTTAACGATAAAAGTAGCAGATAACATACGTAGTGCCTTTTTAGCGAAGAATATCTTTGAAGTCGTGGGTAAATTGGGAGAGTTATTGGAAAGCAGTGTTTTGAAGTCCTTAAGGTTGATTGGTCGTCCGCTTGCCGAAAAAATAAGCTTAACAGCTCAAAAACTGGGAAATTCTTCGGCTAAAAGCTGGGCTAATGATTCATCATTTGCGTTTTTCTTGGCTATACTGCATACCAACAGATGACACTATGGAACATTTAACCGGTAAATAATTTTATGACTACGAACGTTTTGGTTACCGGTGGCGCTGGGTTCATAGGCAGCCACGTTGTTGACCGATTAGTCAATGAAGGTTATCATGTCAGAGTTCTCGACAACTTATCGTCAGGCAAATTGGATAACCTTCAAAGACATTTAGATGCCGGCAAAGTTGAATTTGTCAATGGAGACATTCGCGACGCATCACTTGTTAAGGAGAGCCTTAACGGCGTTAATGCTGTTATCCATATGGCTGCTTTAGTTAGCGTCCCACTTTCAATTGAAAATCCCAATTTAACTTTTGACATAAACCTTTTAGGAACATTAAATCTGCTACGGTCAAGCGCAGCGAAGTACATTAACCGATTTGTTTTCATTTCAAGTTGCGCAGTTTGTGGTGACCCCGAATTTTTACCCGTTACCGAGCAAGCTAAAACCAATCCAATTTCACCTTATGCCGAATCCAAGCTGATAGGCGAACGTTACTGCTTAGGTTTTAGTGAACGCAAACTTTTGCCCTCTGTTGTTCTGCGTTTCTTCAATGTTTTCGGTCCAAGGCAAGGCATAAGCGATTACAGCGGAGTAATAACACGCTTCATTGACCGATGTAAAGATAACTTGCCTTTAACAATTTACGGAGATGGTTCACAGACAAGAGACTTTGTCAACGTAAAAGATATTGCAAAAGCAGTTTTAGCTTCTGTAAAAAGTGTTGAGGTAACAGGCGAAGTTTTTAATATTGGTTCAGGCAAACCCACTTCAATTAAAGAGTTGGCGGAAACAGTCATCGAGTTGGCAGGAGTGCCTTCTCAGATTTCCTACAAACCGATTCGAGTAGGCGACATCAAGGATAGTTATGCAGATAATTCTAAAGCTAGAAGGCTTTTGAGTTTTGAACCTGAAGTTTCTTTAAGGAAGGGTTTAAAAGAATTGATCGATTATCCAATTGTTGCAACATAATGAGGTTTCAAGTAATGACACTTTATTATTTGAAAGTAATGAAAGACGCTTTAGGTTGCGTAGTCTTTTTAAATTCAATCATACACTAAAAACTATGTATAATGCGGGCTTGCGAGGAACGAAGATACAATGGTAGAAATACAAGCGTTCGATGCAAACACAATATCTAAGTTGAAACCATTTATCGTCGTTGGTATCCCCGCATTCAACGAAGAACACACCATTGCAAGAGTAATTTTAGAAGCCCAAAAATTTGCGGGAAAAGTTGTTGTCTGCGATGATGGATCAACTGATTACACTGCAATGATTGCTGAAAGCTTAGGCGCTGACGTGGTTAGGCATGAAAAAAATAGCGGTTATGGAGCTTCGATAAAAAGCCTTTTCATACGCGCGCATGAATTTAACGCTGATGTTTTCGTCACTCTAGATGCTGATGGACAGCATGAACCAAACGAAATTCCATTTGTTATCAAACCAATTATCGAAGGTGAAGCTGACGTCGTTATTGGCAGCCGATTTGTTGATAAGAATGGAACCTCCGAAATGCCAAGGTACAGGCAACTTGGTGCTAAATTAATAACTAAAATGGTTAACGGATCAGCAAAGAACGGCGTGACCGATTCGCAAAGCGGATTTAGGGCTTATAGTCATCTAGCATTGGATAGCCTAAACTTCTTTGAGGATGGCATGGGCGCCAGTGTAGAGATTTTGCTTAAAGCCAGCAAACAAGACTTACGTATTGTTGAAGTTCCAAGTACCTGCAAATATAACACCGGAGATGGTGATACATCTTCCGAGCATCCTGTAACTCATGGAATGGGCGTAGTCTTCTCATTAATCCGTTTAATTGTTGAAGAAAGACCTTTATTGTTCCTAGGCATCCCGAGTTTATTGTGTTTGCTCGCAGGTGTTGGTTTCGGCGTTTGGATGCTTCAAATTTATGCTATAGCACACACTATAGAAACAAATGTCGCTTTGGCATCACTCTCGTTTATACTAATTGGTTTCTTCATGCTCTCGACCGCCATCACATTGTACGCGATAGCAAGAATGTCAGAAAAATTCAGCAAATAATTGTGAGGGCTGATTATTAGCAAGAAAGTGTTAGTGACTGGTGGCTTGGGCTTCATTGGCTCAAATATTGTTCGAGAATTAAATAAACGTGGACATGAAACTTGGGCCTGTGACTTAACGCATTCCTATCAACCAAACTATTCTCGATGTGATGTTAGTAAATTCAACCAAGTTGAGCGATTGTTTTCAGAGCACAACTTCGATTATGTCTATCATGCAGCAGCAGAATATGGCAGATGGAATGGAGAGGACTACTATGAAAACCTCTGGGAAACAAATGTCATAGGAACAAAAAATATTCTTCGTTTACAAGAAAAGAAGAAATTCCGAATGATTTTCTTCGGAAGTGCTGAAGTTTACGGCGACTACGATGGGGTCATGAGTGAAAATGTTATGGACACGATTCCCATAAAGCAAATGAACGATTACGCCATTTCAAAATGGGTAAATGAAATGCAAATATTAAATTCTGCAGCGATGTTTGGAACTGAATCAGTTAGAATGCGTTTGTTCAATGTCTACGGAGTCGGTGAACATTATACCCCATATCGTGGTTGGATACCCAAATTCATCTACAAAGCCATGCACGGTGAACCCTATACCGTGTATTTGGGACATAAGCGCACCCTTGAATATGTTGATGACCTCTGTAGAGCATTCTCAAATATAATTGACAATTTTAAGCCAGGAGAAATCTACAACTTTGGCGGAGAAACTCAATATGATATCAAATATGTCTCTGATTTAATTTTAAAGAACCTGAATAAGGATGATTCCAAGGTCACTTATGAAGAAGGTGAACCGTTTACTACTAGAATAAAGACTCCCGACGCTTCAAAAGCTAGAAAAGATTTGGATTTCAAACTTACAGTTGCTCCAGAAGAAGGCATGCGTAGAACTGTTGAATGGTTCAAAAAACTTTATTCTAAACAAATTGATTGAGAAGCATTCTTATGAATAAAAAAGTTTTTGAGGCATTTGACGGAAAAACTGTTCTCGTAACTGGTGGGGCAGGGGCTATAGGTTCTAACTTAGTAAAAACTCTAAGTAACTTGAACACAAAGAGAGTCATCATTATAGACGACTTTTCATCATCATATGAATGGAATAAACTATCGAACCCAAAAGTTACTTGCATAAAAGGAAGCATTCTAGATGATGAAAAGCTAAAGTGGGCATTCAAAGAGAGACCTCAAATAGTTTACCATCTTGCTGCTCATTTTGCTAACCAAAACTCCGTTGACAACCCAGAAACCGACTTAATGGTAAATGGTATGGGAACATTGAAAGTTCTTGAGTACGCACACCTTGTAGGGGTTGAACGTTTCATATACGCCTCCTCGGGATGCGGAATATACGGCGCGGACTCAAAGATGCCTTTTGAAGAACACGATGTTTCATTGAAACTATATACACCCTACCAAGTAACCAAAATGCTAGGAGAACTTTACACAAACTACTATTACAACCTGTATCATCTGCCGATCGTAAATGCCAGATTCTTCAATTCTTACGGTCCAGGCGAGGTTCCAGGGAAATATAGAAATGTAATTCCAAACTTCTTCTATTGGTCGATAAACAAACAACCGCTGCCAATTACAGGAACCGGTGATGAAACACGCGACTTCACCTTTGTCGGAGACATAATCAACGGATTGTTAGCAATGGCATATTTCAACGAAGCAATCGGGGAAGCATTCAACCTTGCAACATCCAAAGAAATTCGAATCGGCGACTTAGCGCAATGGATTAATGAAATAACCGAAAACAAAGCTGGAATAATATTTAAGGAACGTCGTGACTGGGATAAGAAAAACAGACTTCTCGCTTCCGTAGAAAAAGCGCGAAAGATACTTGGATACAACCCGAATATGGATTTCAAAGAAGGGCTAAAACAAGTCAACGCTTGGTTTGTCGAAAACTGGAAAAACATAGATGCCTCGTACAAAAGCAGCTAAAATCAACAACAAAACTAATTGAGAAAGAACTACATTGTGCGGCATTTTTGGTATAGCAATCGGTGAAAACCTAAAGCTCACACCAAAAGAGCTAATGCAAATTGTAAATAGCATATTCAAGCTATCCGAGTCCCGAGGAAAGGAAGCATCAGGGTTAGCTGTAAGATTCCAAAATTCAATCTACGTTTTCAAAGAACCCATTACATCCTCAAAACTTGTTAAAACCCGACAATACAAAGAACTATTCAATCAGACTCTAAAAACTAAAGCATACGACGGCGTTCAATTAAAGGCGCCTATTCTGATCCTGGGTCATTCGCGTCTACAAACGAATGGGCAAAGCGAAATAAATACCAACAATCAGCCAGTTGTGAAGGACGGCGCCATTGGGATTCACAACGGAATCATCGTTAACGACGCTCAACTTTGGAGTCAATTTTCGCAAATCAAAAAGAAATACGACGTAGATACCGAAGTGTTCCTTAGTTTATTGCAGATGTATCGTGCTCAGGGCAAATCCTTAGTTGAGGCTGTCAAGCTCGTTTTTGGGCAAATCGAAGGCTCGGCTTCTGTTGCTCTCCAATTCGATGACATCGATAGATTTGTTCTTGCATCTAATACAGGTTCACTCTACATGGCTTTCAACCAGAAGTGTAAAATATTGGTGTTTGCCTCAGAAAAATACATTCTCCAGCAAGTACTAGATAATAAATTACTCAGAAGCCTGTTTGTTGGGCAATCAATAAAGCAAGTCGAAGCGTATCAAGGCTACTCATTCGACTTTAACCTATCAAAACAGCACATGTTCCCATTATCCAATCATTTAGTTGAAACCTCGGATAGTGCTCCGTTAAATTCAAAAGCTGAAATCTTTGAACTCTATGACCAGCAGGCACCACCACCCATAGACCTAAGCCAATATCTCTTGCATGAGGACGTCAAGCAGTCAATGGTTGCAAATTGGGATGCACTCTATTCTGCCGAAAATACGCTTAAAAGATGCACTCGGTGTTTGCTTGCTGAAACGATGCCTTACATCAGCTTTGATGAAGAAGGTGTGTGCAGCTACTGCAGAGATTACGAAACAAGAGGCAATTACTTAAAAGGGGAAAAGGCGCTTGAAGAGTTCATTTCTCAATATCGAAGTAAATCTGGAGACCCTGATGTTCTTTTAGGTTTTAGCGGTGGAAGAGACAGCGCCTACGGGCTTGATTACATAAAAAATACTTTGGGATTACACCCTATTACATTCACGTATGACTGGGGAATGGTAAATGACCTTGCCCGCCGAAACCAAGCACGCGTCGTTGGCAAACTAGGTATTGAACATATTGTTATCTCAGCAGATATTAGAACAAAAAGGGTAAACATTCGCAAGAATCTTAAAGCTTGGCTAAAAAGACCCGATTTAGGCATGGTTCCCATCCTAATGGCTGGCGATAAGCAATTCTATTATTACTTCCATAAAGTCAGAAAACAAACAGGCATAAAATTGTTCATATTCTGCGGTGGCTATGAAGGCGAGGAAGGGACAGGACTTTTCAAATATGGCTTTTGTAATATTACCACTCAAGGTAGTAAGAATGCGCTAAAGCGAATGACAGGCATCTCAAAAAAGAACAAAGCAAAAATCATGTTTTATTACCTAAAACAATTCATACGAAATCCATCTTACATAAATAGGTCAATAATTGATACGCTCTTCGCGTTTTATTCTTCTTATGTGTTGACTGATGATTATCTTTATCTTTTCCATTATCTAGATTGGGACGAGAACAACATTATAAGCACAATAACCGAAAAGTTCAACTGGGAAAAAGAAACAGATACTATAGCTACTTGGCGCACAGATGACGGCACAGCATCATTCTACAACTACATATACATGACAATGACAGGGTTCACAGAATTCGATATTTTTAGAAGTCATCAAATACGCGAGGGAAAACTAACTAGAGAACAAGCATACGAAATAATTAAGGAAGAAAACAAACCCCGGTTTAAATCAATCGAATGGTATGGGCAAGCGATTGATTTTGACATCAATAAAGCCATTGAAATTATTAATGCTGCCCCTAAACGTTATCGCAAAAAATAGAGTGATAATTTACGGCTTTGAATGTTCTCATTTTGGGAGAATACTTCCCACCTGACATAGGTGGTGCAGCAACAAGATCAAGCAACGTAGCTAAAGGTCTTTCCTTAAACGATTGTAACGTGACAGTTGTCACAGCTTTCCCGCATTACCCAACAGGAAGGATTCCAAAAAAGTACAAGTATAAACCTCTTAAAGTCGAATATGCAGGAAAAACGAAAATCGTCCGAACCTTTGTGCTTCCGATTGAATCTGAGGGATTGTTAAAACGCTTACTTGTTTTCTGGTCTTTTATTGTCTCATCTTTATTTGCCATACCTTTTATTGGAAAAATCGACGTCATATGGGCGGCAAATCCAGATGTGCTCATTCTTGTTCCAGCAATTGTATACAGTAGCATAAAGAGAAAGCCGATAGTGACCAATGTAGATGACTTAATTATCGAAGACTTATACGATTTAGACTTAGTAAAAAGAGGCTCAGCTATTTCAAAATTAGCAGAGATCTTTGCAAGAATAGTATTCACTAAAGTCAAAGCAGCCACCCCAATAAGTCCCGGTTATATACCGACAATAGTCAAATACGGCGTAGACAGGTATCGAATCCAAGTGGTACGAGGAGGGGTAGATTTAGATGTTTTCAAGTCGCAACCAAAACAGAATAATAGAAACAAATTTGTTGTTTTGTATTCAGGCGGCTTTTCAATAGCCTATGATTTTGAACAAGTATTCAGAGCTGCAAAAATAATTGAAAATTTAGATCCTGATATAGAGTTTGTTATTCAGGGTAAAGGCGAGCTTTTAGGTTCCATGCGTTCAAGAATTAGTGAGCTAAAACTGAAAAACGTACAGATCATTGATAAACTGCTGAGCAGAGAAGCTGTAGCTGGATTCTTGAGTCAGGCAGACGTATTAATTTTGCCTCTCGCAGATTTTAAGACCCCTTACCGGGGTATGTCGTCCAAATTGTATGAGTATCAAGCAGTTGGAAAGCCAATAATCTGTTGTAGTAGGGGATTGCCCTCAGTTTTCGTGGAAGATACTGATTCGGGGTTAGTTGTTAATCCTGGTGACGTTGAAGCGTTAGCAAACGCGGTTTTAGGGTTAAAGCGAGATCCAGTTCGTTGTAGTATTTATGGTGAAAATGGTAGAAAATGGGTTGAAGCTGAGGGGTCAATTATGGCAATTGGTGAGAAGCTAGATAAGATTTTCAGTAATCTGCGGTAGCTAATTTGAGAATTTTATTTGTTATACCGTATTTCTTTCCGGCAGAATGCTTTGGGGGTCCAGTTAAAGTGGCTTTTGATTTGGGGAAAAAGCTGGTTGAGAAAGGCAATGAAGTTTTCGTTTACACTTCTGACGCTTTGGATTTAAATAATCGAATTAAAACTTGTAAAACTGAAATCGAAGGAATGCATGTCCACTATTTTAGAAACATGTCTATGTTTACGGTAAAAACATCAAGACTATTTATTACTCCTCAAATGTATAACCAAATAAACGTTGACTTGAAAGACCCGCGAGCATTTGATATTATTCATTCCCATGAGTATTCCACTTTTCAAAATATCATTGTACGTCATCTATCCAAAAAATATCAAATCCCATATGTGCTTCAAGCTCATGGGTCTTTGCCTAAAATAGGTAGAGAAACTAGACGATGGTTTTTTGACACTCTTTTCGGCCCTAAA
>Ga0075524_10000267_pt1 | contig 12472 bp, 11 predicted proteins | sample NGEPerone_FD_76826 | JGI IMG/M metagenome (GOLD analysis project Ga0075524, IMG submission 76826) | Arctic peat soil microbial communities from the Barrow Environmental Observatory site, Barrow, Alaska, USA - NGEE Permafrost154B-one | ecosystem: Environmental > Terrestrial > Soil > Wetlands >...
CCCACTCGATGAATCCCATCGCGCCCCCCGTTCAATTGACCGTCGGTCTTTCCGGACGCTTGCGGCGACGGACAGAGGCTACCACTGGCGTATGGCGAGAGGTAGGCCCGACTCGGGGCGTGGACTTTTCGAGGACTTTCAGGCCCTTGCGCTACAGGTGAGCCCTGGGTAACCGCCGGGGAAAGTGGCGATTAGCGGGGAAGATGGTGGACCTAAGTGGACAGCTTTCGAACCCGCGCTACGAGCTGCAGCGCCTGTTTGAGTCCCAGCGAGACGCGTAGCGCAGGTGTGAACTTGACGCTATGAAGTCCAGCTCCTGGCTGGCACCAGCCTACAGCAGGCACACTGAACACCTGGCAGCGCTCGGGCTCACACCCCGATTTCGGTCACGATCGGCAGCCCCACCTTCGTTGCCACGGGAGTCCAGAGATCGATGTCAGTCGCTTGCGTGTCAATGGAGACGATCAGAGAGTAGCGAGTACCTCTGTCACTGCGATCACGCTTCGGCTGGTCCTTCCACCAGCCGCTCACCGGGTAGATGCCAATCACGCCTCTGTAAGCGAGATTGGCCGCGAGGTCACTGAGAATGTCTGAGTGCACTGAGCCGCGATTCCTGGCCTTCTTGCCGAAATACCAGCTGTCAGACGCGCTGGCCGTCGGCTTCTCTTCGTCTTCATCAAGAGCCTGTTGGTTGAGTCGCTTGCGGAAGTCGTCGACCGACTCAGTTGCGCCCTTCACATCGAATCGCAGACCGTGTGAGGCATAACGATGACGCTTCGTCCTGCCTCGACGACCAGGATTTGGTTCGATGAAGTAGGAGAGGGTGACGCGCAAGCTAACCGGCTGCTCCGCGAGACCCTCGAGCACGTCCGTGGGCCATGGAAGCTCGAACAGATGCATTTCACCCATCTGTCGCGTTCTGGTGTCGTCGCCTTTTGGCGCAAACGGGCTGATGATGCCCTGGGCAATCAGCGTCAGGGAGTCACCCGCACTGCGCAAGGCGCGCGGCAACTCGGGAACCCCATATCCATACCGTCGCATCAGCCTTTCGCGTGCGCGCTTTCCGTCACTGCCCTTGAGATGGGACTTCATCGCTGGGGTCCATTTGGCAGAATGGACGATGAGGCCACGCACCGACTCCGGCCACAGTGTCGGGTACTGGGATTCGATCGTGGCAGCCATACGCGCGACTTGAGCCGTCGCTGCGCTCGTACCGTCGCAGGCCACGAAGGACTTCTCGGATGGCCTGTAGTGCGTAGACAGCAGACAGAGGTCCGGGCACGGAAAGTCCACTTCGCCCCTGCCATTCTTGACCACATTCCCGCCTTCGTACACGACGTCCGGCTTGACGGGCCACTCCGCTGCAAAGGTGACAGAAGTCGTGCTCCAAGGCGAAAGATCACCTGCCTCGGCCACTGGGTCGTGGCCCCGCCAGTCATCACTCCGAATCGCGATCCGATTGGTGAACGCGCCAACAGTCAACGCATTCCACGCTTGCGCGGGATCGTGAACGGGTTCGACGTCGCTGCGATCAAGGTGATTGGCCGATAGATTCGCCCCTTCGACGTTCCCCGCGCTGAGTATGAAGAGCCTCCGTTCGAGCCCGCGATCGCCCGCATCCAAGTAGACCAAACCCTGAGTAGACGGATCGAACACTCGGCCCGCGGCGAGAGCGTCAACCGCTGAGGACCACGACGTCGGTTGCCCTTGGTCGCGTTCATCTTCAGCGGTGACTGCCATCATGAAGCAACGCTTACGTCTGGGCGCTTGAACCTCAGCCCGACTGGCGGCTTCAGCCGTTATTGCCCCGTACAGCTCAGGCGGGTTTGCCCCCTTGGGCGGAAGGATCTTGACGGACTCAAGCCGGTGATCCAGACGGACTGTGGTCGATGCCGCAAGCACATTGGCAAGATCACCGTAGAGAGCGAGCCCAGCCATCTGCGTTCCGTGACCGCTGTCGTCCCCAGCGCCCCATGTGATGTCAACGGCCGTGCAGTCCTCAGCGTCGGTCGCCGCCTCTAGCAGTGGGTGGCCTCGAGCGATGCCAGTGTCCAGAATGCAGACTGCGGGGGAACTCGTATCCGGCCCGGTCGTGCGGTTGAGAAGATCCTTGACCCACTCGGCTTGCTCCTCCGGACCCATGTCAACAAAGACAGCGGACGTCTCCTTTGCCCGCTGGACCTCCGCAACATCGTTCAGAACATCAATAGAGACTGAGAGCTGGGCAGGGGTGGCCCGGACCAGGGTCACAATCCGGTCATGGAACTGCAGCCGACGTTCCGCGACATCCAGTCCTTGAGCAGCGGCGAATTCCATGAGTCGGGAAAGCTCTCCGCCATCGTGGCGCCGAAGCCAGACTTCCCACCAGGCGGTCTCGTCATCGCCAGGATACGCGTCGTCATTGTCAGTCCAGAGACTACGCAGTGTCGCTCGCCGCAGGGCGGCCACGGGATCGAGCGTCTTTTCGTATCGACGCTCGCGCTTCTGCCTTGGGGAGGTCTTCGCGTAGCTCTCAAAGCGCTTGATGAAGTGCTTGACCTGGCCATCGGGCACGAACACCTCAGCGCGCTGAATCTTCCGGGGTTCCGGCTCGTTGGTCTCACGCTCAGTGAAGGCAACTAGCTCAATCCCGGCGCGCAAGTCCTCAAGGCCGGTCAGGTTCAGGGGCACATCCGGCTGGCTTTCGAACTCGATGTATGTCCCTGGGGCAGCTCCATGAACAGAGAGGCCCGCCGCGAACGCCGTCTCTCGGCGTTTGAGCGCTTCGTGAGTAGCGTTCTGGATCGACTGCTTCAGAGCCGCGCCGTGGGCCGGGCGGCTCGAAGGAATCGGCAACTCACGGGGGGGAATCCTGAGGGGATGCGGTGTGTACCTCTCGACCTTTGGAGAGTCCGGTACGACGATGTGGCGCCGGTTGCGGGGTAGTGTCATCCGTCAGCCTGGCCTCGGGCCTAGGCGTGCGTGTTGCGTCGTGTCTGCAGAGCGGCAACCAGCTCGTCTCTCGACACCTTCGTGGTGTGCTCCAGTATGGCGTTCTTCGCGGCCTGCTCGCATGCATGGGTAATCTCAGCATGGCTCAAGCCGTCGGCGGCGTCCGCAGCCTCTAGCCAGTCAATGGCCGACGTGTCTAGCAGCGCGAGCCGCGCGCGCATGACTTCCGCAGCAATGGTCTTTGACGGCAGACCGTACTCCAGCACCGCGTCGAATCTCCGGAAGAGCGCGCGGTCAAGAAGGCTCGCGTGATTGGTCGCGCCAATAATGAGACTCTCGGAGTCATCCATCTCGAGGAAGCCAAGGAAGGAGTTCAGCACGCGACGTATCTCTCCAACATCGTTGGTGCTGGTTCGCCGTCCACCAATGGCGTCAAACTCGTCAAACAGATACACGCCCCGCGTCGACTGAATAGCGTCAAAGACGAGTCGGAGCTTGGCGGCAGTTTCCCCCATGTACTTGGTGATGACCCCGTCGAGCTGAATCGTGAATAGCGGCAAACCTAGCTCGCCCGAAAGAGCCGCTGCGGTCATGGTCTTGCCGGTTCCCGGCGACCCGACGAGGAGCAGTTTGCGAAGCGGCGTAAATCCGTGCTCGCGAATGCGCTCCCGCTGTAGTTGTTCAAGGACGACTCGATCGATGCGTGCGCGAAGTTCGTCTTCGAGAGCCATGTCGACGATTCGCGTCTTTGGGTAGCCGACGGTTAGCAGCCCAGCCAGCTCGCCACGGGGCTGAACCAGGGGAATGGGCTTGTGGCTTTGGCCCGCCTTCGCCCGTTCCTTTGCCTGGTCAACGAGATCTCGCAGCTCTTGGGCAAACCTTCCATGCCCACTGCGCGCCGCTTGCGCAGCGACCTGCATCGCAATGGCGTAGAAGCGCGGGTCGTCACCCTCCGCGTGGCTCCGAATGAGAGCCTTGATCTGGTCGGCCTTGGCCATCGCTGCCTTCTCCCGCTCTATACCATGCTCGCCGAAGCTTCGACGAAGACAGCCTCGGACCTCTGGCCGTTCACCCCGCCCGAGCGACAGGCGCCAATCTCGCCACGATCCTTGACGAACTGTGGAACGACTCCACAAGGCACACGCCGGCAATCCTGTCGACGTTGCTCTAGTCTATGCAAGCCTGAGAGCAGAGTACCAGGGGAGCATACCCGCAGCCTCGGACGGCCTCGTGCGCAGCACTCCCGCTCATATTCGTCGGCCGCCTGCGCCAGCGACGCAACCGGGTTCTTCATCGGCTCGCGGGAGCGGCCGCCCCATGCGGTCTCCGCGTTCACTTCTTCGTGAGGTACACCTCGCCGTTGACCGTGACGACGGCGACGTTCTTGAGTCCAAGGCTGGCGATCGCCTTCCTGACGCTAAGTGCGGCGCTGATCTTGACGCCCTCGATCTTGGCGTTCTGTAGATCGCCCTTGGCGAACTCGTCGACAAGGTCGACGTAGATACTCCGGCGGGTAGACTTCGGAATCTCGGGAACGGCGACTAGGCGTGGCTTGGATTCCCTGCTCTTCGGCATGTATGTCCTCCCTGGGTCGGTCTGAATGGCCTGACATTTCGGGGACTTGTGAACCTACATTCAACTGTTGCAGCTACGGTCTGTATCCCGTTAGAGATAAATCTCTAACGGGACACGTCACCGGGAAACCCGAAAGCCGATGTTCGCTCTCGTGACGCCGGGCGAATAGTTAAAGATCAGCGTCAAGATACCATCGTAGCCGCCCATGCTCCAATCGCCACCACGGTAGAAGCCACGCAACTCCGCCTGCTCGGTGTTGCTATTTATTCGACCAATACCATTTGCGCTAGTCCAACCGCTAGCTCCTGATATACCAGTAGCAGTTGCTGATGGGTTGGGTGATATGGTACCTGGATTAGATACTACGTTCCATTCACGCCAAGCGGAACCAGTGCCAGTTATGCCTGGCTGCCCTGTGGTAGAGGTGCCTTGGGTCCATTCGTATACGTTACCAGCTAGGTCCCAAATAACCTCGTCGTTACTCAGGGTTAGGGTGCGGCGTTGGTTGCCACCGGTATTGGTTTCACCGGCGTAACCATTGGCGTCGCTCGAATCAGCCGCTAGAGTATTGGCTGGAGCATTGTCGTTATGTCCACTGTAGATGTAACCAGAACCGACAGTGCTAGTGCTCCAGTTACTAGCCACGGACAGAACATTCTGGGCAATCGTCAGGTATTCAGCCTCTGTGATGAGGTGACAGCCAGTGCAGGCAGCAGCTGAGGTGGTAATGGAGTCGGTCTGGGAGATGTTGACCCAGGGAGTTAGGGCAGCTTGAGATGTAGCAACACCACCGACGTTTTTAGCTCCGTATTTCATGACACAGAAGTCAGCTGTACCATAGGTTATACTGCCTGGGACTGGTATAAAGCCCGATGGACAGGATAAGGTCGGGTTAGCAGATATCTGACCTGGTGTAGTGTTGTCGGCAATAATGTAGCTAGTACCGCTCTTTGTGGCGGTCAGAGCGAATGATTGAGGGTTAGTGGTGTTGGTAGATGTGTAAACGTAGACAGTACCACCACTTGATTTGAGACAGATTGCAGTACTACCAGGCGTAGGACAATTGTTAGCGGTTGGATAGGCTCCATTTATGACCTGAAAGATTTTGAGTTGTTTAGAAGCATTATCTAGATCAGACACTAGTGAGGCTACTGTGGCTTTAGACGATATGCCGGTGTAGGTGACGATGGTAATGGCGGCTAGGATAGCGATGACTACTATGACTACTAGGAGTTCGACGATGGTGAAACCGTGAGTGGTGCGAGGCTTGCGGGAATCAATCGTCACATTCCCTTGTGGTGCGGCCCTGAAGAGCCTGTGTAGATGTTGATACATGACTTAAAGTATAAGCAATGTGCGGAAATTGTGCAATAGTATTGTGATGTAATTAGAGGCTTCATGGTTAGGGCGCCAGTCAGACCGTAGTCCTTGGCGTCAGTCGGGACGGTCCTGCTGCGGCGACACGTGGTTTCCGTACGCGTGGTTCCCGGGCGCGGTGAAGCCTTGGAAGGCTAGAAGTGGCAAGCGGCGCTTGGCTGGGGGTGCCGCGCCACGAGCATCACGAGCCTCGGAACCAGCACAGTGATGGACTTCGACCAACCGAGTCACCTCTCGTACGCCTCTCGCGCTCGCTGAAGCGTCCGAACGTGATTGGCTTCGCCCGGGCGAGCGTAGCGGAGCGCGTCAGGCAGAAGCTATCGTCAGCCGTAACTCTCGTCCTGCCGCAGACATCCCGCAAGAAGCTTCTTTGCCGATGACCGTTGCAGTAGTCTTCGAAGACCGTGCGGGCACGCTTTCGGTTGAGACTGTCCAGCATGCCAGCCATTTCTTTAGGGGCGAACCTATGAGTGAGGGCGAGGTCCATATTAGCACGTGCGCTGAGTGTGGCGAGCGCAATATTGACCGCAGCACTTGCACGAATTGTGGGCTTCCCCTGGGCGGCAATATCGAAGTGGGCCTAAGCTTCGCTGCTGTCGCGTGTCCCAGCTGTGGGCGTTTTGCAATGGCGGGTCCGTGCCCAGAATGCGGCGCTCTTGTACCTGAAGCTCCGGAGCCCAACGCGGCGACAAGAGCACGGCAGGCGGCATACGGACCTCTCCTGAAAGCGGCCGAGGCGATCCTGCAGTCGCTTGACGACCTTCCCGAGCCTCATGTTGGCTGCACGGCCGTCCAGTACATGAACGTGACACTGGTCGACGCCGGCCTCACCGATGCAATGCTCTCGCTCATCGACGAAGTCGGCTCGGTCGCTCGGCGCTCCTTCAGTGACGAAAAGGAGATTGGAGGGGCGAGCCGTCAAGCTCTACTGGATGTCATAGCGCGCGCGGCCGCAATTCGGGACATAGCTATGGAGCTATGCTGGTTCAAGAGCCCGTCCGGGCTAGAGGACGTGCGCCCTATCGTTGTCAGTTGGGGGAAGCAGGCTGCCGAACTCGTCGTTGTCCTCATGCGCGTTCTTACAGCACAGTCGCTCTCTCAAGCTGCAGGGCTGAGCCCCAAATTCCAGGGATGCCTTGCGGCTCCCTACGGCGTAGATAGGATGGGCGAGCTTTCCGATCTCGTCTCAGCGTCCGAGGGCGACGAAATCGACTCGCGCGTCGCGCTGGCCTTAGGACGTACTGGCAGTTTCACGGATGACTTCGGGTGCCTGGACTTGGCCAAGGTGCTCACGGCAGCTGGCCTAGATGACCTCCTGAAGCTGGCAGAGGCGTCGGTGGCGTTTCTCGCCCACTTGTTCTCGCGTCAACCCTTGCCCGTGACGGCCGACGCCTCAGTTCTCGCGCTGGTTGCAGTTCCATTGGCGGTGCTCGATAGGCCGTTAGTCGGTCACCGCACTGCACATAGGGCCTCCAGACTCTTGGCGAGCGCCATGCAAGCTGACAGGACAGAGTCACTCACCGTGATTGAGCGGATTGGTGACGAGGCACCAAGGATCTTTGCGTCTGCCATGCGGCTGCGCAGAGACGTTCAACGACTGGCATCTGGCACGCTGAGTGCGCCAGATGAGGCAGTCGACATGCTTTTTGACATCTATCGTCGATTGGCCGAATCGAGTCTCCGCACCCTGGCCTGGGTCGTCTTTGATCTACGTACCATCGCTCAACATCCAAGGCGGCAGCTTCTGGCTGAGGCGCCCACCGTCGGTCAAATCGAAGACAGGCTGAAGGAACAGCCAGACGGTCTTTCTGCCCTGATGCTCACGGCACTGGACAAGCGGGTACGGAACGCAGCCAGTCACGAGGATTACCGCTTGGATCCCCAATCGGGAGAAATCATAGTCCGGGACGAACGGCTGACTTTGGACGAAGTTGTGATGACCCTGGAAGCTCTCGTCGCGGTGACTGCGGGCTTGGATGCTGGATTGAGCTGCTGCCTGTTCGAGAACGAACTTCTCGAAGTACTCGGCAAATGGCGCGTCACTGATGCCCCATATGCAGTCGAACTCCTGGCCCGTGCCTCCTTCCTTGCATTTGGCATCGACGACATGCAGCTTGCAGCGGAAGCTGACTTCGCCACTGAGCCAACATTCGTCATCCCTCAGCCGTCTGAAGAATTGGACTCCTATATGCCTGTTCTGGCTGGCGAGGCAGCCATATTCCCGGACAGTCGTCGGATCACGATCGTGGACGGGGCCGGCAACCAAGTCGTCGCTGTCGACACTGAAGCTTTCGTCCAATTTGGCAAGCAGCCGGAAAGCCTCAAGGGCCTGGCCATAATGCCTTCGTTCTTCAGCGCGCTGATCAACAGCGGGAGAGACGAACAGTCATCGCTGACTCACATCGTTGCGCTCTGTGTCTCGTACGTCACAGCCCTGCACGAGCCGCGACTAGCGCAACCCACGAAGGATGTTCTCATCGGCTTGCGCAGACACCTGAGCTACGTCATCGGACTAGCGAAGGAACGAGGAGGCGAAGAATCCGCCGAACTGGGGCCAATACTCGGCATGCTGTCCGCATGCAGAGTGTCGTCGGTCACTGCGCAACGGGGCGATAGCCGCTCTCTCCAGAGTCTCCGCCAAAACCTGGCCAAGCTATCAGCCTGGTCGCAGAGCAAAGGAGCGCTTTGGCCCGTGCTGTGATTTCCACGCTACCCGAAGAACGCCCCGTGCTCATCCTCCTCGACAACAGCGACGAGCGAGCCCAAGTCATCCGTCGCGGCGACGGGGTATTGGAAACACCCTAATTCGTTATCCATCCACCACAGCGTCCACTCGTCGCGAGGGCGAACGAACACGAACGTTGCGACCGGACAGCGCCTAAAGATGCTCAGGTCGGACCAGTCCGGCTGCTCCTCGAACACCGTGACGCCATGGCCTGCGATCTCATACACCGCGAGATACACATCAGCATCCCCCGCAGGCGATCTACGGTGGCAGAAGTTGCCGACGATCGCGTCAATCGCCCTGACCGTATACTTCGGCACAAAGCCGGAGACGAGCAGCCGCGTGACAGCGCCAGCTCCCTCTCCCAACATCAGCCGGAGCGTCGCTCCCTAGTCGTCAACACGCCGGGGTGGTAGCCTCTCCCCATGCCCGCCAACACCCTCTACTACGGCGACAACCTCGACATCCTGCGGCGCTACGTCGCTGACGAGTCGGTCGACCTCGTCTACCTCGACCCACCCTTCAACAGCAACGCGAACTACAACGTGCTGTTCAAGGAGCATTCCGGAGAGCAAGCGGCATCGCAGATCCGCGCCTTCGAGGACACCTGGACGTGGAGCATGGAGGCCGAGCTCGCGCTCGAGGCGATGATCGTCGAGGGCGGCCAGGTGTCGGTCGCCATGCAGGCGCTGCGCAAGCTGCTCGGCACGAGCAACATGATGGCGTACCTGGCGATGATGGCGCCGCGGCTTGTGGAGCTGCGGCGGGTGCTCAAGCCGACCGGCAGCATCTACCTTCATTGTGACCCGACGGCGAGCCACTACCTCAAGCTTCTGCTAGACGCGGTGTTCGGACCGCAGCGATTCCTCAACGAAATTGCGTGGAAGCGATGGAGCGCCCACAGCGACGCCAAGCGCTACGCCGCTGTCCACGACGTCCTTTTCTACTACGGCAAGTCCAGCCAAGTCACCTTCAACAAGCAGCACATGCCCTATGACGACCACTATGTCAGCACACGGTTCAAGCTTGTCGACTCGGAGGGACGGCGGTATGCAGAACAGAGTCTTGTCAGCCCCAGCCCACGACCGAACCTGACCTACGCGTTCACGGCGTCAAACGGCGTGACCTACGAGCCTCCGGGCCGGGGTTGGTCAATCAGCCGCGAGGTGATGGAGCGGTGGGATCGGGAGGGCCGACTCCACTTCCCAAAGGCGGGTGGGCGGCTGCGTCGCAAGGACTTTCTAGACGAGCACCCCGGCCCCCCCTTGACGGATATGTGGACGGACATCTACGGAATTGGTGGGTCATCTGGCGAACGCCTCGGCTACCCGACGCAGAAGCCCGAGGCGTTGCTAGAGCGCATCATCGCCGCGTCCAGCAACGAAGGCGACGTGGTACTAGACCCCTTCTGCGGCTGCGGCACGGCAGTCGACGCCGCTCAGAAGCTGGGCCGCCGCTGGATCGGCATCGACGTCACCTACTTGGCGATCGCGCTCATCCGCCGGCGGCTTCGCGATGCCTACGGCGAGAGCGTCGACGAGGCCTACGAGGTCATCGGTGAGCCAGCGAGCGTCTCTGACGCCAAGGTCCTCGCCGCAGCCGACCCCTACCAGTTCCAGTGGTGGGCGCTCGACCAGGTGCACGCCCGCGGCGTTGAGCGCAAGAAGGGTGCCGACAAGGGCATCGACGGGCGCATTTACTTCCACGAGGGCGACAGCTCTGACGTGAAGCAGATCATCATCAGCGTGAAGGCCGGCCACACGGGCCGGGCCCACGTGCACGAGCTCCGCGGCGTCGTCGACCGTGAGGAGGCCGTGATCGGCGTCCTGATCAGTATGCAGGACACGACCAGGCCGATGCGCGACGAGGCGGCCTCGGCCGGCTTGTACACGTCGCCCTGGGGCAAGCATCCGCGGCTGCAGCTGCTCACCGTGGATGACCTGCTCGGTGGCAAGGGCATCGACTGCCCGCCACTGCGGCACACGTCGCAGACGTTCAGGAAGGCGCCAAAAGCGAAGCAGGGGCACGAGCAGGAGACGCTCGCGCTCGATGAGTGAGGTGCGTCATACTCGCATTCATCTTCGTCGTCGTCGGTGGTGCCTGCCAGCTCGTCGGCTACGCCCTCAGTGAAGTCGAGAGTTCGCGCCTGCGCCGGGCCGCTATCGCACTGAATGACGAGGCGGGCACGGTCGAGATAGGCGTACAAATGAGCCAAGGTCAGCGGCTCTCCGTGTCCGCGACCGTCGAGGGTCCGATCCGCGAACTAACAACCGAGGAGCGCGTGGCGATTCTCGAGAGACGGGTCGACGCCCTGCGTACTGACGTCGATGGCCTTCCCGACACCATCAAGCAGAATGTAAGGAAGGACCTGGACTTTACGATGCATGCTGTGAGCGGCGAGCTGCACAGGCTGAAGCAGGCGGTATGGAGGTTCGCATCGGAGGCCAGAGCGCGGAGTCGACTCTGGTGGTTCAGCGTCGTCCTGGCTGCCAGCGGGACCCTCCTGGAGATGGCTGCTGCCGTCCTGACTCTGCCGCGGTGAAGTCGCGGGAGGGCGGCTGTCTTCTCGTGATAACCGGCCGGCCCGGCAGCGTAGCCACTCCTCCCGCCGATTCATCCTAGTGCCTGCGCCGGCGGGCGCAAGGTGGACAATCGCGCCGTGCGCTAGTTCTCCGTCACATACCGGGCGAGAACGAGGGGCACCGTCATGTCGTAACCGGCCACTGACGTGTAGGTGTACTGGCCCGCGCAAGCACCATAGATGGTGACTACGTTCTTCTCGTAGACCTTCTTCAATGCTCCCGAGTAGGCGACCTCGATGTTGTCACTCCAGTAGCCGTAGCCGTCACTGGTCACCGCAACGAGCATCTGTGTCTCCGGCTGAATGCCATCGGGGAACCCTTCCCAGTACTGGCCAGCGCCGGCGTCCTGGATCTGGAACACCTGCCCCCTGATCTTGAAGTGCTTGCCGACGAGAGTGCCAGCATCCTTGTTGAGCACAGGGAAGCGGATGTGGCGGCAAGCCTTCTTGTACTCGGTCCAGCCAGCGTTCTGCAGGTCGTCGGTGAAGCCCGAGGACGTGTCGGTGGTCGTTGTGGTATCAGGCGGCGTCGACTCCGAGTAGGTCGGCGTGGGCGTGACGGTCACCACCACGGTCTTCACCGACGACCCACACGATGCCAGCCAGATAGCAGCTAGGCACGCCAACGCTGCAAGCGCTATTGTTCTCATGGTTCCTCCTTGGACGTTGCCCCTCCTGCCATTATCGGACGGCCACGGACGGAACTACAGCGCAAGCCAAGATTATTCAGGTCTGTGACGGTTGTTGTGTTTCCCTTCTCTGCATGCACCGCCTCACGTCGCGCAGGGCGCGTTTCTCGGCGCGCTACCTCCTATCCCGTCATCGCCAAGCTACGCTGACTCGATCGGGCTCCACTGCCACGCGATGCCGGAGAACAACCCGCCATAGAGCTGGTTGAACTCCTTTCGCAGAGTGCCGCTGTTTTCGAATCGCAGCACTTCTTGTCTTTCCGGGCTGCCGGGCCGCTCGACCCTGGACAGCTTGTCGTAGGCCCAGATGACGGGTGGCCTGTCCCCCAAGAACGTGACCTCCTGCCTGTAGACGAGTGCCGGCGTCTCGAAGGACTGCCCGGCGAAATCACTCAGAGGCGCCTCGACTTGAGTCTCGGGATCCTCCAACGTTTCTCTGAACGTGAAGTCGTGGACATCGCCGTACTTGAGCGGCGTCGGGAAGCGCAGCATGTGCAACGACCCGCCGGGCACGTACTCGGTCTCCACCGTGCAGCCTTCGACGGCAAGCAGCCGAGTACGTCCGCTGCTGTCTGTGTCGCTGCTGTGATAGCG
>Ga0075524_10000269_pt1 | contig 12436 bp, 9 predicted proteins | sample NGEPerone_FD_76826 | JGI IMG/M metagenome (GOLD analysis project Ga0075524, IMG submission 76826) | Arctic peat soil microbial communities from the Barrow Environmental Observatory site, Barrow, Alaska, USA - NGEE Permafrost154B-one | ecosystem: Environmental > Terrestrial > Soil > Wetlands >...
TAAGCCCCGAGGGGACCCTCCCCGCATAGATACACGCCCTGTCCGCGCCTGAGCCCGCGTTTGTGCCGGTTGAGCAGGGACTTCGTGGACTAGAGGATGTGACGAGCTGCGGAACCCAGGAATGCGGACCCTTGACTGGGGCCCAGTGGTGGGATAAAGTGAACGCTTGATTGAATGAAGGTCGCCCAGTGCCGCACCGCCATCTTCGCAATCATGTCCGGCGGCAGGTGTCCGCCGATGGACTTGATGGCGTCGACTACAGCTTCGCAGCAGGACCGTCTGCGCAAGTTGGTGCAACCCTGGCCGCGGCACAAACGCTTTTCAACCGGCAGGCGATTGGCTCGGAAGACGTGCCAGTGCGAGGGACCCTGGAGCGGCTTGGCCTTGAGATTGCGTCGGAGGTGTTCGAACAGTCATGACTGGAGAATACGTGATGCGTCCACGGAGACACGAATCGCCCAGTGTGGAGACCTCAACGAGTTACAGCCCGTCGCCCACCGCCCCACTCTCCGAGATCGACACGCCGGCGCTCTTGCTGCGCCGTCCGCGGCTGGAGCGCAACATCGCCAAGATGGTGGACCGCTTCCGCGACGCCCCGGTCCGTCTGCGGCCGCACTTCAAGTCCAACAAGTGTGTTCACATCGCCCGCCTGCAACTGGCGGCCGGCGCCGTGGGTATCACTTGTGCCAAACTCGGCGAAGCCGAGGTGCTGGCCGACGGCGGCGTCACTGACATCCTCATCGCCAACCAGATCGTCGGGCCGATCAAGATCGCCCGCCTCATGGAGCTGTGCCGCCGGGCCGACGTCATGGTGGCCGTCGATGACGCGGGCAACGTCGCGGCGCTATCGGTGGCCGCGACCGCGGCTGACGTCGGGCTGCGCGTCCTCGTTGAAGTAGACGTGGGCATGGGACGCTGCGGTGTACAGCCGGGCGAGCCGGCGCTGGCGCTAGCGCGCGCGGTAGCTGGCTCGCCCGCCCTGCGCTTCATGGGCCTCCAGACCTACGAAGGGCACCTACAGGAGGTGACGCCGTTTGAGGATCGTCGACGCCGCATCCTGGCCGACATGGCTAAGGCGGTGCAGACCCGCCGCCTCATCGAGGGCGCCGGCCTGCCGGTGGCCATCGTCAGCGGCGTGGGCACCGGCACACACACCATCAGCGGCTTCATAGCGGGCATCGACGAGCTGCAGGTCGGCTCCTACGCCACAATGGACGCCGCGTACGCTCGTGTGGGCGGCGCGGACTTCGAAAACGCGCTCAGCGTGCTGGCCACGGTCGTCAGCAGGCCTGCGGCTGACGTGGCTGTTGTGGACGTCGGCCTCAAGAACATAGCGGCCGAGTTGGGCGTGCCGCGCGTTGAGATCGAGGGCGCAGAGTACAAGGAGTTCCACGAGGAGCATGGCACCGTGATTCTCAGCGGAGGGGCGCGGGAGCTGCGCGTCGGCGACAAGATCGAACTCATACCATCGCACGGCTGTACCACGTGCAATCTCTACGACGTCATGCACGTCCTCGACGCGGACGACTGCTTCGTGGAGCTCTGGCCGATCGAGGGCCGTGGCAAGGCGCAGTGAACGCACGGCGGACCCACTTCCGTCAGCGCTGATTTGGAGCGAACATGTCCATGTCGGTTCTGAGCGGAACCTCTCGCGTCTGTAGACTCTCGAATCGACGACTTCTCCCAGGGTGATCGGACAGTGGACTTCTACACAGGCAGAGTACTCCGCGTTGATCTAACGAGCCGCAGCTCATGTGTGGAGCCCTTGAACATGGACTGGGCGCGCCTGTACATCGGCGGGAAGGGTCTGCTCTTTCGCTACCTTCTCGATGAGGTGGCACCGGGCCTCGATTCCTTCTCGCCGGAGAGCCCCTTGATGTTTTTCACCGGGCCCTTTGCCGGAACCGGCGTAACCACATGCTCGCGGCTTGTTGTCGGCTGCAAGAGTCCGCAGACCGGCACCATTCTTGACTCGTATGTCGGCGGCTCCTTTGCACCTGAGCTGAAGTTCGCAGGCTACGACGCGCTGATTGTCACGGGGCGGGCGCCGCAGCCAACCGTCGTATGGATCAAGGACGATGTCATCGAGTTCCGCTCAGCGCAGAAGTACCTGGGCATGAAGATCGCCCAGCTCGAAGAGGCTCTGCGCAAGGATCTCGATCCGCAGGCGCGCTTCATGTCGAATGGCCCTGCGGGCGAGAACCGGCTTCCCTGGGCCTGTCTGTCGACCGACCAGTACCACAAGGCGGGACGCGGTGGCGCCGGCGCCCTCATGGGGAGCAAGAACATCAAGGCCATAGCGGTTCGGGGCACCGGCTCGGTTAGAGTCGGTGATGCCTCAGTCTTCATGGCCGACCTGATCCGCCTGAACAAGGACTCCGTCTTCACTGCGGACAACATGTGGGCCCACGAAGAGGGAACCCTTGCAGTAGCCGACCCGGTTAGCATGGCCGGCGCGATGCCGACCCGTAACTGGTCGCAAGGCCAGTTCGACGGCATCGACCAGATCAACTCGGCGGCCTTCCAGAAGGTGCGCCTCAAGAAGCGCGCCTGCTCGCAGTGCGGTATCGCCTGTCGCAATTTCCACGTCATGGGCGACGCTAGAGGTGAGGGTCCGGAGTACGAGACCGTTGCTCTCTGCGGCGCCAACTGCGGCATCGGCGATACCGAGGCGCTCCTCCGCTTCAATCTCGCCTGTGATGACCTCGGCATGGATACGATCTCCACCGGGGCAGTGGTCGGGCTCGCCATGGACATGACCGAGAAGGGCATCGCTGACTTTGGTCTGCGTTTTGGCGAGGCTGAGGCCTACCTGACCGCTCCCGGGCTGATTGCCAGGCGCGAGGGCATCGGCGCCGACCTTGCGCTCGGGGCGCGAGCATTGGCCGCCAAGTATGGCTGCCCGGAGCTGGCCGTCGAGGTCAAGAACCTCGAATTGCCGGGCTTCGACCCGCGCGGCACCTTCGGCATGAGCCTTGCCTATGCGACTGCCGATCGCGGCGGCTGCCACCAGCGTTCCGCTGTGATGGGTGACGAGATCCTGGGAGGTGACTTGCTGCCCGATAGCCTCGATGGCAAGGCTGCCGTCAACATCCGCTCGCAGAACTTCATTGCGCTCAAGGACTCGGGTATCTGGTGTGAGTTCTGGGCGCTCGGGCTCGATGAGATGCGGCAGCTGATGCGCTACGTGTGGAACCGAGAGCCGAGCGATGAGGAGCTCATGAAGGTCGGCGAGCGCGCCTGGAACCTGGGCCGCATCTTCAACCTGCGCCAGGAGGTGGAACCTGACACGCTGCCGGCGAAGCTCGTGAACGAAGACGGCGCCTTTGCGGAAGGCCCTTCGGCTCACAGGTTCATTGGGACGGAGCGCTTCGCTGAAGGCTTGGCTGAGTACTATCGGCTGCGCGGCTGGGACGAGCGCGGCGTACCCACAGAGACCAAGCTCGCCGAGCTCGAGCTCGATGCGCGACCATGACTACTCGCTTGGCCGAGCGAAGGGGCGCAAACACCACTTGTGACGATGGAGTCGTGCCAGCACATCCAGCCACTGCGGACCCGGACGTTCGCCATGGGCGCTGCAAAGTGATGGACGTGAGGCGGCAGCGTCCACTGAGTATGCGTGCCCGGCATGTGAGCGCCTGCCGGGGGCCTCTCTGATGATTAGTACAGGATTGGCGGGCCAGGACACGCCGAGTTTTCGTATCCTGTCACCCAGCCAACTGGACATGATTCACGATGCGAGCATGCAGATCCTCGCACAGACTGGCGTACGCGTGGAGAGCAGCGAGGCCAGGGCGCTCTTGGAGGGCGCGGGGGCCTACGTCACGGCCGAGGCTACGGTGCGTATCCCTGCCCGTCTCGTCGAATGGGCGGTCGGTGTGGCGCCAAGCAACATCACGATCTACGACCGCAATGGTGTGGAAGCGATGCAGCTGGGCCGTAGGCGAACGTACTTCGGCACCGGTTCCGATACGCCGAACGTGGTGGACCCCTACACGGGGGAACGCCGGCCTGCTGTGCTGGCTGACGTAGCGAACTTCGCCCGGGTCAGCGATGCCCTGCCGAACATCGACTTCGTCATGTGCATGGGGATCGCCTCTGACATGCCTTCCGCCACGGCGGAGTTGCATCACTTCCTGGCCATTGTGCGCAATACGACCAAGCCGTTCGTGTTCACTGCGCTCGATCTTGCGGCCGCAGAGAGGTTGTCGGACATGGCAGGTCGCGTCGTCGGAGGGCAGGACGCATTCCGAGAGCGGCCCTTCGCTCTGATGTACAACGAGCCGGTGACGCCCCTTGGCTTCGCACGCGACAACATGGACAAGCTGCTTTTCGCCGCTGCGCATGGCATTCCCAGCGTCTTCATGTCCGGCATGCTCGCCGGCGGCACAGGGCCAGTCACCGCAGCCGGCGGGCTCGCGCTCGCCAATGCGGAGTCACTCGCGGGAGTGCTGATCGCACAGTTGAAGTGCGAGGGCGCGCCGGTTGTGTCCGGGGGCGGAATCCTGGGCCTCGACATGCGGTCGATGACACCGAGCTACAGCTCGCCTGAGTTCATGCTCACCATGGCGGCAATCGCTGAGATGGCGCACTACTACGGCCTGCCGGCTTGGGGCTACGCCGGGTGCTCAGACGCGAAGACGTTCGACGGGCAGGCTGCCGCCGACACAGCGGAGTGGGTGCTCATGGCGGCGTTGTCCGGCTCCAACCTCGTGCACGATGTCGGCTTCCTTGAGAGCGGGTTGACGTCCTCGTTTGACGAGTTGGTGTTCGCCGACGAAGTGATCGGGAAGTGCGCTCGCTTGCTCGGTGGCGTGGATGTGGATGAGGAATCGCTGGCCGTGCGGGCCACGAGCGAGGTCGGAGCGGGTGGAAACTTCCTTGCTCACAGGCACACGGCGAAGCACTTCCGCGAGAACTGGTCGCCGGGCTTGGAGGACCGTCTGAACTACGGCAGCTGGGTCAACGCAGGCTCCCTCACCATGGCGGATCGAGTCAATGCGAAGGTCCGGCAGTTGCTTGAGAGCCACGAGCCGCAGCCGCTGCCGGACGCAGTCGATGCCGAGTTCCTGCGGGCAGTTGAGGACGCAGGTCTTTGCGACGCGGTGAGTGTGGGGAGTTGACGTCACTTGAGGCTGGCGCGCGTCACGGGATCGCTCTGACCCTGTGGCCCGCGGGCGACCATGGAGGAATGCCGTGAAGACGATGCTCGCTCTGGTCAAGACGACCGGCGGAGTCGGTCTGGACCTGCAGCAAGTGCCCATGGCACGCGCAGGCGCTGGAGAGGTGCTGATCAACGTACTGAAGACGGCGATCTGCGGGACCGACATGCACATATACGAGTGGAATGAATGGGCGCAGCGCACGGTCCCGCTCCCCCTTGTCGCTGGGCATGAGTTCGTCGGCAGGATCGTCGAGCTTGGCGAAGGGGTGCACGGGCTCGACGTCGGCCAGTTGGTGACCGGAGAGGGCCACATCGTCTGCGGGATGTGTCGGAACTGCCGCGCGGGACGACGGCATCTCTGCGCGCAGAGCGTCAGCATTGGGGCAACTGCTCCAGGTGCGTTCGCGGAGTACCTGACACTTCCGGCAACAAACGTCTGGCCAGTGAGTGAGACCATTCCTCAAGACACACTGGCCATCTTCGACCCGCTCGGAAACGCCGTGCACACCGCGCTGTCGTTCGACCTCGTGGGCGAAGACGTCCTGATAACGGGCGCTGGACCTGTGGGGTGCCTGGCTACCGCGGTCGCCCGCTTCTGCGGGGCGCGTCACGTTGTCACGACAGACGTGAATCCGGCTCGTCTCGCCCTGGCCGAGAAGATGGGTGCCTCGCTGGCCGTAGACGTCCGGACCTCGGACGTGCAGGACGCCATGAAGGCGCTGGGCATGAGAGAGGGCTTCGACGTAGGTCTTGAGATGTCCGGCAACGCCGCGGCCCTGGGGGGCATGATCCGTTGCATGGCCCACGGTGGCCATGTGGGTCTGCTTGGCTTCCTGCCTGGCGATACCCAAGTTCAGCTGGAGCCCGTCATTTTCGGCGGCCTGACCATCAAAGGCGTGTATGGACGGGAGATATTCGAGACCTGGTACAAGATGACGGCGATGGTCGAGACCGGCCTTGATGTGACGCCGATCATCACTCATCACTTCCCTGTCGCCGACCACGTAGAAGCATTCGAGACCATGCGCGCAGGCAACTCCGGGAAGATCATTCTCGATTGGTCCATGGCACCGACAGCATGACAAGTGCACGAATGGCCAGAAAGGTGGAAAGGCAGAATGTTCGCCAACGCTGTTAGAGCGAGGCTGGAAGACGAGCTCAAGGCTACGAGAGACGAAGGCCTGTTCAAGACCGAACATCCGATCGAAGGAGCCCAGGGAGCCTGGGTGGAGCTCGCGGACGGGCGACGCGTCCTGAACATATGCGCCAACAACTACCTGGGCCTGTCATCGCATCCAGAGGTCGTTTCGGCTGCCGCACAGGCCCTCGACTCTTGGGGGTATGGCCTCTCATCGGTGCGCTTCATCTGCGGCACGCAGACACTGCACGCGCGGCTTGAGGGGACCATTTCCGCGTTCTTGGGCACCGAAGCCACGATTCTCTATTCATCGTGCTTCGACGCTAACGGGGGCCTCTTCGAGACGCTCCTAGGACCCGATGACGCGGTCATCAGCGACGCCCTCAATCACGCCAGCATCATCGACGGAATCCGGCTGTGCAAGGCGCAGCGGTATCGCTATCGCAACTGTGACATGGCCGACCTGGAGAGCAAACTCAAGGAGGCGAAGGACGCTCGCACTCGCCTCATCGCCACCGACGGCGCGTTCTCTATGGACGGGATCATCGCGCCACTCGCGGAGATCTGCGATCTCGCGGAACGCTACGACGCCCTGGTCATGGTGGACGACTCGCATGCGTTGGGCGTGCTCGGAGCGACCGGGCGCGGTACGGCCGAGCACTGCGGCGTGATTGGCCGCGTCGATATCGTCACCGGTACCTTGGGCAAGGCGCTCGGCGGGGCCAGCGGCGGCTTCACCAGCGGTCGCCGCGAGATCGTCGAGCTCCTGCGGCAGCGCTCGCGGCCGTACCTATTCTCCAACACCCTGGCGCCGATGATCGCAGCAGCGTCTGTGACTGCGATCGAGCTCGTACAGCGCTCGCCCGAGCTGCTCGAGCGGCTGCGGCGCAACATGCTTCACTTCCGGGGCGCCATCGAAGAGGCCGGCTTCACCACGAGGGGGGCGGGGCATCCGATCATCCCCGTGATGGTGGGGGAGGCTCGAGAGGCCCAGCAGATGGCAGCCGGGCTGCTCGAACGCGGTGTCTATGCGGTCGGCTTCTTCTATCCTGTCGTGCCCAAGGGTGAGGCGCGCATCCGCGTGCAGGTGTCGGCTCAACACGAGATAGCCGATCTGGACTTCGCGGTTCAGCAATTCGCCGCGGTGCGCGATGGTTTGCCGGTCGATGACTGATCACACGTCAGCAGTCGACTGGCGGCGCGCCCTGACGTGAACACCGTTGTGCAGAAGTACGGAGGGTCATCAGTTGCCGACGCGGCACGCATCAGCAACGTCGCCCGCCGCATCGTCGAGACCTACGACAACGGCCAGAGGGTGTGCGCGGTCGTGTCCGCTCCTGGAGACACAACGGATGACCTCATCAGGCTGGCAGGCGAAGTCTCCCCTCGACCGCCCCGGCGAGAGATGGACATGCTGCTATCGGCCGGCGAACGCATCAGCTGTGCCCTGGTCGCCATGGCGGTGGAGCGCCTCGGTCGGCCTGCCGTGAGCTTCACCGGCTCCCAAGCCGGCATTGTGACCGACACGGAGCACGGCGATGCGGAGATCCTGGAAGTCCGCGCTCATAGGGTCCAGGACGCCCTGGAGCATGGGCAGATCGCGCTTGTCGCCGGTTTCCAGGGAGTCTCCACCGAGAACCAGGTGACCACCCTCGGCAGGGGTGGCTCGGACACCTCCGCCGTCGCGCTCGCGCACGCGTTGGGCGCCGAAGTCTGCGAGATCTACACGGATGTCGACGGCGTCTATACGGCCAATCCCAGCGTCGTCGCCGGCGCGCGGCGCATCCCGGAGGTGACGTTCGACGAGATGATCGAGCTGACGGCGGCGGGTGCCGAAGTGCTGGCCATGCGCTCGGTCGTCCTCGCGAAGCGTCATCAGATGCCCCTCCGAGTCTGTTCAAGCTTCACACGAGCCGAGGGAACGCTTGTGCGGGCTGGTGCGATTGTTGCCCCGGAGCGTATCTGCGGCGTTGCCTACACGACGGACGAGGTGGTCGTAACCATCCATGGCATCGCCGATCATGACGAGCTGCAGCTTGTCTGTGACGGGTTGATGGCCGCCGGTGTCTCACTGCAGTACATCACCCAAGAAGCCGATGGAGCACTCTCACTGATTCTCCCGCGCGAGGATGCGCTTGAGGCGGAGGACGTCCTCTCAACACTCAAGACGGCTGCGCCTCTATCATGTGTGCCGGACACGAACTCTGCTCGGGTCGCTGTTGTCGGCAGGGGGGTGCGCGGCAACGTAGAGGTCGTGCAGGCGGTGACCAGAGCCCTCGAGCAAGTGAACGCTCCGACTCGCTGGGTGGATGGCTCGCAGTCTAGTCTGTCGTGCTTGGTGCCCCGCGCAAGCGTTGAGGGAATGGTCTGCGCACTGCACGAGGCCTTGGGACTGAGCGCGTTGACATCTCAGCCCCGCGGTCGGGAGGATTCATGACCGTCGCGGCGCTCGACAACGTCGCTTGTGCGGTTGGTGGGGGTCGGGCGCACATGCTGCCATGGGGCGAGCTTGGGCCCATCGTGAAGACGTCCGTCCGCTACGGAGCACGCTGTTCTCCGCTGGAGAGACGATCGTCATGGTGCGCAGTCCGAGGCGTGGCGGCGGATGCGCCTCCTGCCTTCTTGGTCTGCCATTCCCGACGGAGACAGATGACGTCACATGCGCGAAGGCCTCCGGGACCAACGACAGTGGCACCATTGGGAGCGATGCGCGCGGCTACGTCACATTCCAGTCCACACGGGATAGAGGTGGGGCGGTCCGCTGCGTCGTCACCTGGTCGCATCCGGGATGTCGGACTCCTCGCCGTCCAGGCATGCGCCGTCGCCAGCAAAGCCGCGGCGCCGAGCTTGCATTCTCGCTTGCAGCCACGGGCGTGGTGGACCGGTCGCTGCTGCGGGACCGTCTGCAGAGGTTGCTGCTTTGAGATCGATTCGATGCTGGCAACGCGGTGCGGCATGAGTGGCAAGAGCAAGGAGACCGCGAGAGACGGTCTCGCAGTGGCCGTGAGGGCCGCCGACCCGGAGGAGGCACGATGGCCGACGAGAGCTATCCCCAGGACCTGAGGTACTACAAGGAGCACGACTGGGTGCGCGTCGACGGTGAGCACGCCGTCTTCGGTATCACCTGGTTCGCGCAAGACGCGCTCGGCGAGATCGTCTATGCAGATCTTCCCGAGGTGGGCGCGGAGGTCACTGCAGGTTCACCGTACGGCGAGCTCGAGTCGGTCAAGGCCGTCACCGACGTCTTCGCGCCGCTCACCGGCGAGGTCGTGGAGGTCAACGACACCCTGCAGGATGAGCCTCAGCGGGTCAACGACGACTGCTACGGCGAGGGCTGGATCATCCACATTCTGATGACGGCGCCCGACCAGCTGAGCGACCTCCTGGACGCCGACGCCTACAAGGCCTTCCTCGATGAGGCCTGACGTGCCCCACGGCGCCACCGACTACGTGCCGCATAGCGAGGCCGATCTGCGCGCGATGCTCGCCGCCGTCAGGGCGGGGAGCATCGAGGAGCTGTTCGCCGACATCCCGGAGGACGTGCGCCGGCGGGAGCCGCTGGCGCTGCCCGCCGGCCTCTCGGAGCTCGAGGTGCTCGACGAGTTGCGGCGGCTTGCCGCGGCGGACACGCCGGCGAGCGCGCTCGTCTCCTTCCTCGGCGCTGGCATCTACGACCACTACGTGCCGGCGATCGTCGACGCCATCGTCAGCCGCGGCGAGTTCCTGACCGCGTACACGCCCTACCAGCCGGAGCGCAGCCAGGGCGTGCTGCAGAGCATCTTCGAGTTCCAGACGGCGATCTGCGAGCTCACCGGCATGGACGTCTCCAACGCCTCGATGTACGACGGTGGCACGGCCCTGGCCGAGGCCTCGGTCCTCGCCGGCAGCCAGACCCGGCGCGGCAAGGTCGTGCTCAGCGCCGGCGTGAACCCCGAGTACCGGCAGGTGCTGGTCACGGAGACGGCCGGGCACGGGCCGTGCCCGCAGGTCGTCGACCTGCTGGCGGGCGCGGCGACCGATCTCGCGGCGCTCGAGCGCACCGTCGGCGACGACACCGCCGCCGTGGTCGTGCAGCAGCCCAACTTCTTCGGCGCCCTCGAGGACGTCGCCGCCGCGGCGCAGATCGCGCACGCCGCCGGCGCCTTGCTCGTGGTGGTCGCCGACCCGGTGTCGCTCGGCCTCCTCGAGGCGCCCGGACGGCTCGGCGCCGACATCGTCGTCGGCGAGGCACAGTCGCTCGGCAACGCCATGAGCTTCGGCGGGCCGGGCTTGGGCTTCATGGCCGTCGCCAAGCCGCTGATGCGACGCATCCCCGGTCGCCTCGTCGGTGAGACGGTGGACCTCGAGGGCAAGCGCGGGTTTGTGCTCACGCTGCAGACCCGCGAGCAGCACATCCGTCGCGAGAAGGCGACCAGCAACATCTGCTCCAACCACGCGCTCAACGCGCTTGCCACGCTCGCGCACCTTTCGTGGCTCGGACGCGAAGGGCTCGCCGAGCTGGGGCTGTTGTGCGCGCGCAAGGCGGCCTATCTGCGCGCGCGGCTGCTCGAGATCCCGGGCGTGACGGCCTACACAGAGGGGCCGGTGTTCCGCGAGTTCGCCGTGCGCCTCCCCGTGCCGGCCGCAGAGCTCGCCGAGGCGCTCGTGCCGGAGGGCTTCCTGGCCGGCGTGCCCGCAGGGCGCTTCGCCGGCCAGTTCTCCGGCCCGGCGGCCGCAGGCCTCGACGACGTGCTCCTGATCGCCGTCACCGAGAAGCGCAGCCGCGCCCAGCTGGACGCCTACGTCGCGGCGGTCGCCGGTCGCATCGCAGCCGGCGACCCGACCGGCGCCGAGGTGGATCATGGCTGAGACGCATCCCGTGCCCGGTCTGGACCGGCGCACCATCTACGAGAAGTCCTGCTGCGGGCGGCGCGCCTACAGCCTGCCGGCGACCGACGTGCCCGAGGTCCCGCTCGACGACCTCGTGCCCGCCGACTTGCGCCGCCAAGCGCCGCCGCGGCTGCCGGAGATGAGCGAGGTCGACATCGTGCGCCACTTCACCGGCCTCTCGACGCTTAACTTCGGGGTCGACAGCGGCAGCTACCCGCTCGGCTCGTGCACGATGAAGTACAACCCGCGCCTCAACGAGGCGACGGCGCGGCTCGAGGGTTTCGCCGGGCTGCACCCCTACCAGCCGGAGTCGCTCGCCCAGGGCGCTCTCGAGCTGATGTGGGAGCTCGGCGAGTGGCTGGCCGAGATCTCGGGCCTGGCGCGCACCACCCTGCAGCCGGCCGCCGGCGCCCACGGCGAGCTTACCGGACTGCTCATCATCCGCGCCCACCACCTGGCGCAGGGACGCGATCAGAAGCGGGTCATCATCCCCGATACGGCGCACGGCACGAACCCGGCGTCGGTGGTGATGGGCGGGTTCACTCCCGCACCGGTGCGCAGCGACGCGCGCGGCGGCGTGGACCTGGAGCACCTGCGCGAGGTCCTGGCGGGCGGCGACATCGCCGGCCTGATGCTCACCAATCCGAACACGCTGGGCGTGTTCGACGAGCACATCGTCGAGATCGCGCGGCTGGTCCACGAGGCCGGCGGCCTGCTGTACTACGACGGTGCCAACAGCAACGCCGTGCTCGGGGTCAGCCGGCCCGGCGACATGGGCTTCGACATCGTGCACTTCAACATGCACAAGACGTTCAGCACGCCGCACGGCGGCGGCGGCCCCGGCGCCGGGCCGATCGTGGTGAGCGAGGAGCTGGCACAGTACCTGCCGGTGCCACTGGTGGCCAGGGCGGATGACGGTCGCTTCTTCTTCGACTACGACCGCCCCGCCTCGATCGGCAAGATGCGCACCTTCTACGGCAACTTCGGCGTGCTCGTGCGCGCCCACACCTACATCCGCGGGCTCGGGCCGGACGGCCTGCGCCGCGTCAGCGAGACGGCCGTCCTCAACGCCAACTACGTGATGGAGAACCTGCGCGGCGTCCTGGACGTACCCTACGAGCGCCGCTGCATGCACGAGTTCGTGGCCTCGGCGACGCTGCTCAAGGAGCACGGCGTGCGCGCCCTCGACGTCGCCAAGCGGCTGCTGGACTACGGCATGCACCCGCCGACCACGTACTTCCCGCTCATCGTCGACGAAGCGCTGA
>Ga0075524_10000270_pt1 | contig 12430 bp, 12 predicted proteins | sample NGEPerone_FD_76826 | JGI IMG/M metagenome (GOLD analysis project Ga0075524, IMG submission 76826) | Arctic peat soil microbial communities from the Barrow Environmental Observatory site, Barrow, Alaska, USA - NGEE Permafrost154B-one | ecosystem: Environmental > Terrestrial > Soil > Wetlands >...
TGTTTGGGTGGCGTGCGCAATCTACCATTTTTGGTCCTTCAATGCAGATGCTACAGTCTAAGGTTGGGAAGGTTTTGTCTAATGCAGCCATGTGTCCACCGATGCTCTGAGAGTTTTCAAGCATGTAGACTTTATAGCCCATTTCTGCAAGGTCTAAGGCTGCGTTCATACCTGCAATTCCGCCGCCGATAATGAGCGCCTTGTTTGTGACTTGAACTTCGATGGTTTGGAGAGACTGCATTAAACGTACTTTTGCAACGGCCATTCGCACGCTGTCTTTGGCTCGTTCTGTTGCTGCCTTCGGATCGCTTTGGTGACACCAAGAGGCGAATTCTCGGATGTTTGCCATTTCGTAGAGGAACGGATTCAAACCTGCTTCGGAAACAGTGCGTCGAAAAGTCGGTTCGTGCATTCTGGGTGAACATGCAGCGATGACTACGCGATTTAGGTTTTGTTCTTTGATGGCTTTGCGGATTTCTGCTTGCCCAGGGTCTGCGCATGTATAACGGTTTTCTTTAACAAACACAACATCCGGAATTGTTCTAGCATATTCAGCTACATCTTTAACGTCCACTGTTCCTGCAATGTTTAAGCCGCAGTGGCAAACGAAAACGCCGACTCGTAGTGGTTCAGGTTTGCAAGCGCATGTATCTTGTTGGTTAGGTGATGTTTGTGAACTGCTCATTTGAGTTCCCCCGATTTTAGTGCCTCAGATAGAAAACGCTTCTCAATAACTTTGCGTCTGCTCTCGGCAGCCTCAGACTTAAACTCTTTAATTGCATCCTCGGGGCTGGTTATACGCTCTAAAGCTTTATTCCATGTGCCCGAATGTATTGGTGTATGGTTAACTTTTGTGCGTTTGACACTTAAAGCATCGTTTATTGGGCAAACATTTTTGCACGCCCCGCAGTAAGTACATAATAATTCATTAACGTGAACTTTTTTATCTTCACCAAGCAAGAGCGCTCCCGGAATTGGGCAAACGTCCAAGCAGTCAGTGCAACCTTCAGGACATTTCTCTCGATTTACACTGATTTTTCCTTCGAACGCTTTATTGACTTTTAATGCTCCTTGATTGCATTTGACCTCGCATAATTTGCAAGTTGGACAATAATCTTTTTGGATGTCAAGGTTGACTTGCACACGTTTTTTCTCATTTGTCGACAGAGCAGCAATGTCTGTAACGAGTTTTCCATCAAACCCAACTTTCGATATTTTTATGAGTGAAAGTGGACATGCATTTTCGCATTCAACACATTCTTTTTCACATTTGCGGGTATCTACAGATATGCCGCGAACCAGTTGTGGGTAACTTTCTTTCTCCAAGATAGAGAGTTCATGTTTACCATTTAATTCTACTTTGATCGCTCCATAAGGACAGGTGACATCGCAGATTCCACAAAAGTTACATTTTGCCAAATCTACATCCACTTTGGCTTTTTTCGTCTTTTCACCCTGAATTTTAGGTTGCTTTTGGGTTTTTATCGCTTCTTTAGGACAAGCCAATGAACATACTTGGCAACCGACACATCTGTTCTTGTCAAGGGTTAACTTGTAATTTTTAACTTGCAAACCCCATTCTAAAGTTAAGGCATCTGCTGCATTGGTCTTTACAGTTTTTAACGGCATTTATCATTTCACCAAGAAATTTGCACACTCAAGGTACAAATTTTGTCAACGCTTAGCATTAGCTAGAATGTTTGAATGCAGTGCTTTCGTTATAAATATTGCTTGGAAAAACCAACCTTCACACGTAGTAAAACTGATAAACTAAATCCATGCACCCCAAAAATGTCGGTTAAAGCTCACCAATTCTATATTGAAAGCAAATTACACGTTACCTCTACTATATTTTTTTGGGTGATTCCCCCTCATTTATGAAGTGACAATGCTGGTCAAGGCGATGGGTTATAATCTGCCAGTCACTAAATTTGAATCCGAGTTTTTTGGTAGCGTTTCTTTGGTGGAATGTTGAAAATGTTTCTTATACATGTAAGAGAGCGTTCTTAGGACGGCAATGCTGAAGAGCATAAGGTAAAACAGGTGGGCTATGGCTAATAGTGGCTCTGTCAAGAGTAAGGGTGCACTAAATGGATAACCTATTGTACTTGGTAGCAAAACTGTGGCTATGGGAATAATTAGCACCAAGTTTGTTTTGTTTCTTTTGAAGAAAACCCTCCAATCGTCGCTTTTGTACAAGACAAGGGTTGATATTATAAATAGGCTAAGTTCAAGTGCTATATTCACTGGGTCTGTAATTCCAATATAGTATGAGCCCAACTCATGAAGGCCATATTGGGTAGTTGAAAATGGCCAGAACAGTTGCAGTCCGCCACCTATGAAGAAGTCGCCTATTAATGGATGGGAAATTAAGGCTAAGAAATATGGAATTGCCTTTTTTCGGTAGATAATGAAGAGTGGGATAAAAGCGATTAAGGCAACCACAATCGAATGCGTGGGACCCCGATGCATATTGGATCCCGTCACAAGATCATAAATTATATCCGCATCAGGAAGTATCGAAAGAACGAGCAAAAGCGGTATATTAAGTTTGATGCGAAACGCTTTTGATGAGCCTTTCCCTAAAAGGTAGGCGATTGCCATATGCCCTACAGCAAACAAAGCGGTTTTTCTCCTTTAAACTCAGACAATTCAGTTTGCTTGTCTATTAAGCATATAGGTTATTGTCTATTCTTGACGACCAAGTTTAGATAAGATGCACCGCAATGATTGCAGGATAATAACTAGACAATTTTTGAGTTGATTAATTAGGTTATACCTTGTGATCAAATAAGTGGTCTTTTGGTTGCTATACTGGCGGGGGGCTTTGCAACCTTTAAATTCATCTCTTTACTATAAGTTTTCCAGTGATTATTTATGTCCATGTCTGTTACTGCCAAGGATATATGTTCAAAGGAATTAAATTCTGTTAAAGACACTGATACACTTTCAAAATGCCTGGAAGGTTTCAAAAAGGGAATGCCCCCAGTTCTAGCTGTTTTAGATGAAAAAGGCAAGTATGTGGGTATGATTACTCGACGAGCGATTTTGCGTTCGCGACTTGATTTTACTATGGCTAAAGTGCGGCCTTTAATGCAGGTTGCACCACAAATTTCACCTGATATGCCCTTGGGTGAGTTGGCAAAATTGATGATTGGAAGTGGCATGCGTCAGCTTCCTTTATTTGAAAGAGGCAAGCTGCTGGGCTTTGTTACTGATGAAGATATTATTCACGCAGCAGTTGGTGATGAATGGGGTCGCGGCGCGGTTGAGAAGGTTATGACACGGGCACCTCACACTATTGAATCAAGTCGTAGTGTCGGAGCGGTTTTTGGTTTGATGCGTGAATACGGCATCTCGCACGTTCCTGTAATGGAAGGCGGTCGACTTGTAGGGATGATTAGCATTGAAGATATTTTAGAGAATATCTATTGGCCACAACGTCGCCAGACTACAGGTGACATAGTCGGCGAAAAAATCGAAACCTTAGGCATTGCCGTAAAAGGAATCATGGCTTCCCCGGTAATTACAGTTGACAGCAAAACAAGTTTACGCGATGCTGAAAAACAAATGCACGACCACGATGTATCTTGTTTGTGCGTAGTTTCTGGAGATCGGCTAGTCGGAATTCTAACTAAACTAGATTTCTTGGAGCCCATCTCGCAAGTTGCTGCTCAAGCACGAAAGTTAACAATTCAATTCGGCGTTAAAGACATTGAAATCGATGAATCGCAACAAGGATTCATGATGAACGAATTCGATTCGTTCTCCCACAAATACCAAGAAGCATTCCAACTGGGCACACTTTTTGTCTACATGAAAAGCCACGGAGACTCAACCATGCGCGGAACACCTATGATCCATTGTCGTCTACAATTCCGAACAACCCGAGGCACATTCTTTGCAGCAAGTGAAGGCTGGGGTGTTGAACCGACTTTCCGTGTTGCATTGGACCGCCTTGAACGGCGTTTGCTACGTAGTAAAGAATTGCTTGCTTACAACCCAAGGTTCGCAAGAGACTACATGCGCAAAATGGGTCTACCCTCAGAAGAAGAATAAACTTCTTTTTCCTTTCTTTATGTTATACTCCTTTTGCTATAGGTACTGTTTTTCAAAATTACTTATTTGGTTTCTAATCTAACTACCTTATTGGTCCAAAGAACACTACTAAGCATTGATGTAAACGCTGCAAACGAAAACGTGACCATCGATTACTACTAAAAATAAACTCTTTCTTTTATTACGTTTTTACAGTGAAAAATGTTTGAATAGTGTGCGGATTTGTTTGTATAGTTTTGCTGTGTTTTAGTTCTGTTCTTCCTTGGCTAAGGGTTTTAGTTTGGTCAACGAAGGCTTCGGTAATTTCCATTGTACTACAGCCCGTGCAAAAGCCGCCGCTAAACTGTACAGTAATTAAAGTTGGCGAGAAAGAAATTAGTTTGGCGATGGCATTTGGGGTGTGTGTAAGGTTGTAGAGCGAGATAGCTCTGTTGATAAGAGCTTCCAAATCCGTGTCGGAGAGCATTAGATTGGTATCCTTGAGCCGTCGAAACCAAGCTTTGAAATTCCAAGTTCCTCTTGGACTTCTCGCAGTTGTGCCGCGTTGAAGACTGGCCCATCCCGGCAAACACGGTATTTGCCAATCATGCAACTTCCGCATAAACCGATGCCACAACGCATTAAACGTTCTAAGCTGGCTTCTAACGGGAGTTTGCGTTTTTCAGTCATTTCAAAGATTTTTTTAACCATGACTTCGGGTCCGCATGTGTAGATCATGTCGAATTTTTCTTTATCCAAAAGCTCGGCGAGTGGTTGTGTGACGAGACATTGGAGACCAGCAGTGCCGTCTTCTGTGGTAGTAATGAGTGTTTTTTCGTTACAAACTCCTCGAAGCTCCTTAACAAATAGTAGTTCGTCTTTGGTTTTGGCTCCCTCTACAAATGAGATCCGCTCGGTTTTGGCCGCGAGCTGTTTAGCCAGAAAGAGCAAAGGCGCGATACCTGTTCCGCCGCCGACTAAGAGAACTTTGCCGCGGCTCTCAGTGAAATTGTTCCCAAATGGTCCGCGTATGCCAACAGTTGCTCCGGTTTCTAGCGCATGTAGGTGCCTTGTGGCGTCGCCTATTGCTTTTACTGAAACCGAAACCAAGTTGTCACCGGCATCCAACACGCTAAGTGGAATTTCGTCTATGCCCGGTATCCAAAGCATCAAAAACTGCCCTGGTTTTGCTTTACTACATAATTTGTCTGTAAATGTGAAGGTTTTCACTGTTGGACTCTCATTTCGAATCCGAACAATCTGAGATGTCCTCATTGAATTATTTGTGGTGTGCAAGGCCGACAATGTCTTTTACGCTCCCAAGTTGTTTTCTTCTCAAGTAGGTTTCTACTCCTTTGTTAATAGACTGGAAAACTTCTACGTCCACAGCGACTGCTGTGCCGATTTGAACTGCGGATGCGCCTGCTAGCATGAATTCGACGGCATCACGCCAATCCGATATGCCTCCGCAGCCGATGATGGGTACGTCAGCGTAAGCTTCATGGATGTCGTAAACGCAGCGCAAGGCTACTGGTTTGATAGCAGCGCCTGACAAACCGCCTTTCACATTGCTAAGGATTGGTCGCATAGTTTCTGTGTCAATCGCGATGGCTTTGAGCGTGTTTACAACTGTTAACGCGTCGGCACCAGCTTCAACAGCTGCATGAGCCAGCACGGTTATATCGGAAACGTTTGGCGACAACTTCACAATCAACGGCTTACTAATAGCCGCCTTAACCATCTGAACAACTTCTGTGAGTAAATTTGGGCTCTGACCGATTTCGGCGCCCGTTTGCTTTACATGGGGGCACGAAACGTTGAGTTCCACCGCATCCGCGCCTGCCTTAGCCGCCTTTTTAGCCACCTCGGCGTATTCTTCCGCGGAGTAACCGAACACACTCACGATAATTGGCACACGCAAAACCGTTTTAGAAAACTTGATTTCCTGCGAATAAACAGTAATTCCTGGATTAGGCAACCCCATAGCATTGATTAACCCAGCTTCTGCTTGAACCAAAGTTGGGTTTGAATAACCAACGCGAGGTTCTACACCTACGGATTTTGTAACTACTGCTCCAGCACCGCCTTTTGCTACGCGACGAAAGGATTCGGAGGAGTACCCAAGGATTCCTGAAGCCAGAATCGTCGGGTTCGCCAGCGTCAAGCCAGCAAAGCTTATGCTTAGGGGATTTGTTTCCAAATAAATTCACCGTTCAATCTTAGGTTAGTGCTTTTAATTAGATAAAGCTTTTTTTGCTTGTTTTGCAATGAAAATTGTTTTGATTTAGGTCTTTTTATGTCTAATTTGGTTGGGCAAATAAATAAAAACTGGTTTTTAGTAAAAAAAGAAAAGTAAGGGTTTAGCCCAACTTTAAAGCGGTTTATTTCTTCTTTTTAGCTTTTTTATCGTCTTTTTTTGGAGCTTTAGCCACGCTAATAACCTCAAAGCATTATTTGGGGTCAATTTATATTTAAAACTTGCCAAAGGCTAAATACCCTGCCTCAACCCACAAATAGACGCAAAAATAGGCGCTATACACAAAATAAGCGTAAAAATAGGCGGCTAACAAAGGCTTTTTTCCCATACTTTTTGAGACGACAAATTGTACATTTATGTGTTAAAACCAAACGATTGAAGATTTGAGGTTTTTCTTACCAAAAAGTTGCCGCTTCGAAATCAAAATCCAAAAACAACAAATCCTCAAGACCCTGAGCAATCTCAAAACAATCACCATACAATTGCCGCCTAAGCTTTCTAATCAAACGTACATATTGCGCAAGAGTACCCATAATTATGATGTCAGTTTTCTTATCAACAAATTTGCCAACAGTTTCAGCGACAGCAACCTCTCCGCCACGGGAAAGCATCTCTTGCTTAACAATATTTGCAGTTTTGGGGTCGACATCTTCAAACTTGACTAGACGATAAACTGCCTTCAAAGCCATAATTTGAACACCTACTGGATGCACATCAATTTTAGCTAGTTCAACTTGAGCTTCGCTTAAATTTTTAATATTGAGAATCGTTGGCCTCATAGATACTGAAAAATGTTTTATGGAATTAAAACTTTTATAGAGATTAATGAGGCTTTATTTTGTTATAAAAACGAGTTTTTTCCAATTTGTAATTTAATACTTCAATTTTTACGATATGGAAAGTTTTATTAGGTTGTGTAAAAATTTACACAGCAGTGAAAAAAGTTACTTAGCGGGGAAAAGAAATGAGTAACCTGAAAAGCATGAGCAGGAATACCAAAGCAATAGCTGCCATAGCAATTTTCTCAGCATTATACGCAGCATTAAGACTTGTACCCACAGTACCTATGATCGGCACAGGAACTACCTTCCACCTGTCTGACATTCTCGCGCCTTTACTCGGTATTCTGTTGGGACCCTACGTCGGCGGGATTAGCATAATAATAGGCACATTCGCAGCAATAGGATTGGGGAACCCTGTCACCTTCTTTGGTTTAGACTTTCTTCCAGCACTTGTAGTGGCAGTCTCATTAGGTTTGCTTGTCAGGCGAAAGTGGTTGCCCGTTGTGATTCTAAATGCCCTTTTGCTTGTAGGCTTTGCAATAAACCCTTTGACAGCAAACTTCATAAGCACACCATGGGGTACAGTTCCATATCTTTGGATGCACATTCTAGCATTCATAGTGCTACTTTCGCCATTAGGACGCAAAGCAAACCAATGGATTAAAGATATAAAACCTGTGGAGAAACTCAAGCGAACAGGGGGATTTTATGTTTATTTAGCAACTGGATTAACAGTTTTGATAGTTGGAGTTATCTTGTTAATATATGCTCTCTTGAGGGCTGAACCCTTCGAGCTATTGTCTTTGAAAACAACGTCCTTTATCATTGGTGTTTCGGCCATTATAGGTGGAATTACGGTAACTGTTATCAAACTCAAAATTACCAAACTTGCAATAGGATTCGCAGTTTTAGCTTTCATTGGTACAATGATGCAACACCTTACAGGCGGCATCCTTTATGAAGTCGTACTTGGGCAAATTGCTCACACTATTCTACCTAGCGCCTATGCTGGGACATGGAACTTCGTTTTTTACGCTTACCCATGGGAACGGTTAGCTTTAATCATAGGTGCCGTTGCCGTAGGAGTTCCAGTGACAAGGGCGCTTTGGAAATATCTCTTCCCACCAGAACCTAAGGTGAATCTATCACCTCCTCCAGTCGCTTAAACAAATCATAGCTAAATAAAAAAGCTATTTTTTGAATAGTTCCTTATCTTGAATGTATTCTTTTCCTGTTCTAAGGGCGATTTCGGCTTTTGCTAGTTCGCTGCCTATGTATGCGGCGTGATCGAGTTTTGAAACTAAACCCATTGTCAAAATTTTGGCGTAGAGGCTTTCAGCGGTTTTTCCCTTGATAATCTTAATGGGTTTGGTTATGTCAAGTGAAATATAATGGACTGCAACCAAAACGCCTTCTGTGCGGTCTATGGAGATTTTGAACATGCCCTTAGTATCCAAAATTGCAGGCTCCGACTTATCAAATGCTTTGACAACTTTGACGCTTCGTTCACCTTTTTTATCGTAAGATTCTTCGTGTACGCGCTTGTCTTTTAGGATTAAAAGATCTATGCCAAGGTCTTTTGGAACTGAACCGCGTTTCTTTGCCAGAAACATCATTTTCGCTGCTGCAACTTCCTCTGCGACAGTGCCTTTTGCTTTGCAACTTTTCTCGGTCGCCAACAAGATGCTGGCATCAACTTCCGAGGATAAACGTGCAAGCAAAGCGTTAACGCCTACGGAGTCTGCATCCATAAGCTCAGTAATATTCGAAACTCCCACAAAGAGGGGTACTTCAGGGTTTCTTGCCGCAAACTCTTTGAAAGCGATAAAGGATTCCAAAATGTTGGAGGGTTCAAGAACCAAATCTGCAATGCAACGCTTAACGCCTAATTTTTTTGCTTTTTCAATGATCTCTTCAAGGTATTTGACGCGGTCTAGGGCTTTTTTAGGAAAATATCCTTGACGTTGGTTAGTTGGGATAACGACAACCGCAACTTTGGAGGTGAATGAGGCGATTTCTTCAATGTTACCTGCATCACCGCTAAGAACCAATTCTGCGCCGGCTTGAACTGCAGCTTTAATTTCAGCAGGGTCAAGAGTATCTATGCTAACAGGCACATCAACAACCTGCTTAACCCATTCAACGATACATTTCGCCTTTTCAGGTTGTGATTCGCCCGCAACCATTCCAACATCAATAATGTCTGCACCAACTGCAACAAAGCGTTTTGCCATCTGCTGAATGGTTTCTTTATCCATCAAGGCAGAATCGACGATTTCTGCGAGGACACGCATGGGAAAATCTTTGCCCACAGCCAAGTTCCCAATGAGATTGTTGCCGGGTTTTTTGAGCAGTTCTACACGTTTTTTTTCGGTCTTTTCTATTTCTTGGAATGCTTGTTGCTGGAGTTTTTCTCGTAGCAAATCATCTGCAGGTATAGTGGTTGAGAGTTGTACTTCGCAGAGTGAATCTAAAATAATTGGCAAGTCTGCGGCGTATCTTGGTCCCTTGAAGGTTGGGATGCCTGTGGCTTTGGAGATTAAACTTGTGTCTCCGCGTACGAGCCCTGGAACCAATATCAGGTTAAAATCTGTTAGTTTAGTGTTTTTTATTTGCTCGACGATTGTTTGGGGAGTTAAGAAGGCGGCCACCGCAATTTTAAGAGCTAAAGTCTCGGTCTCCACGGTGCTTTCTTTAGCATATCTTTCAACAATGTCTTGGGCTAGTTGACCCGTAACTAGGAGCACTTTCACTTTTTTAATCCTCAATTACTCTTATGGTTGCGCCCTTGTTGTTTGCCTTCGCGATGAATGCTTGACCACCCACCCCTTCCCGCAAATAGTCTTTGACTTTTGAAAGCACCGCTTTAGCCTCTTCCTGTTTAACTACCCCGTAGAGTGCTGGTCCCCAAGAACTCTGCCCCACTCCGAAAGTTCCCGCTTTTTCGAGGAACTCTATGCATTCTGCGGCGGCTGGGCTTGCGTAGGTTCCGCCTTGAGCTTGCGCAAAATGGTTTCCTGTTATGATTTGGATTTTTGTGAAGGCAATGCCGAAGCTTTCGATGTCGTGCTCTGCTAGGGCTGGGAGAAGTTTTAACATGATCAAACGGCAGATTTGCCCAGCATCTTCGGCAGGCATTTTGGTTAATCTGTCGAAGGCATGGTTTTCCTCTGAGTTTGATAAACCCTCTCTCAGGTTGGGAACTGCCACGATGAAACGCCACTCGCTGGGGAAAGGTTGACGGTAAATCAAAGGAGGGCACTTTGTAGTGTTGAGTTTTTTTCCGCCGTCCACAACGAAACCACCCCCTTCAAAGATTGAGGTCCCAACCGCTGTTCTTCTGGCGCGCCCCATAGCTACTGCCAACTCAGGAATAGTTGCTTCTACATCAAGCAGTGATGCAAGCGCCGTTGCAATAGCTAAGGAGAATTGGGTACCTGAACCCAACCCTATATGGGCTGGAATTGCTTGCACAACGTTGATGTGTACTTTTGGTTGCACTTTGTAAGCGGAAAAGAAACGTTTTGCGAGAATGGTTGCAAGTTCTGTTTCTTGACCGGTAACAGAGAAGTTCTCTGCATTTTGGGCTTCAACGATTATGTTTGGGTGGTCTATGCCGACGCCTAAGCCGCCGAACATTCGTCCCAAATCACCATTCATGTCAATTAGTCCGAGGTGGAGTCGGGCAGGAGTTTTAACTTGTACTTTCACGTTTGTTCCTCCATGTATCGATTCTTTTCTTTAGATCAGCTATAATGGTCACATAAATCGAGTTTGGGGCCACGCGGTTTACCACATTGCTATTGTTTCGGATTAGTTCCAAGAGAGCATTAACGTTTTTTTCCTGCTTATAATCGTTAACGAACGCTTTCACTCGAGTAGCATGAATGATTGCTTCAAGAGTCATTGCCATGGCTCGACAATAAATTTTAGGGTACATCTTATCTACGTTTATTTTCACTATGCCGCATGAGAAATTAGTTTTCTCTGCGCCCATCGGCTCCATGCTTAGTACCGAAATGTCAATGGTGGCATCTGATAACTGAAGTTTAGGTGCGTTCACGGTTTCTGCCTTCTCAAACCATTCTTGAGGCAATTTCCCAGTCGGGTTGACTTCTTTGAAAGTAGTTTTGTAAAAGACTTCTATGTTATTTGTAAAGTTGATAACTGCACATTTATTTGCTTTTAGGTTGCAGTTGGTTTTTGATGAATTGAAAACATTGAGGCTGATTAAGTGCTGATTTTTCATGATTGTGCCCATTGGCGCTGCATTCGGTGATCCATCTTGATTGTAAGTTGAAACTATAGCCTCAAAAATGATGCCTTTCAAGAAACCTAAATCGGTTAATTTCGCCATCAAACCAACTCAAGCATTTTAGAAGGTCATATGCACCTTTTTTCATCCGAGTGTAAAAATATACAGTCGAATAATAAAGTTTTGCCAATCAAACCCTTATCTTTACTGTCTTTCTGCATCCGCAACCTACATATCAAAGATATGAAAATACAAAACCATTCAAAAAATAGACAAGAGAAACCCGTAAAGTGCAACAATGAAGAAACTTAGCCCCATCCCCACTTTCGTTAGTTCGTTGCGAATTGTAGCCCTACCCCTCTTCGTCCACCTTTACAATCTTGGAAACGTAACCGCGTGTTTAGGTTTGCTGGTTTTTTGTGCGGCCACTGACTTCTTTGACGGTTATCTGGCAAGAAAATTGAAGGCTACGTCACGGTTTGGGGCTTATTACGATGCTACAACCGACTTCATTCTCATGTTTGGCATATTTGCATTTTTCTATTATATTGGGGATTATCCAATTTGGCTGCTACTTTTGATCGCCGCCGCTTTCATCCAATTCATAGCCACAAGCTTCTACTCAAAAAAACTCTACGACCCAGTGGGCAGGTACCTTGGAAGCGCTCTCTACATAGGCGTTGTTTTAACCTTGCTTTGGCCAACCCAAGCGGTCTTTACATTTGTGCAATACGCTTTCGTCGGATTCTTTTTGGTTTCTATAGTGAGCCGTATAGCAATTTTAACCAAAAAAAGAGTTTAGACTAATATGCGTCGAGCCATTATTTTTCTCTCGACACTTCGGTGAAGCCTTTGCCAGAAAAAACATTTCCTACTCAAACGAATCTGCCAACAAAAATCCGCGTCTCCTTAGGAACCGCAATAGTTCTTGGGCTGTTAGACGGAAAGTTAGATTCTGAGCCGACAACGGCTTATTTGATGACTTATAGGGCAATCAAGTGCATGGCGAACTGCGGTTTCTGCTCTCAAGCCCGCGACAGTAAAAGCAGCACAGAACTGCTCTCACGAGTTTCATGGCCAATCTTCTCAACTCCAAAC
>Ga0075524_10000271_pt1 | contig 12411 bp, 10 predicted proteins | sample NGEPerone_FD_76826 | JGI IMG/M metagenome (GOLD analysis project Ga0075524, IMG submission 76826) | Arctic peat soil microbial communities from the Barrow Environmental Observatory site, Barrow, Alaska, USA - NGEE Permafrost154B-one | ecosystem: Environmental > Terrestrial > Soil > Wetlands >...
TGTCCATGTTTGCTCAGTAGCGACATTATCCTCGATTTTTGCTCAGGAGTTAACCTTGCGAAGACATTCGTTTTTTCAGCAGCCTTCTCAAGCTCGTCATCGTTCATTGCGGCGATGTTTTCTCCAACCAATATCTCTCTTGCTTCGATGCCAACTTCTTCAACAATTGTTTTTGTAACAGTTGGATTGTCACCTGTCAGTATCTTTACTTCGACGCCGAGTTTTCTGAACTGATCTATGGATTCTTTAGCTGTGGATTTCAAAGGATCCTTGAAGCAAAGAAATCCAAGTAGTGTCAGGTTGTTCTCTTCATCTTTACCGTAGTCCGGTTTCTTTTCAGTATCCTTTGATGCTACACTGATGACTCTGAAGCCCTTCCGAAACAGCTTTTCCGCGGACTCCTCAGCCAGGGTAGGGTCAAGCTGCACGATTCTTCCATTCAATTTCATTTTTGATGAAGCCTGAAGGACGCTTTCTGGTGCTCCTTTGCAGATAAGAAGGTACTTGTCATTTCTCTTGACAACGACACTCATTCTTCTACGAGAATAGTCAAAAGGAATGAGTTCTACACGCTCGCTTACCGAGTCGTTTAGGCCTTTCTTTTCTGCAAACTCCAATAAAGAAAGGTCTAAAGGGTTGCCAGTCATAGATTTTGTTGCCTGAACTATTGAGGTACAAGCGGAGGCGAGCTGTAGTAATTCATCGCTCGTGTTCCCTTCTAAGTCAACGTAGTCGATGAGAGTGATCTTGTTTTCGGTAAGAGTTCCTGTTTTATCTGAACAGAAAACATCCATGTTGCCCAAGTCTTCGATGGCGCTTAGTTTCTTGACTATGACTCCTTTCTTGCTCATCATTCTGGCTCCCCTTGACAGACCGATTGTAATTATTATTGGGAGCGATTCAGGTATGATACCAACCGCAAGTGCTAAGGAGAATAGAGCAGATTCAAGTATTCTTTCTACTGTGAGGGAGTTGGATAGGAATCCTGTGAGCGCGTTGACTATGAATATGAAGATTATTCCTATGGTTATTCCTTTTATGAGGAAGCTTCCAAATTTTTGTATGTTCTTCTGGTAGTTTGTCTCGGGCTCTTCTGTTTTTAGGAAACCTACTACTTTTCCGAAGGTGCTGGCCATCGCCGTGGATACCACGATTCCTTTTCCCTTGCCGTTAACGGCGAGGGTTCCCATGAAGGCAATGTTTTCCATTTTTTGGGGTGTCAAATCCTTGGCAGGGATTTGGGACGAAATCTTGTGGGCGGGATACGATTCTCCTGTGACTATAGATTCGTCGATTTCTAGTTCGTCGGCTGCTATTAGGCGGAGGTCAGCTGGAACTCTGTCACCGGTTTCAAGAAAAACTATGTCGCCGGGCACGATGTATTTTGTATCAACTTCTTTTATTTGGCCGCTTCTGAGCACTTTTGTTCTGTACGTTATGTATTTGATCAGTGCCTGCAAAGACTTTTCAGACTTATACTCTTGAACTAATCCTAGAGAAATATTTATGACAACTATTACGAGAATAGCCACTGCCTCGCTTACTCCTCCAGTGAAAAATGAGATAACCGAAGCTGCGATTAGCGCTATGATCAGAAAATCTTTCAACTGGGAAATGAACAGGCTGAATAAAGACTTCTTTTTCCTGACTGGAATATCATTTAGACCATACTTGGCTAGTCTTTCATCAATTTCTCGGTCGTCAAGACCGCTCTCTGAAGAGGAGAATTCTCTAATAGTCGCCTCAGTGGTCTTTGCCCAGTAGGTCATAACAGCTTCTATAGTCTTAAGCGGTGAAAAACATTACGGTAATAGAAACTGCGTTATGAATAAACCCAGTTAGCTCGAGAAGACGTAATGCTGTTTGAAATAAGCCGCTGAAATGGCTAAAGAAGATAAGGCTAACCATTACCCTAAAGCTCCTTTGATCTCATACGCTATCAGCCACAAAAACCCTCTTAGAACGATTAATTCTCCTACCGTTAACCCCACGATCGCTCAAAAGGCAGGTTACATCTACACGGAACTTGAATCAGAGGGCAACACAATAGGGCTAAGAGACTCCTTCATAGCAGCCATGGTCCTCACAAGAAAATGTAATGTAGCAACCCGAAACACAGTACACTTCAAGAAAGTCAAAGGCTTAACAGTAATAACCGCTTAATTCTCAATCTGAACCAAGTTTTGTTTGATACAGATGTCAAGAATAATCCAATTCTGGGAGACCTTTCGAGCCTTGACTTTAATCCGACGCCGAAATGCTTGCTTTCAGAAAAACTAGACCTCCGCTGGCTAAGGTTAAGGTACCCCAGTTCTTACCGCTACGCTATCCAAAAACCAGCTGTTTGTCATAGTCATATGAACGCTGTAATCGTTGACCCATGCGTAGTTTTGATCGCGGATCCCAAAAGACAATATCGCCCAAAGATTCGCGGCAATTGCACCCTGCGACACTAAATGGATAAATCTTAAGTCGCCCGGATTGGCACCGGCTACTTTACCCGACCAAGAGCAGTCACATTCTCCTTTTTGAAAATCAAAAAGCGTCGCTGAGCCGCCATTAAAGGCATATATTGACATGTAAGGGAAACTCTGCTGCTTGACGCTGATATCTGACCAGCCCCATTCATCTTCCATGCCACCGTGGTAATCGGATTTGTCACTTCTTAAGACCACCCAGGCTTCTATTCTTCCACTTACGGGAACTTGAAAAGGCTCTATCTTTATTTCACTGCTTGCATCCGTGCGTGCATAGTCTGAGTCGCTTGCGCCTTTAATTTCAAGGTAGCTTATCGTTAGAATCTGGCCCGTTGTATGATCTTCGTAGTGGGTGCAGGCATGAATACCTCTCGATCCATAATCAAACGTCGTACCGTAGTCGCTGAAGTATGGAGGATAAAACCACATCCAAGGTGAAGCCGCAGGCTTAGGAATTAATGCCCTATCAGCGACAACGTATGGCGCATCAAACCTTGGCTTGAAATGTGCATCCACGACTTTGTCGGCTTTTTGAGCATAGCCCCTGAAAACGTCCTTGACTTTGGCTTTATCGAGGCCCAGCCGATCGATTAACTCTTGACTCTGGCAGATAAACTTTTTTCTTTGATTAGTTTCTTCCAGCTCAATTTCGACTTCAGGCCCAAAGACCTTGCGAGGCACTGAAAGCTTTGATATAACCTCATCATGCAGATATGCGTAATCTTTTTGTTTGTTTCCAATTAGACAATTAACATCGTTTATGCAAGCTGCCCTCAGACGCTCAAGCTCCAAATTCAATTGTTTGTTGCTTGTTAACATGTTTTTCTGGCGTTCGATTTGCTCTTCTAAACTTTGAAATTTTACCTCAAAAGGAACATCTTTTACCTTTGAACCCATAATTTTCTGCCTCCTAATTGGATTAAAACTCTTTAAAATATCTTCTAAACTGAATCTGCATTTCAATGAATTATTATCTGTTTAATATATCTTGTTGGATCTCATTTTAGAAGACGTAAAGCAGGAAAAAGAACTCCAAAAAAATAAAAACAAACCCGAACAATAATAGTCGAGAGCTCAAACAACTACGTGAGAACCCAGACAAACTCGGAAAACCCTAAGCAATCAGATTACAGGACCCTAAGAATAGGCGACTATCAAGTCATCTACGAAATAAACCAAAACAAAAAACAAGAAGTATTCTTTTTGTCGGTCACAGAAGCAAAGTTTACGATGATTTTTCAAAAATACTCTAAAGCAATTGAGCAACGTGCAGAAAAGTGCATTCTGAAAAACACGCCCAAACACCCTTACTGTAACCCGCATTTTTAGAGGGCCGCGCGGCCAAATTCAGAAAGCATAACCAAACTCTAGGAAACCTTCCACATTTTCTTAAATGCCATAATCATCAAAAAAGAGGCCATCGGAATCTTTTTTCGCCAGAATTCTTAGAATCCTTAAAGACTTCAGCTTTTTCACTATCGATTCCGCGCCATCTAATCCTGTAGCCAAGCATCACCAATACATTGGCTGAGTCATCTACTACGCCTTCTTTTTCGATGATTCTTACCGCTTCCTTAAGGGGCAGGTTCCCCGATTGACAAATGGCTACTCTGATTCTATCACCGATTTGCAGAAGCTTTTTATTGCTAACCAAAGTGTCCGCCAAAACAACATAGCCGGAAGGCGGATGAACAACTATGAAGGCTCTTGCAGCTTCGGTAGAAACGCCAATCCTAGCTGCGAACTCCCCAAAACCAACTATAGGTTCAGTAAACTTAATGGGTAAACCCTCAAGAACCTTGATCTCCTTAGATTTGACTTGTTCAAACTGTGTTTCCAGATACCTCAGAATAGGAGCTAAGGAAATTTTGTCGCGGTAATAAATCAAGTCAAGCTGAGGCCTTTTTGCCAAAGCAGAGAGTTTTTCACATGCCAAAGCCTCATTGACCAAAAGCAGCATCTTCCCCTCCACTTGCTTTAGCTTCTCTATCTTTCGCAGCAAGTACTCTTCTGTCCAGAACCCAACAATCTCCAAGTAAATTTTGATGTTGGCTTTTTCAAGGGAGAAATCGGGTATAATTACTTGTTTGCCGGCAGTTACAGGTTCAGGTTCTCTTTTCAGCACCCAGCCAGAGGTTACGGCTTGAAAATGGGCGGCGAAATCCTCTTCTATAGAGCTATCATAAATCAGAATCGGCAAGTAAGGTTTCTTTAGCAGAGCTGCGTGTTTTTGGCTTTCAAGTTTGAAGTCGCAGATTTCGTTTGTAAATCTCCAAAGAACCTTCGCCTTAACAGTCCATTCGGAGTTGGAAACGATGATGGGCAGTAGCTTGGCTATGCCCACGCCATACCTTTGAGTCAGCTTGAAAAGGCTAGCTGGTCCATCTATTTTTACCCACAGTCCATTATCTAGGTAAACTTCATAGATCAACCCGAACTTCTTTATTGCGTGGAAGAGGTATTGCCAGTTGCCTGAAGATGTGAAACTTAGTTCTGTAGCGTTAAAAAGCAACGTTTGAGTTAAACTTAAATTATATTCAGCCAGCAACTCCGAATCTGAAGGCGCCAAAAACTTTTCAAGAACCAATTCATCATCCAAATCCGAGTAGATGTACTTCTCAACGTCCTCTACCTTGAGAGCCATCTTGGAAGCAACACTCTCTAGGAGTTTTTGTCTTGTCTCTGAGGTGATAGGCAAGCTAAATTGTTCGGTGGCTTGAAATATATTTCTTCTCAAGTCAACCGGGTCAACTTTGCATTGGCAAACAAAGGTGCTTTTTCGGTCAAGTAACAAAGACAGAGCCCTAACAAAGCGGTACTCGTAGCCTTTGTCCTCAAGCTCAGCGACCAAGGATTTTAGGGCTTTCTTTTTTTCCCCAATATACGTCTTGTAGGCTTCAATGAGAATATTCGCGGTCTCATCGTTACTACTGGAGGGTTTGGCGTAGCGTGGCTGAATCTCGCCTTTCCTCTTCCACACTGAAAGCAAAGTGATTGGAAGCACCTATGCTGCGCCTCGTATTTTTTGGTGCCGCCTACGACTCGTGCCAACTTCCATGGTTTCCTTGGAAATTATCTCAATTAGCCGAGCTAATTTGCCTTCTTTCTTTCTGAGTAGTCGTCCGAGTCTTTGGACGTATTCTCTGTTGCTGCCTGTTCCACCTAGAACTAAGCCTATTGAAGCATCTGGCACATCCACCCCCTCGTCCAGCACCTGAGAAGTAACAACAACGGGATATTTGCCGCTCCCAAAGTTTGCTAGTATTTCTCGGCGTTCTTCCCTTGGAGTCTGATGCGTTATGGCTGGAACCAAGAAACGCAGACTAATCCTGTAGACCAGGTCGTTATGGAGAGTGAAAATCAGAATTTTCTCTTTTCTGTAAGCTTCAAGCTGCTGGGCTAGCACGGTTAGTTTAGCTTCCGAGTTCACTGCAATTTTCACCGCTCGGTTTCTTGCGAGTAGTGCTTCGCGTGCTTTTGGGTCTCTACCCGTGGTCATTACGAATTTTTGGAAGTCAGCGGCGCTTCTCAAAGTAATTCTTCGCAGCTGAAGAAACCTTCTAAAAATGCTCATTTGAGATTCATATATTTGCTGCTCTTGGGGTGTTAATTCAACTGATATTTTCTCGTAGGTAAATGGTGAAAGGTGTTCTCCTGTGAGTTCTTCAACGCCAATTGAATAGACCGGGTCGCCGACGAGTTGTGAAAGCAAAGAGTGTCTTTGATCGCTTCTTTCGTAGGTTGCCGTTAAACCCATGCGGTATGGTGCAGTGTACATTTCGGCTATCTGTATGTAGCCTGTAGAAGCTAAATGATGAACTTCGTCGAAGACTATTAACCTGAACTTGTTGCCTAGCTGTTCTGCATGTATGTAGGCTGAATCATAAGTTGTAACAGTTACCATTCGCAGAGTGTTTTCACCTCCGCCTACGGCACCCGCTTCCACGTTGAGGCAGTCTTTGACGCGTTTTTTCCATTGATCAATCAAGTCCAAAGTGGGAACCACAATGAGGGTCTGAACCTTCAACTGTTGAATAGCTTTTAGGGCGATGAAAGTTTTTCCAGCTGCAGTAGGCAATACTAGAACTCCCCTGTTGCATGCTTTGCACCAATTGTTCAAAGCCTCATTCTGGTACTCCCTTAGCTCAACGTTACTTTTGAGTTGTTCAAGGGGAGGCAACATGGGAACATCATCTTCAACTTGAAGTTTACTTTCAGCTAAGTATTCTAAAACGTCTCGGTAATGGTATGCTTTTATCCTGTAGCAGCCAACTCTTGGGTCCCATTTTCCATATGGAGTTCCAGCTTCGCCCTTTAAAAGAAGGGTGCCTTTGTCAAACCACAAACGAAGCATAATACTGAAACAATTCCAAACCAATTAAACTTTACAATTTAGACAGTCAGCAAATAACTTTTTCTTATTAGTAATTAATACTAATTAGTTGCGTTTAGAAACTTTTAATGAAAATTACAGCTCATAACTGTTATGGAAACTGCATTTTGGAGCAAGCCATCAACAATTATTTCAGAAAAATCAAGCATGTTTAGTGCTCGATCATTTGACGATTAGCACGGCGCATCTTGCTTGATGGACCACTCTTTCGCTTGTACTTCCGAGAAGGAATTCTTTGATTTCGCTATCTCCCAAATGACCCAAGACTATTAAATCAAACCCGCCTTCTGCAGCAGTTGCAATTATCTGGGATGGAGTGTTTCCTTCTTTGAGTTCAGTTGTGATTTTAAGCAAGGGTTTTAGTTTAATCGCCCTCTCGGCGGCATTGGACAATATTTCTTCATGCACTTTTCGCAGGTCTTTGATAAAACCAGACAAATTCGACTGGTTACCGATTGTATCTTGAGGAATCCCGGTTGCCGGAAACGGCGTAACCATGTTTGCCTGGTATCCCAATTCTGGAGGGGGTTGAAAGACGTTGAGGATTAGAATAGATGCAGAAAATGTTTCTGCGAGATCAAGAGCATTATCCAAAGCCTTTTCCGAGTTTTTAGAACCATCTACGCCTACAAGAATTTTTGTTATCAAAAATGTTCCTCCACATATAATTCACAATAGAAGTTCATAGCTTTTTCGAATAAAGCTGTATTGCGTTAAAAATTAGAAGTTTGGAAAATCACAGCTTCTGAGTTTTAAAAGAAAGAAATCATCATCGCAAAGGCATGTGAGTTGCAGTAGTTGCATTATCAGCTTCCTTTTTTGGATTTAAACGATGTTGTTTTGATTTCGTGTAACCCTTGTTGTTAAAATTTAACATGAAAAAATTCTAAAATTTTTTTGCCGCGGTCGGTGTTTACATAGGTTTCTTGGTTGTTATGATTTGTTGTTTTCTCGATTAGTCTTTGCTCTATGAGGAGGTTCAAGCATTTTCTGATCAGGTCAGCTTTTGTTATTGTTGATATCTCTATCTTGCCTAGTGTCTGTGGTCCTTTCTTATCGAGGAACTGTATTATTGAAAGGCAAATCTCAAGATTATTAGCCAAGGTGATTCCTTGTTTTTGTATCGAATATTCCGTTGATAAACAGACTTTGAGGTCTTATTTAAGACTTCTCAGTACAAAAATGTACATTAAAAGAGTTTTATGCCTTTTTAGGCTAAGGTGCCAATGTTCATCTTGAAATTCTTGGTTTGAGCTTAAGCGGATTTTGGAGAAATTTGATTGCAAACACAATATATTCGGAGACCTCTAAATTACCATTCAAGAAAAGGATCTTCAATTAACTTATTGACGTAGATACACCTGTTAGAATGTTACTGTGGGCTCACAATCACATGACTATTTAGCCATCTGGCAACTATAGTGCTGTTAAATACTTCTCAATTAAATTGATTGATAATTATGGCTGTCCCAAATGAAAAAGAAAAAATTTGCGGCTCGAACGAAAAGTTTGAGTCGCAAATTAAGGAGAAAATCTATCAACGTCTGACATTGCACAGAAACAAATATTCCCCACATTCTATTTGGTGCGAGTGCGGCGCCGAGATTTTGGTTATCCCTGATGTTAAAGAAATGGGACGGTGTATCGAGTCTCATGCTGAAGAACATCAAAAAAAGGAGCAGAACCCTGCTGATGGGAAAGCTGCTTTCGAATATATCGAAAACTTTTTGATAAAAAAGGTTCTGGAAAAAGCAGGGCTTGAAAGCAATGGAAAAGAAAATAGATTTTTTGTTAGTCCCTAAATATTGATTGGAGTCCGTGTTCAAGGTTTAATCCGTGAACATAAGGTTAATTCCGACCTTTAGAATCCAATGCATAGAAAAATGCCCTAAAAGGAACTATCACTTAACGAATTTTTGAAATAAGCAGAACCTCACCAGTTTTTTAGTCCATAAGAATATTCTATTTTTTGGAATATATCCATCTTGAGAACTTTGCTTATAAGAAAATGATCTTGTTCTATTTTCGGGAGCAGCTTTGACAGAGTTAAAAGTACAATATTACTCATTAAAGTCACGTTTGCCGATCATAAAGTGTGAATGTGGCTTCGAAATTCTTCTCTTGCCTGATTTGAAGGCTATGGATCAAGCCGTTCAAAACCACCTTTTAGAGCACAAAAATAGAGGCACCAAGGATGGTAATGCTAAAAGAATTGAATGCGCACTGATTTCTCAAATTTTTGAGAAAGCTGTTGAACCAAAAATTAGAATTATTGAATTTCCCCGATAAGATGTTTTTCAGACCACAAACTATTAGAATTCTTTGCTGTTGGATGTTTTCCTGGACTTGTAGAATCCGGTCTACAATTTTCATATTGAATTCTTTTTCACTATTTAGCTAAGAATGGATGCTTTGATTTTTGTTACAGCTCATAACAAAGTAGACTTTGTTTATGCTGTCTGCTTAGTTATTAAGTGGGGTTTGAATTCTGTAGAAGTTGCAAGCCATGTGCAACACAGAGTTGCAACAACAACTTCTCGATTTTGTTTCTTTGAGTCTATGTTCAGCCGTGACAAGCTTCATGTGTTTCTATTGTTTCTTACTATTTTATTGGCAAAGTTTTTTATGCGTATTTACACTTATTAATTACAGTAAATATGTGCAGAATGTGATGTGCATGAGTAACGTAACCATACGTGTTCCTGAGGAGTTAAAAGGGCGCATGAAACGCTGCAAAAGTGTTAACTGGAGTGAAGTTGCAAGAATAGCTTTTGAAGATGCCGCAAGAAAAGAAGAGATACAGTGCGCTGCTGAGGCAATAAAGCACCTTCGAGTGGAAAGCAAAGGTGAATGGAATGGCGCTAAGGAGATACGAAGATGGCGAGATGCCGCGAAATAGTTTTGGATTCATCAGTAGTTGTCAAATGGTTTAGTACAGAAACAAAATCAGTAGAAGCACTAAAACTCTTAGATTCATATCTACAAGGAACAGCACAATTAACAATCTCGGAAATTCTAATTTGCGAGATAGGAAATGCCTTAAGATATAAACCAGATTACGACATCCAGAAATGGAAAACCGCCCTTGTTCAACTATTCAACCTTCACATGAACCTAACCCCCTTAACTGAAGATCTCGCATCTAGGACAGGCGAGATAGCTTACGAAGGGAAAGTAACATTTTACGACGCGTTGCCGGTTGCCATTGCTGAAAACAGAAAAACTATATGCATAACAGCAGATGAAGAAACACAGTATAAGAAACTCAAGCCAAAAGATTTCCCAATCGAACTCTTATAAGTAGCAGAAGTAAACGAAATGTATTTTGAAAAAATGGTAAAAACTGCCATATGGGGTTCAGATGTTTGTTTATTTATCCTCTTCAGCTAAACCTCGTATAACCGAAAAAATATCAGGGTATTATTTAGTTAATGCTTGAGACTGCAGAAAAAGTCAGTTTGGATTATTAAAATTGCTTCATGGTTGCCAAAAGCCGCTTGTCACATCATTATTTTTTGGAAGCAATCAGGATTTTTTTGAAAGCGTTTGAGTTATCACACAGTCTCACTTCTTAACTAAACAAAAAAAACAAGTAGCTAAACAAGGATGAAGTGATCATGGGCTCTTTAAGCGTTTTTTTCCTTGATAAGTTTAAAATTTAAGAGATTAGAAGCTTACAAAGTGTTTGCTTATTTCCAAGCTCTTTCTATGTATTCACTTAACATTCTTTTAGTGTTATAATAAGAAGCCAATGAAATAGAATGTTTTTGCATTTCTATCCATCTTTCTCGGTTATTATAAAAAGTGGGTATTACCTTTTGTTCTAAAACGTTATATAGCCCATGGGCAGCCTGAACATCAGCTTCATGTTGATAACCAAAAGCCCATCCTATTGCGCCTTCTTTCGTTTTGAATTCTTCATCTATCCATCCATCCCAAGAACTAACATTTATAACCCCGTTTGAAAGGGCTTTCATTCCGCTAGTTCCTGACGCTTCATTGGGCGGTCTTGGTGTGTTCAATAGGACATCAACACCCGCAATCAAGGTAGGGCTGATTGCCATTCCATAGTTTTCAATAAAAACTGTTGGGACAGCTCCATTGATTATTTGGCTTTCTTTATGAATCTGTGTTATTGCCTCTTTGCCATAACCGTCTCTTGGATGGGCTTTCCCAGCCATAAGAATTTGGATTTTTCCTGACCCAATAAGTTTAAGCCTCTCTCTCTCGGTAAAAATTAATGTTGGTCTTTTATATTCAGCTATTCGTCTAAACCAGCCTAAAGTTAGTTTGTTTCTATCCAAATCTATTCCGTAATCATCTTCTATGAAGTCTAACAAAATATTCTTGTTCTCTAGATGAGCTTTCCATACCTCTTCATTAGGTAAACTCATTGCATCTATTAATTTTTCAGGGTTCTCTTCCCAACCAGGAAAGTACCTATCAAATAACCCTTTAAAACTGCCACTTGTCCAAGTCCCAAGATGTACAGCATTGGTTATATAATCTATATTTTTATTAGGAAAAATTTCTCGGGCAGCTTCAGCATTTTTTTTAGAAACACCATTCTGATAATCGCTTAGACTCATGGCGAGTTTTGTCATGTTCAAACAGTTTGCTTGTTCACCGTATTTCTTAATTTTGTCTAATGGGAAAGAGTCTTTTAGAATACTCTCGACCATATCAAAAGGAAATATTTCGTGGCCTGCCGGAACCAGAGTATGAGTTGTGAAGCTGAATTTTTTCTTTGTTTTTTCCTCATCCCAATTGTTTTTATCTGCAATTTCTAATGTTGCGAGTGCAGTATGACCTTCATTCATATGGTACTTTCTTATATTGTACCCAAGCTTTTCTAAAAATCTAACTCCTCCGATTCCAAGGACAACTTCTTGTTTAAATCTATGACTTTGGTGCTCGTTGTATGTAGTAGATTTGCCTATCCAATAGCATGTCTCACTGATTTCCCTATCTTCTGCTGCATTCTCACTTAGTCTTGTGTCAAGAAAATATATCAGAACTTTATTGCTATTTCCAATTTTAATGACGTACTCTTCTGCGCCAATTATTACGTCTCTCCCTTCGATTTGTACCTTAACCTTTTCTTCCCTTTTTCTCAAGACACCAAAGGGATTCGACCTTTTCAGAACTTCTTTTTGCTGGTAATTTACAATTTCTTGTTCAAAATACCCTTTGTGATGTCTTAATGATACACCAACTAACGGAAAGTTTAGTTCAGCTGAACCTTTTATTATATCCCCTGCAAGAACACCAAGGCCTCCACAACACGTGGGAAGTCGAGCGTCTACGCCAATTTCCATTGAAAGATAAGCTATACTATCCTTATATGACATGAATTATGGATGTAATTACTGCAAAAATAATAAAGCTTTACTACGCAAAGCTCATATTATCAATTGCTTTTTTGAGGGGTCTGTTTTCTCTTTTTTTTCTTCAGTCATTTCATGTCACTCCAACTTTATTTTTGATCCATCACAGAGACAGGTATAGTCGCAGTAGTTGCATTCCCAGCTTCCTTTTTTG
>Ga0075524_10000272_pt1 | contig 12383 bp, 8 predicted proteins | sample NGEPerone_FD_76826 | JGI IMG/M metagenome (GOLD analysis project Ga0075524, IMG submission 76826) | Arctic peat soil microbial communities from the Barrow Environmental Observatory site, Barrow, Alaska, USA - NGEE Permafrost154B-one | ecosystem: Environmental > Terrestrial > Soil > Wetlands >...
CCTCGCGTTTGAATAACATTTTGACCGCGTGGTCAAGACCCTTATAATAGACTGAAGGGTTCATTTTTTCTTGTGTATTATCCTCGTTCATTTTAAATTGCTTTAAAGTGTGTTATCTTTACCGTAGACAGTGCAAATATATACAAGAAATCCGGTATTACACGAATACGAGTATTTAATTACACGAAAACGTGTTATTTATAATTAGACTAATTATGGAGTTAAATCACGTAAATGAAAGGATAAGAATATTGCGGAAGCAAGCAGGTATGAATCAGCATGATTTTGCTGAAAAAATTGGTTGCAAACAGCAAGATATTAGTAATGCTGAAACAAGTAAATATAAACTTAGTCTTGATTTAATTACAGGAATTCTTGTTGCGTTTCCTGAAGTGAATATCGATTGGCTTCTTCTTGGTAGGGGAAAGATGACGAAAAATGAATCTTCGGAGTATAAACAACACGAAGAATTACTGAAAACTGATGAACCTGGAGTAAAACTATTCAATTGCCCTGATTGCATTGAGAAGGATAAAAGGATTGAAGATCTTACCAAGGAAGTACGAAAGGGGGAGGATATGATCGAAGTACAAGCAAAATTAATCCGAAGCTTGGAAGCTGCAGCGCTGCGCATCCTAGTTCCGGAGGATGGCCCAAAAAAACAAGCCCATGGCTGAGAGCCGAATATTTAAACCTATCTCTTTTTGCCTCTTTGGAATCAACCTTAATAAACATTGCAAGTATGGATGATGTAACAAGAATTGGACTCACAACTATTGGCGAAATAAGGGAGTCACTCAAAAAATTGAATCAACCGATATTCTTTCTTCTGTCCTATTATGGATGCTTTGCCTGGGGAATAGATATGATATAATTTGCAGTTTTTACCGCCAAAATATAATATATTAAATAGTAACTTAGTAATATTCAGCTATATATATCTAATGCGACAGGTTGCGGTGAGGCTACAGTTAAAATCTCAATCATCTGATAATCAGTGGTTGAGATTTCTGTTTTAGGCTATTTGTGAAACATTCGTGAAACAGGTGTTTGGAACAGCTATTTATATTGAATATAAAATACCGAACAATTCTGGTTTTCTGCCTTATTCCCGGTAATTTTTGTTTTTTATTACAAAATATTTCTGTCTGATTGATCTTAGTATTTTGTCGCGTAGAAGTACTGTGCGCAATTTTGCGCTGAGCTAATCGTGTTTCTAATCTCCTTTAAAACATCCCGGTGGTTTTATTCAAACTTTTCGGCTACCAGCAAACTGTTTGTTACTGGATTTCCTCTTTGTGATTTAGAGACTAATTCGTTCATGGCTTAATTATTTGTAGAATGAAAATTCATATTGGAATAAAAACTTCTCGAACTGAATGCGAGAGCAACGAACACCCGACGTTATCGCACCCTTACCGATAAGTGACCAGTCAATGAAGGGGCAAAACCTTGCTTTTTTTGCCGTTGTTTCACCATAAAGCTTCCTGATCTTAGCAAGGGTAATATCGCATCTTATTTGCTGCGTGTCAATCATTGCTCTTTTGTAGGCTAATTCAGATGTTCTAAATACCAAATCGGTGATTGCTTCGCGTGTCATTTGAACTAATTCCATATTGTTTGCGCTTTTTAGTTGAGTTTTAAATATGCTATGATGGCAATGCCCATTGAATGAGCTAAGGTTTAAATATGACCGGAAAATAAATATTAACGGATTCATGGCCGTAAGTAAAATCAAAAATACAATAAAAAAAACCGCCTCAACTTTCATCGAAATGGTTCTTATATTTCCTTCTGCTTTTGTCTTAAATTTCTCCCTTTTTACCATTCATTCGTTTGAAAGAATTAATGAATATTCGTGAGTTAGTTAATAGTGGTAATATATGGTGTAAATCATTCACTAAATATTCATTAGTGAGCTTGGAAATAATTGTACTCGTGAGCGTTTAAGCATGAATTAAACATCCCCATATCACAAACAACAATCCTTGTTTTATAATTTACATATATTCACATTAGTTCTGTTAAATCATCGTTATCATCAAAGAATGATTCAAAATCAAGTCCTTTGTCCTTGTTGATACAATATAGAACATGCATATTCAGTGTGTTCTTGACCAGTTTATCAGAGATTGTCACAATATCATACTTGAATGATACAGTCGTTTTGACTCCAATGATTATGTTTGTATCAATTGTTTCAGATGGTGATACAGGTGTGATTCCGTCGAAGTCGCACAATGCTTTAGTATAACAACTGAATGTTACCGCAATGAATCTTGTTCCTGAGTCAATACGGAAGCGAGGTGTAGCCAAGGTATAAGCACTATTATCTGACCATTCATAAAGACTTCAATAGCTGTCAGAATGGAATACTGCCAATACTTCAGATAACGGTAGATATAAAGTTTTGGATCAATCCCTATTCCATCTCCACTTTTATTAGTTGACTTTAGTAGATGGGTCGCCCTTTCGACGTGTCGGGACCATTTGTTAATGTTTTCCCGATTCATCGGGATATAAGGAACTTTGACCCACCGGACTTTCTTCAAAATTTAATAATTCAAAGAACTTAATTATCTTTACCTTTCAAGGCGAGCATATCACGCTATTCACAAGTTGAGTCTCGGTGCTTCGATGACAAGATTCCACAATTGAGGGGAAAAGTGCAACTCTTTGTTGAAGGTTCGGTGATTAAAATCCCTTCCTTCGGGTAAATAGAACGTTAGGTTTAAGGGAGGGATCGACATTCAGGGAGAACAAACAAAGGCAAAACTTTGGATGATGTCAAACACAGCTTTATATCGTTCCTGTCAATAAATTGTTTGTTAATTTATAATCTGCTTTGATATGAAGTTAGACGATAAAATAAAAGGCTTTCCGGTTGATTTATATGACATTCAGCTGGATTCTCAAAAAGACTCATTAAAGGGTAAGGGAACTTTGTACGTAAATTCAAATGGATTTATCGAGCTAAAATTATTCCTAGATACTCCCAGAGAAAATTCCATTAAAATTTTTTTTGAGTCGCTAAATGAATCTAATGCCAACGCTGGTAAAATATTAACAGAAGATTCATATTATTCTCTTAAAGGAATTTCTACAAATAACGATATCTATGTTTGCAAAAGGCTCCTTTTAGGAGATCACGACAATTTTAAAATATATACAGGAAAGGTCTGTTCTGAAATAATAATTGAACATGGGAACAATTTTGAGATATTCAAAATAGCTAAAGTCGAAATACCTTATAAAATAAATATTCCAAAAAATCATGCAATTGAATCGGAAAAGAAATATTCTGATAAATGGACCTCAAAATCAGTTTCATTGGAAATTTTTGAAGTACTTATTGAAAATCAGTCGATTGATATTTTTTCATCTTCGGATTCAACAACTATTTTAATACAGAATAAAAATCCAGGGACAATTGAAAAGGATATACCATTAATCATCAGTTCACTGGAATTTGTGACAGCAATAATTATTGACAGATATGCAATTGAATACGAAAATGAAAATGGTACAAAAAGAACGTTTCGATATTTTCATAAACAGAGAACTGAAATATTAACAGGACGGGCGCCTCTCTGGATTTCATCGGGAATGAGCGATAATTTTACGGATCTTTTTATTAAATTCTATTACTTTCTTCAGAATCATGAAAAGCATGAGTCAATAAATCAAACCTTAGCAAGGATTATTAGTTCAAGATATTCCTATATAACTCTTTATGCTTTAGCTGTGAGCACTGCAATCGAAACTATAGTAATGGATTATTACTCAACAGGTAAAAAACGCAACTCGCAAAGTGAACTATCTATTGCGATAACGGAGATTGATAAGACTTCGCTTAGTGACACATTAAAAAAGAGAATTACTGGCATGCTTGGAAGTATTCTCGGACAGGAGAAGGCTGATGATATTATTTTCAATATGGTCAATCATGGAGATTTAAACCAAAAATTTTATAGTAATTGGAAAAAATTAAGAAATTCAGTTAATCATGGAAAAGATCCTGATCCTGACTTACAGGTATATAGTGATCTTTGTGAATCAAACCTAGTGCTTTACCACATACTGATTTTAAGACTAATTGAATATAGGGGTCACTATACTGATTATTCCACTTATGGTCACCCTCAAATTAAAATGTCTAACGAATAAACCAACCCTTCGAGAATTATAAAATCATACGATGGGTACTGTTTTCTGATCCAATCCGTTAACTTCTGGTAGTTAATTGATTTTTTCCGGACGTAGTCGCGAGTATGAAAACTTTTGGTTCAATGGTAACAGCGCGAAGCATCGGAAGCTGATGTGCAAAAGAAATGAACTAACATCACCGGACGGACCTAGGCTTTTCCGGGCTTCGATCAATAATTTTGCTCCGTAATTTGAGCTTAGCAAGAGCTTTCCCAGAAATCGGAGGGCGTAAAAAAAACAATAGGAGTTAATGTCATATGTCAATGAAATTATATGTTGTCAAATAGATTTGGAGGGCTTGTTAAGCTGACATTATTTTTTTTTATTTCCCTAAGTTGTTTTTTTACTACTTCATCCTTTTTAGCAAGTAATCCATCCTCAATTCGCTGAGGTTCTAAAAGGCCTTCGATTGCGTTTGTCGCTTTAAGAATGCATTCTATACTGATATTTGGAACTTGACTATTATTATTAAGGTAGCCGGATAGATAACTCTCTGAAGGATTTACAATACCAATCCTTTCACAAACAAGCCACGCAATAGTTTTGGCTTCAAATTCATTTTCATTTTTATTTCGACTGCGGTGCTTCCACCAAATCTCAGTAACGGGAATTAAATGCTGACAGAAAAAATGAGCCAGTTCGTGAACCAATGCAGCAAAGACTTCTTCTTTTGTGCAGTTTTTATTGATCGAGATCAGGTAATATTCTGGTAACTCAATGTCGTAGAAGGCTTTTTTGTGGTAAATACTTGTTTTGTTTGTACTTGAGGCTTTTAATCTCTCAATTCGTGCTTGTTGCTGGCTGCCAAATTCAACAAATTCAAGTCAGTAAAGGGTTTGTGTTAGTTTTTTTCTTGGTTTTAGGTAAGTCATTTCGTTCTTTTTATGATTACTATAAATATTTAACTTAGCACTTCATGAAATTTATTTCAGCGATAATGAATTAATATAATAGTAACTATTCTATTGCCTAATCGTAAACTTATTTTAAAGGATTCATCCATGAATTATTTTCCCATTAGCTTGAACAATTCACATCGTCAAATCAAATATCGTTCTAAAAGTCGTTTATATGCATGCACATCAGAAATTTGTTATACTTTTAACGTCCAACAAAAGATGCTTAGAGTAAAAATTTACATATTTGTATTCTTTCAAGAACGAATTAATTTATGCATGTTTCAAAGGACATCCTTTTATTTGAGGTCTGGAATAAATTCATATTTGATGGAAATCAAGACGCATTGTCCCAGATATACTTTCATTATTATGATTTGTTGTTTGATTATGGTCAGAGGCACACCTCCGATAGACAATTAGTTGAAGATGTAATTCAGGATGTATTCATCAATTTAATCAAACTAAGGAAAAGTATAGGGATTGTAAAGGACTTGGATGGATATTTTATTAGCTCTTACAGAAGACAGCTATTTCTGGACATCAATAAGCAAAGAAAAACTATTTTGACTGAGTATTTTCCCGAAAACAATTTTGACTATTTTAAAAGTCCAGCTATTGACATTTCGGAGAATGAGAATACGGAACGACTTTATTCGACAATAAAACATTGCATCGAAAACCTAACGGCTAAACAGCGCGAAATTATATTTTTGCGGTTCGAAAGTGAAATATCTTATGAAGATATTGCCAATACGCTTAACATTTCTGTTGATTCATGTTATAAATCAACTTACCGTTCAATCAAAATAATCAGGTCAGAGGTCGAAAAAATTTTGGGGAAAGCAGCAAATATAATTCTATTGGTTTGTTTCAGACGTCACAACTGATATTCACGTGATCAATCCATTGTTATATCGCAAAGCCATTTGCAATCGTTCAAGTACCTCTTAGATCAGGTGAATATCCTGCAGGTTTTGAATTAGCTTAAAAATCTTTAAAAAAAGTCAATTTTTCCTGTCCAGATTTTTCTTTTTTTCTCTCATTGGTGTGTAAACCGTAACAAAGACGATGAATAAGGAAATTTTTAATCTATATACGATTGATGATTTTGTTCTTGACGAAGACTTTAGACAAATCGTTCGAGAATCTGATAACAACGACAGTTTAAAGGAACTATTGGAAGAAATGCCTGAAAAGAGTCTGGAGATCAAAAAGGCAGTTCAGGTACTTCGTGGATTACACGTAAAAAAATTTCAGCAACATATTCAAAGGAAAAATGAGCTGTGGCAATTGATACCACAAACCCAAAAGAAACAAATACGCTTGCGCTATTTTAGAGTGGCAGCATCTTTTCTGTTTCTAATTGGAATCGGAAGTTCTATTTTCTATTTCACTTCTAACCGACAAGCTGATAAAGCAATTGCAAGGATTGAAACTTCTACGAATGATGCGACATTGATTTTGGCTGATGGGAAAAAAGTTTTAATCAGTAACAAACAATCAACTGTTCAATATTCAGCTGACGGCTTAGGGATTACCGTAAATGATTCTTCATCAATCGCTCAGTCGGCACCCAAAGATGGTTTAAATCAAATAATCGTGCCTTTTGGAAAACGGTCGTATGTTATGCTCTCGGAAGGTACAAAGGTTTGGCTCAATTCAGGATCAATATTGATTTTCCCTCCTGCATTCAAAGGGAAAACCCGCGAAGTTTATTTAGAAGGTGAAGCGCTATTTGATGTCTCGAAGGATAAAGATAGACCATTCTATGTAAAAACCGACCTCTTCAAAATGAAGGTGTACGGAACAAAATTTAATGTACAAGCATATTTACACGACAAAGATTACAGCGTCGTTTTGGTAGAAGGTAAAGTGAGTGTATATGCAAATGTTGGTGCTCCATCAGAGGAAGTATTTCTTTCTCCAAATCAAAAAGCGACTCTTTCAAAAAGCAATGAAATATTCGAGGTTACAAATGTTGAGAACACAGAATTTTATACAGCGTGGGTTGACGGTTATCTGATCTTTGAGAATGAAGATGTTACAACCTTACTTTTACGTATTTCACGTTACTACAATGTTACAATCGAAACGAAACTTACCGATCCTGTAGAAAAGATTTATGGTAAACTTGATCTTAAAGATGATTTGGTGAGAGTTTTAGACGGAATAGCATTTATATCAAAAACAAAATACGAAAAAAAAGGGGCTAATTATGTTTTCACTAATAACTAAGTGAATGAATAAGACGGGCATGTTCGATAAATACAAACAAGGAAGAGAGTCTCACATGCGGGTTTCGTCCTTACTTTAAAAGCAATTTATATATGGATAAATGAGGGATTGAAAAGCAATTAAATGGGCGAAAAAACCGGTTAATGCAGCGAACATCAACCGGCCTAATTAGAATTTGCTGTAAGGCAAAATTATTTAACTAATTCATTTCAAAATTATGGAAAAAATTCCAATTTTCTACTTTTCCTGGCAATGGAAGAGTTTTAATGTTATTTCTCTGGCAATGAAGTTACTTACTATTATGATTTTCGTGGGATCAATGGCCGTATCGGCGAGTACCTATTCACAAAGGTCCAAAATTAATCTTAAGTTTGAGAATTTGTCTCTGGCGGAGATTCTGAATTCGATCGAGAAAAATAGTGAGTTTATTTTTGTTTATAATGCGAATTTTATCAATTCAGATTTGAAACGGAGTATTTCTGTTAAAGACGAATCGATTGAAAAGGTGCTAAACCTGCTATTTCAAGGTGAAAATGTATCTTATCGAATTGATGACAGGCAAGTCTTTCTTTATGAAAATGAAGAACTAAAAAGCCCGGGAGTGGCTAACGAAGGAATTATAAGTGAGCAGCTGCAAAAAAAAGAAATCACCGGAATTGTAAAAGATAGCAAAGGGTTCACTTTGCCCGGAGTAAGCGTAGTCTTAAAAGGAACTACAACTGGGATAATTACAGATACAAATGGAAAATTTAGGATCTTAATTCCGATTGACGCCAAAACATTAGTGTTTTCGTTTGTGGGAATGAAAACGCAAGAGATCACCATTACCGGAAAGTCATCTTACGATATTATAATGGTGGATGAGGCGGTTGGTCTTGATGAAGTTGTGGCGATTGGTTATGGAACACAGAAGAAAAAAGATGTTATTGGGTCTGTCGCTTCCTTGTCATATGAGGATGTAAAAAGGACTGCTCCGGTTTCAGTTGAATCCACTCTTCAAGGAATGGCAGCTGGAGTACAGGTGAATTCAGGATCAGGAATACCGGGTGCTCCTCAACAGATTAAAATCCGTGGTGTAGGATCTATCTCTTCCGGTACCGATCCACTTTGGATTGTAGATGGGATCCCTGTTACCAGCGGACCGATAGATAATAGTTACGACGGGGAAACGAGTCAGAGTATCCTTGCCATGATTAATCCAAACGATATTGAATCAATTCAAATATTAAAGGATGCGGCAGCTACATCAATTTATGGTTCACGTGGGTCGAACGGCGTTATACTTGTTACTACCAAAACCGGGAAAAAGGGTCAAACGAAGGTCGACGTTGACATAAAAAGTGGTATCAGCAATTGGGCAAAAACTGATATCGGTTACGCTAACAATAAAGATTATATTGCGATCATGGACCGGGCATTCACAAATAGTGGGGCTGGCTTGTATAGTGTAGAAAACTCTATCAAACAATTAGATGGCGCCACTGAAACAATGACCCGCGAAGAGGCTCTTGCAACTAATACAAATTGGGCGGATGTTCTTTCACGTACGGGTAGTTTCTACGAAGCAAACCTGGCCGTAAGCCAGGGTTCTGAAAAGGGAAACTCTTACCTGTCATTAAAATACCGCGATGATAAAAGTAATCTGAAGTTCAACAACATGAAAAACTTTTCGGCCAATGTAAATTTGAACTACAACCTGCTGAAAAGCGTCGATATGGGATTCCATTTATTAGCTGCCTATACCGATAACGACCGATTGAAATCGGGCGACGGTAAGGCCGGTGCCGGAGGCTGGGGACAGGTAAACTCGAATGCCCTTCCATGGATGAAAGTTTATGATCCGAATGGATTAAACGGATACTGGAACTCGAGGGCTGCCGTAAACCCACTTGCCGGTGTTGATCCAATCAATGCCCAATCGAACTTAAAAACAATAAACATCCTTTCCGGATTAAATGGCGTATGGCATACCCCTATCCAAGGATTATCGTTAAAAGGTGAACTTGGAATGAATTATGTTGCTAACGGTGGCCGATCTTGGAGAAGCAGTGCCCTTTTGATCAATGGTGCTGTTGCGCAGGAAAGTAAATTTGAGATTTCGACCACAAACTACAACGCTTATTTTAATTACGATGCAACGATCAGTAAAATCCATGTACTGAATGTAGTAGCCGGTGTTGAAAATACCCGTTCACTGTCACATAATATGATCATGAGAGGAGAAGCTTTGGTTGGTGCATTCCCAGAAGTAGGCACTCCTAATGTATTGAGCGGAAATACCGCAATGGGAGAATCTTACCTGAGAGGATTTTTCAGTCGTGCAAATTACAAACTTCTTGACAAGTACTACGCTGGTGTTAGTGTCCGTCGCGATGGAATTTCTAAATTTACATCAGCAAACCGCTGGGCAACCTTCCTTTCCGGTTCTCTTGGTTGGATCGTTTCTGAAGAAAAATTTTTCAAATTCAAACCGATAAGCCTATTGAAATTGAGAGGTAGTTTTGGCCAAACTGGCAATACCAATATTCCTAGCGGAATTACTTCTGACAGTTGGGGTATCAACAGTGGTACATCAACATTGGAAGGGAAAAACAACACCTTTCTCAATAGTATTGGGAATTCAGATATTAAGTGGGAGACCACCAATTCGTTGGATGCTGGTATTGATTACGGATTGTTCAACAACCGCATAAACGGATCGTTAGCTTACTACCAAAAAAAGGTATCTGATATGTTATTGGCTGTTACTTTGCCCCCATCCGCCGGAATCTCAGAAGGTCAGAACTACTGCTGGCAAAATATTGGTGATATGAAAAGTGGCGGAGTTGAATTTAATGTGAATGCCGCTATAGTGAGCAAAACAACTTTTACGTGGAATTTAGGCTTCAACATTTCTACAAATTACAATAAAGTACTCGCATTAGATCCCGAATCGGATGCCAACCATGTAGGAATGCTTCAATCAGGCGAAGGTGGTATTAACCGTACCATAACAAAAGCTGGCCTGCAATGGGGTACATACTACATGGCCGAATATGCCGGTGTAGATTCTGAAAAAGGTATTCCACTTATCTACGAAGTTAAAAAACTCGAAGATGGTACAACAGCGCATACAGGCAAAATTATCCCCGCTACTGCTGAAAACATGAGCATCAACCGAATGATGCTCCAGAGCAAATCGGCTCTTCCCAAACTTTTAGGCGGATTTAATACGAATATTAACTACAAGAACTTCGACTTTGGAGTGGTTTTGTCGTTTGTAACCGGAAACTACATTTATAACCGTTTGTTGCAAAGTTCAATGACTCCGAATCAAGGGATGTTGGTTGCCAATAAAAAATTATTAACTGATAGTTGGACAAAAGCAGGAGACAAAACATACTGGCCTCAAGTGGTTGCCGGGCTACTTTATAATTATGATAGCCAAGGTAATCCAACAACAACAGGTGTAAGCTACGGCTCCGATAATAATACGCCATCTTCGCAATATCTCGAGAAAGGCGATTACCTGAAACTACGAAATGTTTCCTTGGGTTATAACGTACCCAAACATCTGTTAAGCAAATACGAAATCGGCAATGTACGTGTTTATGTCTCAGCCAGCAACCTATTGACTATTACTAAATTCTCTGGTTACAATCCTGAACTCGAAATCGATCAGGCAAGTGGCGGTAGTTATTCGTCATTTACCTCCATGCCTACTTCGCGCACGTTTATGATTGGGCTGAACGCTAACTTTTAAAAATTATTGACGATGAAAAATATATTAATATTGATTGTAGCATTAAGCCTCTTGCTTACAAGTGGCTCTTGTAAAAATGATAGCTTCTTTGAATTGGAAAGGCCGAACCAATACCCTTGGAATACAGTTAGTGAACTCGAACTGGCTGTAAGGCTACCTTATTTGCTTCTGATGGGTAACGCCTGGGGTAGCCCTGTAGGTGCTTTAAGTTTGAGGGGCTATGCCGAATCAGACATTAGTCAGTATTTAAATGGTATTACAGGTTCAAGTTATTATAACGAATATTACACCCGAAAATGGGAAACAACAGTTTTGAGCAGTAGTGATAAAGAATTGGAATTAGCATTTTCATACCTGTACCAAATTTCAACTGCAACTAATGCCCCGTTAAAATTAATCACTGATGCCGAAAAAGCAGGAACTGATGTGTTCACCAATATGACCATAACCGAACGCGAAACGGTAAAACGTTACAAAGGGGAATTGTTGTTTATGCGTGCGGTTGGTTACTGGTACCTGGCACGAACCTGGGCACCTCCATACAATCCCGATGGTTCAAACGACAGCAAGAACTTCGTTTTAAACCTTACTTACGTAAACGGAGCCAGCGAAATTAAAAACGGGAAATTAGCAACTGTAGAAGAAGTTTATACATCAATCGTTCAGGATTTGAAAGATGCGATCGACGTGCTTCCAACATCTTATGTAACCAGCGAGTTGAGCCAACGTTCACGTGTAAACAAATATGCCGCTGAGGCTATGCTGGCCCGCATCTATTTTTACATGGGCAAGAACGTCCTTGCCAAAACACTGCTCGACAATGTGATCAATAGCGGTATGTATAATTTAAATGATGAGCCGATTGCCGCATTCAATAAAATTGCTGGCGAAGGTAGTAGCGGTGAAATCTTATGGGAAATCGCATTGTCGTCAACCTCGACCAAGTTCGACCGCATTCCAACTATTTTCTCAAAAAATGCTTATCAGGCGAATGGAGGTCGTGGTACAAACTGGAGTCAATGCGCGTGGGCTTGTTTTACTCTATCGAACAGCACACTGCAGCAAATTGGCTGGATGAATAAAGATTTGTCAGTCGGTCCAAATGCCACAACAGACAAGCGTTACACTCAAACATTCATCCGATTGGAAGCCTATAAAGCGAATCCCTGGAGTGCGAGTGCAAACCCAACCGAATACTGGACATGGCAAAACACTTACGAAACGCTTTATCCTATCCCTGTACCAATTGTATGGCTGGATAAATATTATCGTGCTACGACCAGTGGCCGTCGGTCAAACCG
>Ga0075524_10000276_pt1 | contig 12258 bp, 4 predicted proteins | sample NGEPerone_FD_76826 | JGI IMG/M metagenome (GOLD analysis project Ga0075524, IMG submission 76826) | Arctic peat soil microbial communities from the Barrow Environmental Observatory site, Barrow, Alaska, USA - NGEE Permafrost154B-one | ecosystem: Environmental > Terrestrial > Soil > Wetlands >...
GCGCTATGATGAATCATGCCAACGGATGGATGAATGGCTGGCTGGGCGGGGGGATGTGGCTTTGGACGGTAATCGGCGTACTGGTGGTGACCTGCTGGTCGTCGTGATTAAGAAGCTGTTAAAGAAATAGTTGTTGTCACGCCCTCTCGGCTTTATTTTTGGCGATAGCTTTCAGCTGGTCTTGGATGTCCGCCAGCGCCGCCTGAATTGCTTCATTTTCAAGCTCCTCGCCCTGAACGAGAGGCCAACCGTAAGATTGGGTAGAAGCCAAGTTCAGGAGGCAGGAGTGCCGACGCCGGGCCTGGAATAGCCCTGCCTCAGGATGTCTTCGACCGCGCTGACCGCCTTCTGGATATGATCTTCCGTGTTGAACGGGCCGACACTGAAACGGACGGCGCCCTTGATCTTGTCCGTTCCGAGCTGCCGATGGACGAGGGGAGCGCAATGAAGGCCCGTTCGGCAGGCGATATTGTATTCAACATCGAGAAGGGTCCCGGTGTCAGAGGCCTCCAATCCGTCGACATTGAATGATAGAACGGGGAGGTGCCCGGTCAGGTCGTCCTGGCAGTACAGAATCACTCCCTCGACCTCCTTGAGTCCGTCCCGGAGCATGGTTGTCAGGGACATCTCGCGGGCGTGAATGGAGTCGAGGCCATGTCCCTCGATCCAGGTGACGCCGGCGTTCAGCCCGGCCGCCCCCAAGATGTTGGGCGTGCCGTACTCGAGATGATAGGGGTAGTCCTCGGGGTGGAGCCGCTCGGCTGAACGGACCCCTGTCCCCCCGGCTCGCGTCTGGCGGATGGTGATGTTCTCGCCGACATAAAGTCCGCCGATTCCGGTCGGCCCGAGCAGGGACTTGTGGCCGGTGAAGGCGAGCACGTCGATGTTGTCGGCCTGGACGTCGATGGGGACGTGGCCGGCGGTTTGGGAGGCGTCGACGGCGAAGGTGATGCCGCGTTCCCGGCAGAGGAGCCCGATCTCTCTGATAGGCTGGATCGAGCCAATGACGTTAGACCCGTGATTGACTATGACCAGGCGTGTCGTTTTCCTGAAGAGGCCGCGGATGCTCTCCGGGTCGACGAACCCGGCCGGGTCGAAGGGAACGTAGTCGACCTCCACGCCCAGGTCTTGGGACAGGTGATACAGCGGCCGCAGAACGGAGTTGTGCTCGAGCGTCGTTGTGATCGCATGGTCGCCTTCTCGAAGCAAGCCGAAAATGATCAGATTCAAAGCGTCGGTGGCGTTGTAGCAGAAACAGAGCCGATTGGGATTGGCGCCGTTGAAGAACCGGGTGAGGAGCTTCCGGGTTCGGTCCAAGAGCTCGCCGGCCTCCATGCACAGATCATAGCCGGACCGGCCGGGGTTGACGCCCGCCCGCCTGTAGAATTGATCCATGAAGGTATAGACCGACTCGGGCTTGGGATAAGATGTGGCGCTGTTGTCCAGAAAGATCATGAGTCCCGCCCGTCTTAAATCGTCTTAAGGTCCCGGCATCCTGCCGGTGAGAGGCCACAGTCCGGCTTTGTCGAGGATCCCTCCAATGCGGCGATCGAGCCATCAAGGTATCTCTCGACGACCGCATCCAGGTTGCCTTGGACGCCGGACAGCACGTGGATGCCACGCCACTTGAGGACCGCCCTGGCATTGGCCCCGATGTTTCCGACGATCAGACACGCGATCGCGTTCCTTTCCAGGAAATCGGCCCAGCTCCGATGCGACCATCCCGGATTGGGGACGATAAACGTCCGGATGATATGACCGGCCTCGATCTCGATGACCGTGCAATCGGGGGTGCAGCCAAAGCACGATGAAACGAAATCCTGGTCCGTGGTGACGGCGATTCTCATGGGGCGTCCTTTCAGCTTACTTGAGTGGGGAATTCTTCCCGCCGGGTCGGCAATCCGGGCAGAGCCCGAGGAATTCGATGTTGTGCTCGCGGATGAGGAAGCCGTATTTCTTGGCCAGGATATCCTCGGTCTTCCGAACCAGGTCGAGTTCCTCTTTCTCGAAATCCCGGTAATTCAGGATCTTGCCGCAGCCCGTGCAGATCAGATGATGATGGTGGTCGGAGTCGTGTCCTCTCCTGTATTCAAAACGCACCTGGCCGTCTCCCGTGTTAACCCTCCGGACAAGGCCTGCCCTGTCCAGGAGATCGAGCGTTCGATAGATAGTCGTCAAACCGATGGCCGGATTGGACGGATTCAGAATCGCGTAAGCTTCTTTTGCGCTCAGATGTTGCTGGGATTGGATTAGGAGGTTGAAGATCTCCTCGCGGGGGACGGTCCAGCGCGAACAGTGGTCACCTACTTGATTATGATGAGCGCTCCGCTTACCGGTTTTCATGATTATTTATTAATGATAATGATTATCATTATCATTTTAACGACCTGCTATCCTTATGTCAAGCGACGAGACGATTTTCGCCTTCAACTTGACAGCCGGCCCCATAACTGATAGAGTAGACATCAAATAACTGCCTTGCGTGGCTTCTTCCTCCCGAACGCAGAACAAGAGAAAGTAGGAGTCTTTATGGAATTCAGTAATTTTGATCTTCACCCCAATGTCGCGGCCGGGGTCAAGGCCATCGGTTATCTCAGGCCGACGCCCATCCAAGAGCAGGCGATCCCGCCGGTCCTCAAGGGACGCGACGTCATGGGGCTGGCACAGACTGGAACAGGGAAGACAGCGGCCTTTGCCCTGCCGATCCTCGACCGCCTGATGCGGGGACCTCGCGGGCATGTCCGCGCCCTCATCGTCGCGCCGACGCGGGAGCTGGCGGAGCAGATCCATGAGGCTATCGTCAGCTTGGGCAGGCCGACACGCCTTCGGAGCCTGACGATCTACGGCGGTGTGGGCCTAAGCCCGCAGGTGCGGAGCCTTCGCAACGGCGTCGAGATCGTGGTCGCATGTCCGGGACGTTTGCTCGACCATATCAACCAGCGCACGATCGACCTATCGCACGTGGAAGTGCTCGTCCTCGACGAAGCAGACCGGATGTTCGACATGGGCTTTCTGCCTGACGTCAGGCGGATCATCAAACATCTGCCCGCGCAACGACAGACGCTCCTGTTCGCGGCGACCATGCCCGAGGATGTCCGCAAACTGGCGCATGAGATCCTCCGCGCCCCGGTCACGGTCCAGGTCCATTACGCGGAACCCATTAGCACCGTCGCGCACGCGCTCTACCCTGTCGATCAGCATCTAAAGACCGCGCTCCTCCTCGAGCTGCTGCGTCATACCGATACGGAATCGGTCTTGATATTTACGCGCACGAAGCACCGCGCCAAGCGCTTGGGACAACAATTGGAAAAAGCCGGCTACCGGGCCGCGTCCTTGCAGGGCAACCTCTCGCAGAACAGGCGGCAATCCGCGCTGGACGGATTCCGTGCCGGCTCGTATCAGATACTTGTCGCAACGGACATCGCCGCCCGCGGAATCGATGTCTCGAGCATATCCCACGTCATCAACTACGACATGCCTGACACCGCGGATGCGTACACGCACCGGATAGGGCGCACGGGACGCGCCGCCAAGACCGGCGATGCCTTCACCTTCACCACTCGGGAAGACGGGGAGATGGTCCGCGCTATCGAACGCGTCCTCGGTAATCGGGTGGAGCGCCGCACGCTGGACGGCTTTGATTATCAGAAGCCCATGCCGGGCCGCGATATCGAATTTGCCCGTCTTCCGCGCAAACCTCAGCAGCGCAGGGAGCGGAAGATCGCGAAACCATTGAACCGGCCGGGCTCGATGGCCAGGATCCAAAGTTCTTGACGGCCGGACATTTCATCTAAGCCGCTTGCCCCGGCTTGCCCATGTGCACGAGGATACGATGTTTAACGAGATCCCGGTCCAATGGGATCACTCCATCCCGCATGCGCTGACCATCCATCTCCACCCACGACACACCCCGCTCGCAGTGTTCCGGGTTCTCGACCTGGATCTCATAGATCGCTTCACCGTGACGGTAGCGCAGGTGGAAGCCATCCCACCACCCGGGGATGACCGGATCCAGCTGCATGTGATCCCCCCGTACTTTCAAACCCAGGACCTCTTCGACCCAGGCTCGGTACATCCATGTCGCCGAACCCGTATACCAAGACCAACCACCCTGGCCGATCCGCCCGGGCAATCGGTACACGTCGGCCGGGACCGCGTAGGGCTCAAGCCCATAGCGCCACACGGTTTCTGGATCACGCGCGCGCTCGATCGGGTTGAGGATGCGTAGGATTTTTGCCGCCCCCGTCCCATCCCCTCGACGTGCCAAGGCCATGGCGAACCACAAGGCGGCATGAGTATACTGTCCTCCGTTCTCCCGCACCCCCGGAGGATAGCCCTGAATGTATCCGGGTGACGGATTCGATTTGTCAAAGGGAGGAGTTAAGAGCAGCACCAGACCTTCGTCCTCGCGAACAAGGTGTTTCCACACGGATTCTATAGCCCTGTCCGCCCGATCTGTGCCGGCAGCTCCACTCAGCCAAGCCCAAGATTGGGGCAGGGAATCGATCTTCGCCTCTTTGTTCGCAGAAGAACCGAGCGGCGTGCCATCGTCGAAGATGGCCCGAAGATACCACTCCCCATCCCATCCTGCTCGCTCGGCGCGCTGGATCAGCGCAATTTTATCTTGTTGATAAGACTGGCTTAGATCAGGCCGCTCCAGCAGCTTGGAAAACTCGGCCATCCCCTGAAGCACGTCCGCCATGAACCACGCCAGCCAAACGCTTTCCCCCGTGCCCCCGGCGCCTACGAGGTTCATCCCATCGTTCCAGTCGCCAGCCCCTATCAGAGGCAAACCATGGGGCCCGAAGGTCAGGCCATGCGAGACGGCGCGCCGGCAGTGCTCAAACAGCGTGGCGTGTTCAAGCGCGACCTTCGGCGTGAAGAAGATCTCGTGCTGATCGCTCTCGAGAGTGGGCCCGCTGAGGAACGGAACCTCCGTGTGCAAGATGTTTACATCGCCGGTGACACGCACGTATTGAGCGACGACGTAGGGCAGCCATAGGGGGTCATCGGAGATCCGAGATCGGATGCCCGCGCCGCTCGGTGGATGCCACCAGTGCTGGACATCTCCTTCCTTGAACTGACGGCTCGCCGCGAGCAGGATGTGCTGGCGCGCCAGCTCGGGAGACGCGTAGAGGAATGCCGTAACGTCCTGCAGTTGATCGCGGAAGCCGAATGCGCCCCCGGACTGGTAAAAGGCGGAACGTCCCCAGATCCGACAGCTCAGGCTTTGGTACAAGAGCCAACGGTTGATCAGGAAGTCGGCGGCCAGTTCGGGGGTGTGCACTTCGATCGTCCCCAACAGGCCATCCCACCACGCTTTCGTCTGGCCCAACGCGGTTTCGAGTGCCAAGCCTTTCCGATAGGCCAGAACCCGCTTGCGGACTTCCCCCAGCGACTCGGCTTGGCCCAACATGCACGTGATCTCAGCCGACTCTCCAGGAGCGAGCTCCACCGGTACCCGAAGAGCCGCACACGGGTCTAATCCCGCTCCCGTCCGGCGTGATAGCCCGGACCGCTCCATCGCCGCCGGGCTGCCCAGCGAGCCGTTGCGTCCGACGAAGGCCGTGCGGTCGCCGGTATAAGACTCCGCCGGCGGGTCGATGGCCGCGAAGGCGATCCGATCCCCGTACTCGGGGTGGTAGCGATTCCGGGCGATCAGGGCCCGGGCTTCTTCATCCCAACGGGTCGCGACATGCATCTGGGAGGATTCGCGGATCTCGCCCAGTGTCCACTCCACATAGTACGTCACCGACAGTCTGCGACGCCGGGAGGAGTCGTTCCTCAACCGCAGCCTTTGCAGCTTGATCGGCTCTCCTCCGTTCTCATCCACCGGGACGAAGACCGTCAACTCCTGTTCGATCCCTTGACTGTTATGTTCGAAGACCGTGTACCCCGCCCCATGCCTGACCCGGTAGGCGGTCTCTTCCCGGATCGGCGACGGGGTCGGCGTCCAGTAGACGCCGGTGTCCTCGTCCCGGATGTAGACGGCCTCAGACGGTGGATCCATGACGGGGTCGTTCGACCATTGTGTCAGGCGATTGCGCTGGCTGTTGCCATACCAGGTAAATCCGGACCCGGTTTCGCTGACCAATGTGCCGAAGGCGGGGTTGGCGATGATGTTCGCCCAGGGTGCAGGGGTATGGGTATCAGGGCCGAGATAGATCGCGTATTCACGCCCATCCGGGGTAAAACCCCCCAGGCTGTTGAAGTAGGGCAGGTCCATGAAGGGCAGCGAAGCCGAAGGCTCCCGGGTGACGCGTTTCTTGGGCATGGGTTCCGGCAACTCCGGAACCTCCGCAGGCATGCCCTGGAGGAAAGTGCCGCGGGCGGCCACCATCACGACACTCGCCGCGGCCATGAGCAAAGTCACGTCTTCCTTCGGAATTTGATCCGCATTTCGCAAAAAAACCCCGCCCGGCTGATCCTTCCCCGTGTACGTCGAATGCGCCTGGATCAGACCCTCGAGTCGCTCACGCAACGGTTGCTCATAGCCGCCCGCCTCCTCGTTGAGGATCACCATGTCGACTGTGAACCCATGCATTCGCCAATAGGTATGGGCCTGGAGCATCTGGCGGACCAGGCTGATGTCCCGCCCATCACCGATGGTGATCAGGGCGATCGGCAAATCTCCCGAGATTCCATAGGGCCATAAGCCCGCCTGGCCCTTGCGGTTCTCTTCGATATGTTCGGCGGAAGGGCGGAAGAGCGGGTTTGGAAACAGCAGGTGGCTGGCCAGCCCCTGGAAGCGGCGGGCTTCGTCGGGCTGGATGCGAAGCAATCGCAACTCCAGCTGGGCAGAAGCTGAAGCGAAATCCATCGCCCGATCGATGGCATGAGGATCGCCGTACTTATCCATCAGCCCCAAGACCTTTTGGCGTGTTTCGCCGGCCGCGAGAACCAAGGAAATCTGGACACGCTGGCCTGGACCGAGCGTCAGGCTCTGGCGCAGGCTGAGGATCGGGTCCAGGACAAAACCCTGGCTGCCGTCAAGCTTCTGGAGGACCCCCATCGGATTTGCGAGCGTCCGTCCTCGGCCGACGAATCGGCGCCGGTCGGTTTCGAACTGCAGCGCTTCGACCTCGGGGTGTTCAAGCGTCAGGCGATGGGCAACATAAATGGGCGGGTCGTCTTCTGCGCGAGGCCGGCGGTGCGCGAGGAGGGCTTGATGTTCGGGCACCGCTTCGGTTTGGATGAACAGCTTGTTGAAGGCCGGATGCTGCCGGTCGACGTTGTGCGGCGCGAGCGAGAGCTCAATGTAGCTCGTCAGATCGAAATGGCGGGTGCGAACGGACCGATTGAACAGGGTGATCCGCCGAATCTCAACATCGTCTTCCGGCGAAACGATGACCTCCGTTTCGGTTCGCGTGCCGTTATCGTCGCGCCGGAACACGGCCCGATCGAGCGCGAAGTCGGCGGAGTACGCCTCGAACTTCCCGCCGACCGGGTGATACGTGTTGGGCCACAATCGATCCGCCTCGGGCTCACGGATGTAGCAGAAGATGCCCCACGGATCCTGAGTTCGATCCGACCTCCAGCGTGTCAGCTCAAAGTTGCCCCACCGGCTGTATCCCCCTCCTGCGTTGGTGATCATCAAGCCATAGCGGCCATTGCTGAGGAGTTGGGTTTTGGGCGTGCTCGTATGAGGGGTATCGAATTTGCTCACCGACGGGCCCACCTCGCGGACCTTCTCCGGCAAATACATTTTCTCCCGCGTGGAGATGTGGTTCAGAGGAGATAGGACCGGGATGCGTTCATAGAGCAGCGGCTCGACGGCGCGCACGCGTGCGTCGGCATAGAAATCGCGCTGGATAGGATTGCCATGGAGGAAGTTGGTCAGCGACAGGAAACTCATGCCTTGATGATGCGCCAGGTAGGCTTGAATGATCAGCCCCCGCTCTCCCTCACGGGTCGCTTGACGGCTGAAGTCGATCGCTTCGTAGTAGCCGAAATCGTTCAACAGCCCCAGGCCAGCCAGTCGTTTCAGATTCTGCACGGCCTCTCTAGGCGAAACGATCAGCGCCAGAAGGGTGGCGTAGGGTGAGACGACGACTTTTTCCTCCAAGCCGCGCTTCAATCCGAGCTCCGGCACGCCAAAGGCCTTATATTGATAGGTTTTGTTGATGTCCAGATCTCCAAAGGCAGACTCCGAGATCCCCCACGGCACGTGACATTGGCGCCCGTAGGCGATGTGGATCGCCACCGCTTCCCTCGCCGCTTTGTCCAGCAGCGAGTTCTCCTGGGAGCCTTGGAAGATCAGCGGCATCAGATATTCGAATATGGTTCCGGTCCAGCTGAGCAGCACTCGGCGCCGGCCGATTGCACCGTAGGGTCGACTCATGGAGAACCAATGCTCGACCGGGACATCACCCCGGGCGATGGCGACGAAACTCCCAAGACGCGCCTCACTCGCCAGGAGATCATAGTAGGAGCTATCCAAGCGGCCTTCGGACACGTTGTAGCCGACGGAGAACAACCGCCGTTCGGGGTCATACAAAAAGCGCATATTGATCGATCCGGACAGCCCGCGTCCGTCCTGGATAAGCTGCTCGCCCAAACCCAGGATTTCACCGGCCAGCCATCGCGACTTGGCGAAGGATCCCATAAGGCGGTCAATCCATTCGAAGAGGGGGCGGGCGGCGGGGGAGGCCTTCTCCCGGACCGATTGGAGGATCGGGATACAACCGATGCGCCCGTTGGCAAGATCGAGCAGCGAAGGCGCGTGATATAGGGCCTGGCGGATGGCGAGCAGAGCCTCCAGACCCAGCGGCGTGATCTCCTCCTCCTTTTTTTCATCGAGGATTTCGATCCAGGCGAGATAGCGGTCCGCGATCCTCAGCCAGGCCGATATCTGCTCCTCCATCTGCCTGGCCCAATAAGCCGCTCCCGTTTCAACCTCGGCGGGCTTGCGAGCCGTATCGGATTGAGCCCTGACGCTGCTCTCCACGCGCCGTAGCAAGCGGAGCGCGTCGGCGATGCGGGCCGGCGGCTTTTCCCATAGGCGCATCAGGGCGCCGAGGGCGCGGGCATCCAGCCCCGAGAGGCGTTCCTGTTCGATGGCCTGTTCCAAGATCTCTCCGGTATCCCGCAGGCCTTCAAAAGCTTTCCCGTCCAAGATGGGTCTGTGGATCAGCTCGCCTAGGCCGTGTTCCAGCGACCACAGGGCACCTAGCAGGTTTCCGCTGTCGACGGCGGACACGTAGCGAGGCTCGAGAGGGGTCAAGGTTGGAAGATCGTACCAATTCAGCAGATGGCCCTCATAGCGCTCCAGTTTGCCGATCGTCTCCATGGTCCGGGCCAGTTTTTCTACGACCTGATCCACCGTCATATACCCGAAATCATGAGCGGAGAGCGCGCTGAGCATCCAGAGACCGATGTTGGTCGGACTGGTGCGCATCGCCAGCCGGTTCTGAGGGGAGACCTGGTAGTTGTCGGGGGGAAGCCAAGATGTATCGGCGCTGACAAAGTCCGAAAAATAGCGCCAGGTTCGTCGCGCCACCTGCCTCAGCAACCGCAGATCCCTTTCAGGCAGCAGGAGTTGCTTCTGTTCCGCCCGCGGACGGAGGTTCAAGAGCCAGCCGGCCAGAGGGGATAGGAACCACAAGACGAGCCAGGGGCTGGCCATCGCCAGGCTGGACGGCATCCAGCGCTGCACCGCCCAACCCACGATCCCGCTGAATAGGCTGGCCAGGACCAAAGAAGGTACAAACCATGGCTGTCGACGCGTCCCCCCCCTATGAGTCACCTGGGCCGAAGCCCATCTGAGCAACCTCCGATGAGAGATGTGGCGGCGATACCAGACCCGCAGAATGGCATCCAGAGCCAGTCCGGCCTGGTGCACAAGCAACGCCGCATCAGCGACCGTCCGCAGCAGGTCGTGCGCCAGCTTCGAGAAGGAGAAGCTCATCAGCCCCTGGCGGGTCGTGGCCATGGTGAAGGGTTGCGACAAAGGATGGAAGAGTAACTGCATGCCGACCACAAGCGTCGAGATCCATCCCATCCGCGAAGAATTCAGCCAGGAGGCTATGAGCAAGCCCAGGCTGGTCATGGGTATCAGGCTCCGGCGCAAGTTGTCGAAAACCTTCCAACGGTCGAACCAGGAGAGCGGGTTTGGCACTCTCCCTCCTCCTGGCTCGGGAACCCACGGCAAGATCCAATCCGCGATCTGCCAATCACCGCGGATCCAACGATGTTGCCGGCGGGTGTAGGTCAGGTAACTCTGCGGGAATTCATCATAGAGTTCAATATCACTGGCCAGGCCCACCCGGACGTGAGCGCCTTCGATCAAGTCATGGCTCAGCAACCACTCTTCAGGAAATCTTCCCGAAAGCACTCGGCCGAAAGCGCGCACATCATAGATACCCTTGCCATGGTAGGAGCCTTCGCCGGCCAAGTCCTGATTGACATCCGAAACGGCCTTGGTGTAGGGGTCAATTCCGACCGCGTCGGCGAAGAGCCGGCTGAAAGGGGACGCGCTTGTGCTCGGAAGCGAGGGGCTCACGCGCGGTTGGATGATGGTGTAAGAGCCGGCCAGGACCCTGCCTGCGGCATCGAAGCGCGGCCGGTTGAGAGGATGGGCCAGGGTCTCGATCATCCTGCGGGCAGTCCCCAGAGGCAGCTGGGTATCGCTGTCTAACGTGATAACGAACCTCACAGAGGATAGATGATCCGGGTCGCCGACGTAGACCAAACGATCGGCATTGTCAGGCCGCGTTCCATCGATCAGACGATTGAGCTCTTCGAGCTTCCCGCGTTTGCGCTCCCAACCGATGAATTTCTGTTCGGATTCACTCCAGGTGCGGTCCCGATGGAAAAGGAAGAAACGCTCGCCGCCATACCGGTCATTGAGGCCTTTGATGCTTTCGATGGCCGTCCGGAACAGCCGCTCGTCGTCCGCCCGATGCACCTGATCCGCGTCGGTGTAGTCCGTAAAGAGGCTGAAGAGGAGATTCCCTTCCTTGTTGGCCAGGTAACGGATCTCCAGCTTTTCCGCCTCCGCCCGGGTCGTCTCCACGTCCACCAGCAACACGGGCACGACCACTAACGTTCGAAACGCGTCAGGAATGCCCGAAACCCTAAAATCCATCTTCGGAAGGGCTCGGGGTGGAAGCAGCCGCATGAGGAGGTAATTCAAAACCTCGATTGCGAGTTGGCTGACGGGGATCAGCAAAAGGAGAGCGATCGCAAGCCGGATCCAGGGCGCCTGTCCGCGCAGACCCAACAGGACGATCAGGGAGACGGATACAGCGGAAAAGAGGCTGAGCCCAAGGAAGTACACCGCAGAATGATGGCGGTAGACCCACTGCAGGACGCGGAAACGCGGCGCCTCACGGCAGGAGAGGAGCCGCGCCAGCTCGGGCCTTCCTTCACCGATCAGATAGGTCCCGACGTGGATCCACCGGTCATCTTCCGTCGCTTGAACTGCGGCTCGCGTTGCCAGGTCGATGGCGCGTTGTGCGACCTGATCTTCCGCCTGACCGGACCGACGGGCGAGTTCTTCGATGGCCCGGCGACAGCGATCGCGTGTGTCGAAATCCATCTTGGAATAAACGCCGGATGGATCGAATCGAAGCAACCGCTCCACGCGGCTGAGACGTTCGAAGATCTCTCTCCAATCCATCAGGGCGAGCTGGCGCAAGCTGGAGAATGCATTCCCGATCGATATCTGATCCTTCGTCTGGCGGTTCTGTTCACCCAGGTTGAGCTCGCTCAGGGGCTTGTGGTAGGTGCGCTCCAGCCAGCTCTGGACCGGGACTAACGCGGCGTCTTCGTCGTAGAGATGATCGACCAGTTGAGTCGCGAAATAGGGGCTCGGGCCGGGTTGGATCGCAGCCAGCTCGGCCAGGATCGTGAAGAGCTGTTTGGGGTCTCGCCGGTTGGCCGTAATGAGCCTGTTCGCCCAGAAGTCGGCCATCTCACCCTCCCGCAGCTCGGTCAGAGCGCGGGCGGCCAGGTCGCGGATGCCCTCGATCAACGCGATGCGCAGCATCTGGGGGATAGCCCAGAGTTCGCCGATCGTCAGCGTGTGCGCCGATTGATAGGTCTCGATAAATGCCAGCATGTTCTCCCGGTCTAAGCGCAATCCCGTAGAGGAGACGAGTTCCTTCGCCAGACCGTAGATGCGCGGCAGGCCCCGGTAGGGCTCGTTGGCGAGTGCCGGCAGCTCCTGGAAAAAACGCCGAGGGAGGTTCAACTGAACATCGCGAGCGTTGCTCTCGATCACGTATTCATTATCGAGGATCCACTCGGCGGTCGGAG
>Ga0075524_10000278_pt1 | contig 12247 bp, 12 predicted proteins | sample NGEPerone_FD_76826 | JGI IMG/M metagenome (GOLD analysis project Ga0075524, IMG submission 76826) | Arctic peat soil microbial communities from the Barrow Environmental Observatory site, Barrow, Alaska, USA - NGEE Permafrost154B-one | ecosystem: Environmental > Terrestrial > Soil > Wetlands >...
GCGCCGACGGGTGGGGCTGCACGAAGTGCGGGGAGTTCGGCATCCTCTGAGGCCCCGGGGCGTTTCCGCAGGTCACAGGCTCGCTCAGTCTAACGGTCCCGGGGATAGCGCGGGACCGCCGTAACACCCATGTCAAGGCAGCGCAAGGACTGGTCCTGGGAGGTCGGGGAGCGTGGGGCGTTTCCGCAGGTCAGGGGCTCGGGCCGATCTCGTCTCAGCGAGAGGCCTGCGGAGCCCGGGAGCGAAGCGACCAACTAGTGGAGCAGGCCTAGCGTAATCACCTTGTCAAGGCCAGCGCAAGAGTTCCCCAAGGCGAGTTCAGAATCGTACGGTAACGGCACAGACGGGACAGAAGGGGACACGCAGCGGCTTCATGATCACCCGACGGAGTTGGGCACTCCGTCGGCCCATTTCGGCGTTTCCGCAGGTCAGGTGGCAAAAAGACCGACGGAGTTTTCGACGGAGTTGAGTTTCACCTGGCACCCCTCTAGTAACACACTCTCTCTGTGAGCCGGCTCTCTAGGGACCAGCTCACTGGGGCCAGGACACAGAGAGAGTGAACCCCCCTCGTGTGTGCGAGACAGAACTACTCCGTTACTCCGTTCATACTCTCGATTCCTCGTATGTAAACGAGGGGCAGGGCCTCTCACCTGGGCTTTTTGCCAAACCTTTGCCAAAACGGAGCGACGGAGTAACCGACGGAGTAGCGACGGAGTTCGAAAATCACTCCGTCGAGGCTTCCGCCGGGCCCAGCGACTCCTGAACCTCGGACTCACCCGCGACAACGGGACCTGGGCAATCCGATAGCCCCAGGGCCGGACCGCGCTGGGCCGAGCCGGCCAGGGCCGCGGCGCACCGACGAGCCCCGAGCGGCACCCCCCGCAGTCCCGCAAGGCCCTCGACACCGACCGCCACGCCACCGTCGCGCCCACCCGAAAAGACGCCTTGTTCAGCAGAGTCCTAGGCCTGCCCATGGCTGGCACGCGAGCGCCGGGACAGCGAGTCGATGATGACGGCGAGCAACAGCACGGCTCCCGTGATCATGTAGCGGATGGACGAGTCGAGGTTCAGAAGGGTGAGCCCGTTTGAGATCGACTGGAGCACCACGATGCCGAGGAGCGCGGAATAGACGGTCCCGCGCCCGCCGAAGAGGCTCGTGCCACCGATGACGGCCGCGGCGATGGCGACGAGGTTGGTGTCGCCCCCGCCGCTCGACACGCTCGCCGACATGAGGCGCGCCGACGCGAGCAGGCCTCCGATCGTCGCGAAGAGGGTGCCGAGCATGATTCCGACGACGTAGACGCGGTCGACCTTGATGCCGGCGCGACGAGCCGCCTCCACGTTGCCGCCGACTGCGTAGACCGAGCGCCCCCATCTCGTGCGCACGAGGATAAAGTTCATGACGATCACGAGGACGACGAAGAAGACGAACATGAGGCCGACGCCGCGGTCCGTGGCGAGGTACCAGGCGGACACGAGCCCGACGACGAGCAGCGACGCGCTCTTGATGAGCATCAGGGCCACCGAGCCCATCGAGAGTCCCGACCGGCGTCGGCGTTCCTCGCGCCGCCAATCGGAGGCGAACACGCCGAGGACCGCCAGGACGACGAGTGAGTAGGCGAGCCAGGGTGGCAGGAACCACGCCGTGGCGAACTGCACGATCCATGAGTCGTAGGGCAGGTTGATCGACCCGTTCGGTCCGAGCACCTTGAGCTGCAGGCCGAGGAAGGCGAGCAGCCCGCCAAGCGTGATCACGAACGTGGGGACGCCGAACTTGGTGAATAGCAGGCCGTAGAGGAGTCCGATTGCCGCGCCGACCGCGAGCGCCACGACGATGGCGAACCAGATGGGCCAGTGGAGCTGGGTCATGCCGACGCCGAGGATCGCGCCCGAGAGGCCGCTCAGCGAACCCATGGACAGGTCGATCTGCCCGAGCAGCAGCACGAAGACGACGCCGATCGCGATGATCCCGGTTGCTGCGGACTGGAGGGCCAAGTTCACGAGGTTGTTGGACGACAGAAAGTTGGGGTTGAGGATCTGGAAGATCACCCAGATGAGAACTAGCCCGATGACCACTGGCAGGGACCCGAGATCGCCCCCGCGGACGCCCGCGCGGAATGCGCTGATCGCTCCGCCGATCCCCTCGTGCCGGATCAGGCGCTCGTCCTGGAGGTCCACGGCGATCGGGGTCCAGGACTGTATTGGCGCGGTCATGATGCTCCGGCCTCTCCGGCCTCGCGGGCCAGTGTGCGACGGGAGACGGAGTTGTCCGTCGCACCCGTGATGGCGGAAATGATGTCTTCGTAGGTGACGTCGGAAACGCGGAACGTGCCGTTGTTGCGACCGAGACGCAGGACGGCGATGCGGTCCGCGACGGCCTGGACGTTGGCCATGTCGTGGCTGATGAGGACGACCCCGTGGCCGCGTCGGCGGAGCTGCTCGATGAGGTTGAGGACCTCCGCGGTCTGCGCGACGCCGAGCGCCGCCGTCGGCTCGTCGAGGATGACGACCCTCGGCTCACCGATCAGCGAGCGAGCGATCGCCACAGTCTGGCGCTGCCCGCCGGAGAGCGAAGCGACAGCGGTCCGGACAGATGGCATCTTCGCTGAGAGCTGGCGAAGGAGGCCCCAGGAGCGCTTCTCCATTCCTTCCTCATCGAGCGTTCGACCGCCGATCTCGCGCCCGAGAAATAGGTTCCCCACCACGTCGAGGTTGTCGCAGAGGGCCAGGTCCTGGTAAACCGTGGCGATCCCGAGGGCCTGGGACGCGGACGGGGAGGATATCGAGACCCGCTTGCCCTCATAGGTGATCTCACCGGCGTCCGGTGTGTGGACGCCCGATAGGACCTTCACGAGCGTCGACTTCCCTGCGCCGTTGTCGCCGATGATGGCGACCACCTCGCCGGGGTAGATGTCGAGATCGACGTCGGTCAGGGCCTGCACGGCGCCGAATCTCTTGGATATCCCCCGGATCGACAGGACCGGCTCCCTGCTGGGGGCCCGCTGTTGAACCGAGGCTTCTTCCACCGTCACGGCTTCTCCTTCGAATCCATGGTCTGAGCGGGTCGGCCGTTGCCCGGCCAGGCCCGGTCGAGAGGCGCGAGCGCCCCCCGACCGGGCCTGGGGCTACTTGACGCCGGCTGTGGCGCAAGCGGCCGCATAGACAGGCGTGCAGATGTCCGACGCCTTGTAGAACCCGTCCTCGACGACGGTGCTCTCGATCTTGTCCGCCGTGACGAGCACGGGGGTCAGCAGGAAGGACTGGATCTCGACCCCGCCGGGGGTCTTGACGGTGGTGTCGCCCTTCGGCTTCTCGCCCTTGATCAGCATCTCGGCGAGTTCCGCCGCCCTCTCCGCCTCGGGCTTGAACGCCTTGTAGACGGTCATGTACTGGTCGCCGGCGAGGATGCGCTGGATGCCGGCGAGCTGCGCGTCCTGACCGGTGACAGGCGGCAGCGGGGAGATGTTAGCGGCCTTCAGGGACGCAATGACGCCTGCGGCGAGCCCGTCCGCTGCAGCATAGACCGCCTTGATCTGGGACTTGTACTGGGTGATCTGCCCGGCAACCCAGTCCTGGGTCTTCGTCGCGTCCCATCCGGGTGCGTCGAACTCCGCGAGCACCTTGTAGCCGCTGGCGTCGATGATCTTGTGCGCTCCGGCCTTGAACTGCGCCGCATTGGGATCCGTCGGTGATCCGTTAGCCATCAGGATGCCGCCGTCGCCGGGTTGCACACCCTCCTGCTTCAGCTTGTCGACCAGGGCCTGACCCTGGAGCTCGCCGACCTTCTCGTTGTCGAACGAGATGTAGTAGTCGAGCTTCGGACTGTCGATCAAGCGGTCGTAGGCGATGACGGGGATGTTCTTCGCCTGGGCTTCGACGACGATCGAGGCTGCGGCCTCACCGTCGACCGAGCTGATGACGAGGACCTTCACACCCTGCGAGATCATCGACTCGGCCTGCTGCAGCTGCTTCGAGGCGTCGGCGTTCGCGTTCGCGTACAGGACAGTGGCGTTCGGGTCCAGCTCCTTGAGCTTCGCCTCGAAGTACGGCTTGTCCGCACTCTCGTAGCGCGGACTGAGGGTGTCGGGCAGGAGGAGGCCGACCTTGGCGGCCGTCGTTCCCGAGGTGGAACCTGCGCCGGACGGGGTGGTTGCGCCGTTCGAGCATCCGGCAAGGATTCCGGTTGCTAGCGCGAGGCCCGCAGCCGTGATGGCAGCTTGCTTCGTAGAGATCTTCATTGATATGCCTCCGATTCGATGGGTGGCTCCGCGGTGTTGCAGAGCCAGAAAGTGCACCTGCGGTCACTCGGGCGTGCGCTGTCGTGCAGCGGGTGAGCGAGGGATCGCTGCGTCAGCGTCCTGCCGGTCAGGCAGGAACTCCGAGTGACGGACGTCGCGTCATCCCGAGGAGCCGCTCGGGCGTCTCGCGAAGGATGGCGTCCGCGATGTCGAGGGCGTCGTCGATCGTGTACTGGCCGCGGTCGACGCGCTCCGCGAAGGCGCGAGCGAGCTGCTTGCGGACGATTACGGCCTTGGCGTACGTCCATTCGACGCTATAGGCGTCGGAAAAGAAGCCGCACTGGCTCGTGAGCGGCACCATGTCGAGCCGTTCGCCCGCGATCTGGGCGATCGCGTCGGGGTAGAAGTTGTGCCACCAGTAGCCCGCCAGGCTGAAGTTAGGCAGCTCACGGGTAAGGGTGCACAGCTCCTGGTTGGCGTGGCGCGTCGCGTTGTTGCACTGGAACTTCACGCCGGGGTGGCGCGCGACCATGAGCGCGAGCTGGCCGATCGTGTCCTGGTTGAGGCGCGCCGCGGTCTCGAACGGGAGCGGCTCGGCCCCGAAGCTGAACTGGAAGACCAGGCCGGGTCTCTTGTCGGCGAGCTCGGTGAGCAGCAGCTCGTTGAGGAACGAGGCGTAGATGTCTCGCTCGTGTGGTCCGGCCTCGTGCCGGCGGGCGAGCGCCCTCTCGAAGCTTTCGTCGCTCGGCGCGCTGTAGGAGATGTCGGTCGAGAGGTGCGTGGCCATTGCGATCAGGTAGTCGGGGATGACGCGCACGAAGTGCGCGGTGGCCACCCGCGCGTCCTCCGCTGACCGGATCGCCACGGACAGGAGGTCGCGCTGACCGCCGCCGATCTCCATGGGGCCGCCGGCCTGAGGCATCGACCAGCAGCGCTCGAGCTCGTACAGCGGCGTGTCGAACTCGCCCCACTGCGCGCGGGTGACCATGCCCCACTCAAGGGAGTACATGAGCCGGTCGTCGTTGGTGCCAGCGCCGCGGCGTGTGTACTCCGCGTTCGTCCGGAGCACGTGCAGCCGGTCGAGGATCGAGTGCGCCCAACCCGGGTCGGCGGCCCGCTCCTTGATGAGGCCGTGCAGGCTGCGCCAGTTCGACAGATCGACCGGTGCATGCCAGTCGTACAGGTCGCGCAGAATCGTACGTAGGCCCCACGTGTTGCTCGTGTTGCGCGTGCGCGGCAGGTAGGGGATCGCTCGGGTGATGCGCTCGTCCACCTCGGCGTCGGCCGGGACGCCGGGATAGGGCGTCAGGCGGGCGCCGTCGGGACAGCCGGCGCCGTAAAGATCGCTGATGACCATGTGGTAAAGCAGGATGTCGTGCAGCCCGCGGGCTCCGAGCTGGTCGCTCGTGAGGTGGGTGTGTACGTCGTACATCGGGACGTCGTTCAGCGCTTCCGTGAGTTCGTGCGTCAGTGCGTCGACACTCATGGGTGGACCTCCATTGCCAGGGGGCCGGCGAGTGCGTCGACCCGGGATCGTGTGGGGAGGCGTTCGGGACCGCCCCGGCTGGCCGCCGAGAGGGCGGTCGCGGCGGAGGCGAACCTCAGTGCCTGGGACGGCTCCGCGTGGCTGGCGAGCGCGGCCGCGTAAGCGCCGTGGAAGATGTCTCCGCAGCCGCTCGTGTCGATGGCGTCAACGAGGAAGGCCGGCATCGTCTCGACCCCGACCGTGTGTCGGGTGCGGTAGACGCAGCCACGCTCGCCCATCGTGACGGCGACGAGCTGACGATCGCTGCGCCAGAGCGCCGCGACGGCGGCCGCCGCATCACCGGCGCCCGAGACCTCGATAGCGAACGATTCGGGCAGGATGAGGTGGTCGACGAGGTCGAGCAACTCGGGCAGGCGCTCGTGCTGGACGGACTCGCAGTCGCCGACGATCGGGATGCCCAGGCCGCGGGCGTGCCGGGCGGCGCGGATCGCGCCCGGCACGCCGTGACCGTCCACGACGACGACCGCGGCGCTCGAGACGAGCTCGAGGTCCACCTCGTCCGGCGGTCCGGCCGTCCGGCTGTCGTCGAAGAAGATCGTCCGCGTGCCGTCGGGCGCGATGACGATCGTCGATAGGACGGGACCGGCGCCGTCGATGCGCGCGGCCCGATCGGTCGAGATCCCGGCCGCGTTGAGCGCCGCAACCACCGCCGCGGAGTCCTGGCCGGTGCCGAGCCGCCCGGCGAACACGCAACTGGCTCCGAGCCGGGACGCCGCCATCAGCGCATACGCCGTCAGGCCACCCACGTGCCTCTCGCGCGACACGACCCGGGTCTTGTCACCGAGGATCGGGTCGCGGCCCAGGTAGAGGATGTCGTCGAGCGCGGCGACGCCGAGTCCGACGACATCGATGGTCACTGGCGTGCCGGGACGGCCATGGCGTCGAGCGCGAGGCCCGGCGTCTTGCCGTCGTGGATCACGAGGGCGAACGCACGGGCCGCGGCCTCGACGTCCGGGGCCCCCCAGATGTTGCGGCCGACCGTGACCCCGCGGGCCCCGGCCGCCAGGGCCGACTGTGCCGTGCGCAGCGCCGAGTCGAGCGTCAGGGTCCGCGCGCCGCCCGCCGCGACGACCGGCCGGGGGCAGTTCGAGACGATCTCGGCGAAGGAGTCCTTGTCCCCCGAGTAGGCGATCTTCACGACGTCCGCACCGCACTCGATGCCGCAGCGCGCGGCCCACGCGATCTCCTCGGGATCCGTGACGATGGTCGCCTGGCCGTCGACGTAGTGACGCGGGTAGATGTGCGCGAACACGGGCAGCTCAAGCCGGTCGGCGGCCCGGACGGTGTCAGCGAGCATCCGCAGGTACCGCCCCTCGCTCGGCCCGCGAACGCCGATCGCGACGGCGATCGCGTCGGCTCCGAGGGACAGGGCCTCCTCGGGCGTCGAGAGCAGCTCGCTGACGCGGTCGTCGGGGGTGAAGCAGCCCGCCTGGATGATGAGGGCGGTGCGCCCAGCGTGCGCCGGCCAGCAGCTGCGGGCGGTCCCCGCGAGCATCGTCACCGCGTCCGGGCCCGCCCCCAACATCTTGCCGATCGTGGTCGGAAGGTCGACGAGGCCGTCCTGCATCGTCGCGGCGTATCCGACGAAGTGGTCCACCGCGACCGAGAACATCCGGCCCGACGGGTGACCGAGGATCCGATTCAAACGCACCTGCTTGCCCAGACCGGACACGCGTCGCTCCCTTCAGCCCGGTCGGGACTGTCCCGAGCCGGTGGACCAAGACAAGCACGCTACGAAAGCGAACGCAAGCGTTGACTGTCGTTCCCTTGCCGAATACGCTAGCCGAGCAGGGCAACACTGGTGCCCGTCGTGGGCTTCTGTCCGCCTACGCCGGTCGATCTGGAGGAAGATGGCGTGAAGACGTCGACGCGAGGCTGGAGACGGGAACCCGATAGGGTCGGGGGCCTTGGGAGTGACCGAGGGCGCAGGAACGTCCTCGACGAAACGGAGGGGGCACTGCCGAACTTCAGCGACACGACACGCATAGCCCACCGCTGCCAGACCAGTGTGTCCGAGGCACGGGTGGCGCCGTGAGCATCCCCGACACCGAGGCCGCCCGGACCCTGGGACCGGACCGACGCCAGCAGATGCTCGAGTTGATCTATCGCCTGGGTAGCGTGCATGTCGAAGAGCTGAGCGAGCACTTCGGCATCTCGAAGGTGACGGTGCGCGCCGACCTGGACCAGCTCGCGGAACGTGATCTGGTCGCGCGGGCCCGGGGCGGAGCTGTCTCGTTGCCTGGCCAGACGATGACGGCCGCACTCAGCGAGCGCTCCGCACAGAACAAGCAGGTCAAACGGCGGATCGCGCAAGCCGCGGCCGAGCTGCTACGACCGAACGAGACGATCATCCTCGACGCGGGGAGCACGGTGTACAGGCTCAGCCGCCTCATCACCCAGGGCGAGGGGCTGACCGTTGTCACGCCGGCGCTCAACGTCGCGACGCAGCTCGGCGGGATTCCCGGCGTGGACGTCATCCTGGTGGGAGGGCACCTCAACCCCCGGGATGCGAGCGTGACGGGCGCCATGGCCGAGTACAACATCCTCGAGATGCCCGCCCACCGCGCGTTCCTGGGTGCGCACGGCATCGACACATACGGCGACATCGTCGACGTCTCGCAGGACGTCGCCCGGGTCAAGCGCGCGATGGTCCGCGCGGCGAACGAAGTGATCCTCCTTGCCGACTCCAGCAAGTGGGGCGTCGCCGCACGGTCCAAGGTCATCGAGATGTCGGCGATCACCACGGTCATCACCGACGACGGGATCAGCGACGACGCGCGCCGAGCCATCGAGGCCGCCGGGGCTCAGCTCGTCCTCGCCTGACGCCGCAAGCACCGATCGCCGGCTCGTGTCGAGCAGTACGCCGCCGTACGCGGCTGCCGTGGTCACCGTCGCCCACTGAGGTCGCCCACTGAGGAGAAGAGACATGCGTCCCCACAACGTCGTTGTCATCGGGTCGGCCAACGCCGACCTCGTGCTCCGCATCGATCGCCGGCCCGCTGCGGGCGAGACGGTCCTCGGCTCCGACATCGTTACAACCCCCGGTGGCAAGGGTGCAAACCAGGCGGTGGCTGCCGGGAAGATCGGCGGCGACGTGGCCTTCATCGGCTGCGTCGGCGACGACGGGACCGGCCGGCTCCTGCGCGACTCCCTGGCGGACGCGGGGGTGAACCTGGCAGGCCTGCGCACGGTGAACGCCCCGACGGGCAACGCGATCATCATGGTCACCCCCGACGGTGAGAACTCGATCATCGTCTCTCCCGGCGCCAGTATGCACGTGACCGCTCAGATGCTCGACGAGCTCGAGGACTTCTGGGCGGGCGTCGGCGTGCTCGTCGTCCAGCTCGAGATCCCGCTCGACACCGTGGCCCACATCGTGCCGCGTGCCCATGCCCGCGGAAGCCGGGTCGTCGTGAACGCCGCGCCCGCCGCCGCGCTGCCCGAGGAGGTCCTCGTGGTGAGCGACCCCCTCGTCGTCAACGAGTCCGAGGCCGCGTTCCTCCTGGGGAAGGCCGACGTCGGACCCGACTTCGCGGTTCCCGCGGAGACGCTAGCGCGCGACCTGCTTGACCTGGGCCCACGATCGGTGGTCGTCACACTGGGGTCGGCTGGCTCGGTGCTTCTCGAGCGCGACGCCGACGGCCAAGCCCTCGCCACCGTTCACATTCCCGCCCTACGGGCCGAGGTCGTGGACACGACGGGCGCCGGAGATGCGTTCGTCGGAGCCCTCGCGGTGGAGCTCGCCATGAGCGCCGACCTCGAGACAGCCGTGCGGCGCGCCACCCAGGTGGCCGCATTTGCCGTCGCCCGACGCGGCGCCCAGGTGTCCTACCCGGCACTGTGCGAGCTCGACAGGCGCTGAGGAGCGGGGCTGTGGCACGATGGGACTGCTGTCGGTCTGGTTGACACTTCCGGTGGGTGGCTCCCACGAGCGCGGCGGCGTGACACCAACCTCGCCCCGGGTCGCATCCACCGACGTACGGTTCGCGGGTGCCGCCCGCATGCTCGAGTCGCCGACGGCGATGGAGCGCATCGCCGGAGCGCTCGTCCTGGGTGCCCTCGGTGACGAGCACCCGTCCACGCGGCGGGCATGCGCCGGCCTGCGGTGCGCGCACCTACGAACAGTGCCCGACGGTTGGGACGCCGAGGCGCTCGCCATGCCCCGGGCGGAGAGGAACGTCCGCGACGAAATCACCGCTGTGATCGCCCAGCGCCTGCGGTTGGACACCGGCGACCCGCGGCCGTCGGTGCGCGTCGACTTCGCCCGCGCGGTACCCCCAAGATCGAACTTCACGGCAGGTGCGGCCCGCGCCGCTGGCGCTCGACGAACGCTTTGAGCGCTTCGGCCGGGACCTTGTGGAGTCGGCCGACGTGCATGGACTCGATCTGCCCAGAGCCGAGCAGCTCATACATCAGCGTGCGTCCGACGCCGAGCCGGTGAGCGGCCTCGACGACGGACAGCAGGAGCTTCTCATCGCGCTCGATCGTCAGGTTGATGACCTGTTCGTCGGGGATGGCGGGTGCCCGCGAGGGCCGCGCCTCGGTTGGGACGACGATTCGGAGCTGAGTCGTTGCGGTCATGGTGACCTCCTGATGGACGCATGTCGCCCCAGGTTGACCAACCCCGATAGCCGCAGCGATGACGACGCCACCCGTCATCGGCGCCAATCTCGACGCCAGCGATGACGATCCCGACGAGACGTCCCCGTCATCGCCTCCTACGAACCCGCTGACCTGCGTCTTCGCACCCGTCATCGCTACGGCTATCCCCCCTGGGCAACGTCTCCGGTGTCCGAACGACACCAGGAGGCGACCATGCCAGCACCACGATCAGACCCGTTCCACCTCAGCCTCGAGCCCGGGGCCGGGCCCGACGACGACAACACCACCGCATCGACGATCCGCCGCGACCGCCCGTCACTACTCGACCAGCTCAGCATCATCGACGCCGAAGGGTGGGACGGGCCGGCCGGCACCCGCCTCCTGCAGTACCTGCGCACGGAGCTGGTCCGCCCCCTGACGATCCACCTGGGCCTCCGCGGTGCGGCCGCCTGCCAGGCCGAGGCCACCGCATGGGAGGCGGTCTGGCTGGAGGCAACCAACCCGTCCCTGCGAACCGCGCAATCCCCGTGGGGTGTGCTGTGGCGGACCGCACGCCGCGCGGTCCTCAACGAGGTTGTCGCCACCAGGTTCGCCTCGTCCCCGCGCCACGGGTGGATCTTGGCCGCAGCAGCCCGCCGCGGCCAGGAGCACACGCCGATCTCGTTAGAAGCCCTTGTCGCCGAGGGTTGGGAGACACCAAGCAAGGACCTTGACGCCGACGTGGCGCTCATCCTGGCTGACGTGTTCGCCGAGGCATCCGAAGCACTCGTCCAGGTCGGCTGGGACGCCGTAGCGGCCGAACGCATCGTCACGGCGCTTGCCGACCTCGACCCTCCGCGCGACCCGCGATCCGTCGCGGTGGGGTGGCGATCGCTCGCCACGGCTCTCGACCTGCCGCCGTGGCAAGCCCGCCGACTGACCATCGCCCTGCGCGGAACCGCGCAGTGGCGGGGTGTGCTTCCTCGTCTGATGGTGCACGGTCAGGCGGCGCTCGGCGACCCCGATATCCGGAACGCCCTGGTCGCAACCCGCTACCGGTCGCACCGTTCCATCCTTCCGGCGGGACCCCGGACAGCCGCCGCCGCGAGGAACCGTTCACTGCGCGCAGCAAGCTGAAGTTGTGCGAAGAATCACCCTCCCGTCTCGGGACGGGCACCGTCGTCGTCCCACCGGGCACCCCGAACGACGTCGCCACCGCGGTGCGCGCCGCCATGGCCTATGTCGGGGTCAGGTCCGGGTGGACCCAGCTGTGCGATCGGCTCGCCTGCCGGGCCTACGGATACGTCGGCTCCGGGTACACCACCGCCAAAGCCCACTGGGCGCAGATGCTCGCCACCGGCCACGCCCATCCCGGCGACACCTGCCCACCCCTGGGCTCGTTCGCCTTCTGGGACACCGGCCGCCCAGCCGGGCACGTCTCCGTCGTCGTCCAAGCCGACCCAGGCTGTGACCCCCACAAGACGATGCTCACCGTCAACGAGGTCTTCGACGCCGCCACCGGCAACCACGGCGGGGTCTACCTGATCTCACTGGCCCAGCTCAACGCCGGCTACCTGCACGGCAGCGGCTACCTCGGCTGGTCCGACCCGGTCTGCGCCGGCGCCCTCCTGCCCGCTGGGGCCGTCCACCCGGCACCACCGGGGATGTGACGACCATGACCGCGCGGCGCGAGGACTGGCCGTCCACCGACGACAGGCTCGAGGCCCTCCACTACCAGCTCATCGAGGCCGTCGCAGACCTGGCCTCCTCCGAGGCGTGGATGACGATGCTGCGCGTGGCCGCACGGTTCCGCGACTACTCAGGTGGCGGAGTTGGGGTATTCGAAGTCCGCGAGTTCTTCCTTGGCGGCCCTGTGGCGGGC
>Ga0075524_10000279_pt1 | contig 12235 bp, 8 predicted proteins | sample NGEPerone_FD_76826 | JGI IMG/M metagenome (GOLD analysis project Ga0075524, IMG submission 76826) | Arctic peat soil microbial communities from the Barrow Environmental Observatory site, Barrow, Alaska, USA - NGEE Permafrost154B-one | ecosystem: Environmental > Terrestrial > Soil > Wetlands >...
CAGGTTCTGCGCGGCGTACTGCATGATCAGCCGCCCGGTCACCGTCTCACCGGTGAACGCGATCTTCGCGATCCGCGGGTTCGCGGCCAGCGCCTTGCCGATCTCCGCACCGGGACCGGTGATGACGTTGATCACTCCCGGCGGGACGACGTCCTCGACGACCTCCATCAGCTTCAGGATCGACCACGGGGTCGGCGATGCAGGCTTGAGGACGACGCAGTTGCCCGCCGCGAGTGCGGGGGCCAGCTTCCACGCAGCCATCAGCAACGGGAAGTTGAACGGGATAATCTGCCCGACGACGCCCAGCGGCTCACGGAAGTGGTACGCGACGGTGTCCTTGTCGATCTCGGTGGAGGAGCCCTGCTCCGCACGGGCCGCCGAGGCGAAGTAGCGGAAGTGGTCAACCACCAGCGGGATATCGGCGTTGAGGGTCTCCCGGACCGGTTTGCCGTTCTCCCAGCTCTCGGCGACCGCCAGCATCTCCGCGTTCTTCTCGATCACGTCGGCGATGGCGTTCAGCACCGCGGCGCGTTCGGTCGCCGTTGCCTCACCCCAGGCGTCCTTGGCCGCGTGGGCGGCATCCAGGGCGAGCTCGACATCCTCTGGGGTGGACTCGGCCACCTCGGTGATCGGCTCTGCCGTCGCGGGGGTCACGTTGACGCGGTACTTGCCCATGGTGGGCGCCAACCACTTCCCGCCGATGAAGTTCTCGTAGCGTGGCTTGACCGAGACGATGCTTCCGGGTTGACCGGGGGGGACGTACTTCATGTCGTTGCTCCTTCAGGGATTGATCTTTCTTGATGGATGGTCAGTACTGGATGACAACGCGACCGTCGATCTTGCCTTGCTTCATCTCGTCGAAGACGGCATTGATCTCGCCCAGGTCCCGGGTGGATACGGTCGGATGGATCTCGCCGCGGGCATAGAACTCGAGGGCCTCCAGCAGGTCCTGCCGGGTGCCGACGATGGAGCCGCGCACGGTGAGCCCCTTCAGGACGATCTCGAAGATCGATGCGGGGAAGTCCCCGGCTGGCAGGCCGTTGAAGACGATGGTGCCGCCGCGCCGTGACATGTGGATCGCCTGGCCGAATGCCGAGGGATGCACCGCGGTGACGAGCACGCCGTGGGCTCCGCCGGTCACCCTCTGGACAACCTCGATCGGGTCCTCGTGAAGCGCATTGACCAGCAGCTCGGCGCCGTGCTTCTTGGCGAGTGCCAGCTTGTCATCGGCAATGTCGACAGCGGCGACGCGCAGGCCCATCGCCTTGGCGTACTGCACCGCGATGTGGCCGAGGCCGCCGATGCCGGAGATGACCACCCACTGGCCGGGTCGGGCCTCCGTCATCTTCAGTCCCTTGTAGACGGTGACGCCTGCGCAGAGGATCGGGGCGACCTCCACCAGGTCGGCGCCGTCAGGGATGATTGCGGCGAACTTCGCGTCGACCAGCATGTACTGGCCGAAGGAGCCGTCCACGCTGTAGCCGGCGTTCTGCTGCTTCTCGCACAAGGTCTCCCAGCCGGTGTTGCAGTACTGGCAGTCGCCGCAGGCGGAGAAGAGCCAGGCGTTGCCCACGAGCTGGCCGACAGTGATGTTGGTGACGCCGTCGCCAAGGGCGATGACCTTGCCGACGCCTTCGTGGCCTGGGATGAACGGCGGGTTCGGTTTGACCGGCCAGTCTCCCTCGACGGCGTGCAGGTCCGTGTGACAGACGCCGCTGGTGATGAGCTTCACCAGCGCCTGGCCGGGGCCGGGCACCGGCATGGGAACATCCTCGAGGATGAGATCCTTGCCGAACTCCTTGACTACTGCTGCTTGCATGGTCGCCATGTGATTGTCCTTCTGCTGGTCAGACTACATTGTCTCGAATTTGTGAGCCGACGTTAGGCCCGTGAAGGTTGCAACCACGTTGCATGCCTGATCACAGGGTCTGTGAGCGCCGCCCCTGCACTACTGTGACGATGCTGAACTCGCGGTCGAGACGGGCGAGCTGTCCGGCCGCGAGCGGGCGCAGCGGGGAAGATGGCCCGAGCGCGTCGAGCTGCGCCTGCCACATGTCGTAGTCGTCCGTACCCCAGGCCGAGCGGGTCCAGGTGGACATCAGGTCGGGCTCCTGGCTGTTGAGCACGGCCTGGCGCAGAGACGCGTCTATGTACTCGCGCAGTCGCACCACGCCTGGCGCGGTCGAGGCTGGGAGCAGAGGTCCGCGATACACGCGCAGCGCCGCCGCCACAGCACCTGCGGCGAGGTGGGCCTCGACGGCGAGCCAGTCGGCGGTGAGCTCGGCAACCAGACGGTACGGCCGAGACTCGAGCAGCTCGTCGCCGAGCAGGTGGCGTAGCCGGTTGAGCTCCGCCCGCAGGGTCGACGCACTGCTGTCCTCCTGGTAGAGCAGCACGGCGAGCTCATCCCCGGACAGACCCCTCGGTGTCGACGCCAGCAGGAGGAGGATCTCGCTGTGACGGGGACTGAGGCGGATCGTCTTCTGCAGCCCGCGGCCGTTGTCGATGGTCAGCAGTGCGTCCGCCCGACCGAGAGCCTCCAGGATGACGAACATGCTCCCGACCTCGCGCCGTAGCTCGCCGCCGCGCCGGGACAGTAGCTCTCGAGCGAGCTCGGCCTCGGCCATGCGCGCTGCAGCGCGAACCATCGCCATCGTTTGCGGCACGACAGCGTCAGCACCACCGGTGATATCCAGAACGCCGAGCAATGAGTGCGTGATGGGGTCATGGATGGGCGCGGCCGCGCAGCTCCAGGGCTGCACCGAGTGGCGGAAGTGCTCTGCGCCCATGACGCTGATGGGTTGGTCGAGGGCAAGCGCCATCCCTGGTGCATTGGTGCCCGCCAGGCGTTCGTCCCAGTTGCTGCCCTCGACGAAACCGATCGACTCGGCGCGGCGCAGGACGCTCGGCGAGCCACAGACCCAGAGCAGCTGCCCAGCGGCGTCGGAGACGGCCATGATCGAATCGCAGTCCCGCGCCGCTTGACCAAGGACGTCGTCAAGCAGTGGGAAGACCTGTGCCAGAGGGTGGGCCTCCCGGTGATCGCGCAGGACGTCATTTGGCAAGGTGATCGGGGCGTCGACGGTGTCTGTCTGTACTCCTGCAGCGGCTGAGCGAAACCACGACTCGGCTACCAGCGCGCGGACACGCCTCTCACCGGTCATCACCCCATTAGAACCCGGCTGCGCCGATCTGACCAGTGATGGCGGCCGAACAAGCAGGCAGGGTGATCGTGCGTCCGTTGGTGCGCAGTCCAGGCTCTGTGCCGAAGAGAAGGTCGCCTGATGCAACCGGCAGATCCTGAGCATGGTCGGCCAGGTTGGCAAGAACATCGAACGCGCCCCGGTGAACGACGATCCAGTGTGCGTCCTCGTCGAAGTCGACCTCGACCAGGTTGAGGTGGGAATCAGCCAGATCCGGTTGTTCACGTCGCAACCTCAGCAGCTGGCGGTAGAGCGCCAGGATCTCTGCGTGCTCGGGATCCTCCCGCTCGGACCAGCGCAGCTTGGCGCCGGTGAAGGCGGTCGGGTCCTGCGGGTTGATGACGTCGTCGGCGTTCCAGCCGTGCTCGGCGAACTCGCTGACCCGCCCCGTGGCGGTGGCCTCCGCCATCTCCGGCTCCGGATGCGAGGTGAAGAAAGGCCACGGGGTGCTGGCCGCCCACTCCTCACCCATCCAGAGCAACGGGGTGAACGGCGAGGTCAGCAGAAGGGTGGCGCCCACCTTCAACAAGCCGGGTGACGTGATTCGCGGCAGCCGGTCGCCGGCGGCACGGTTGCCGACCTGGTCGTGGTTCTGAAGGCACGCGACGAACCTGTATCCCGGCGCGTTCTTGACGTCTACCGGTTTGCCTCGCAGGTGGCCTTCAAACGTGGAGTAGATCCCGTCGTGGAAGAAGGCCCGGGTCAGCACCTTGGCCAGCGCCGAGAGCGACCCGTAGTCGGCGTAGTAGGCCTGCCGCTCCCCGGACAGCAGCGCGTGCAAGGCGTGATGCACGTCGTCGCTCCATTGGCCGTCGAGCCCATACCCGCCCTTGGCGCGATCGGTGAAGATGATCGGGTCGTTCAGGTCGGACTCCGCGATGAGAACCAAAGGCCGGCCGATCTCGGCCGAAAGAGCCTTCACCCGGGTGGACAGCTCGGCCAGCAGGTGGACCTCGGAAGAGTCATGCAGGGCGTGCACCGCGTCAAGGCGCAGGGCGTCGACGTGGAACTCTGACAGCCACATCAGCGCGTTGGCGATGATGTACTCGCGCACCGGACCGGCCGACTCGCCGTCAAGGTTGACCAGCTCGCCCCACGTGCTGCGGCCGGTCTTGAAATACGGGCCGAAGCGCGGCAGGTAGTTTCCCGACGCGCCGAGGTGGTTGTAGACGACGTCGAGAACGACGGCAAGGCCGCGAGCGTGGCAGGCATCGACGAGTCGTTTGAGACCGTCCGGGCCACCGTAGGCCTCGTGCACGGCATACCAGAGCACGCCGTCGTAGCCCCAGTTCCATTCGCCGTTGAAGTCATTGACCGGCAGAAGCTCCACATGGGTCACGCCCAGCTCAGCCAGGTAGTCGAGCCGCTCGATCGCGGCGTCGAAGGTGCCTGTCTGGGTGAAGGTGCCGACATGCAGCTCGTAGATCACCGAGTCGGGAAGGTCGTGGCCGCGCCAGCCTGCGTCGGTCCAGGCGAAGTCGTCCGAGTAGAACCGGCTCGGCTCATGGACGCCGTGCGGTTGCCAACGGGAACGCGGGTCGGGGAGCACATGCTCGTCGTCGTCCAGCAGGAAGCCGTAGTCGCGGCCCGGCAATGCGTCAGCGACGTCAGCTCGCCACCATCCGCTCGCGACAGATCCGCGTTCCAGCTCGAGCTCCGGCTCGAGCTCCGGCTCGAGCTCCGTGATCACGGCTGGGTGCTCGATGGAGCCGCCCGGCTCGGCGATCGTGACCCGTACCCGAGTGGCGTTGGGCGCCCATACCCTGACTTCCGGCATCAGGACTCCATCGTGATCATCAGGACTTCTCGGCGAGCAAGAGGGCGACCGGGTACCGGTCGAGAGCATCGGCCACGTACAGCTCATCGGTGAAGGCGGAGCCGGTGAACGTGTCGCGGTACCGACCGGGGGGCAGCACCAGGGTGGTGTCGCCCCAGCCACCGGCAGCGGACAGGGCGACCGGCAGTCGGGTCGCGAGGGTGATCGCACCACCGCGGTCGAAGGCGACCAGGTGCTTCTGCATCGGCCCGTCGACCACCAGAGGGGTGTAGCCGGTGAACATCTCGGGGTGATCGCGGCGGGCTCGCAGCGCACGGCTGACCACCCACAGCTTGGCCAGGGCGGTGCCGTCCAGGGCTGGTGGCGCGGTCAATGCGGTGAGGGCTGCATGCAGGGAAACGAAATCCACCGGACGTCGGTTGTCCGGGTCAACCATGGAGTCCTCCCACAGCTCGCTGCCCTGGTAGACGTCCGGCACGCCCGGCATGGTCAGCTGGATCACCTTCTGCGACAACGAGTTCACCCAGCTGTGCGGTTCGATCAGGGCGAACATCGACTCGATCAGCTCATGTGTCTCGGCGTTGTCAAAGGCGGCGCTGACCGCGACGTACACAGCGGTCTCGAACGTCTTGTCCTGGTCGATCCAGCCGGTCTCGACATCTGCTTCCCGCATGGCCTTCTCGGCATACGCCTGGAAGCGGTCTCTTCTGGGGTCCGGAGACGATTCCAGCAGAGCCGTCGGATCCGCTGGTGCCGCCGGAGTCGGCAGCATAGGCAGCGCCGGCAACGCAACTGCGGTCTGCCAGAGCAGATATCCGAACGCCGCATTGGGTATCGGTCTCAGTGACATCAGCCGTCGTGCGGTGTCGCCCCACGCGTCGGGCATCTCGGCCAACACGGCAAGGCGAGCACGGATGTCCTCGCCGCGTTTGGTGTCGTGGGTGGACAGGGTGGTCATCCCCGCCGGTGATTGCTCGGCACGGCGCAGCTGCGCGGTGTGGAACTCGGCGATCCCTGAGCCGAACCTGCCCGGGTATCCGCCGACCTCGTTCAGCCCGATGAACCGGGTGTAGCGGTAGTAGGCGGTGTCCTCGACACCCTTGGCCATGATGGCGCCGGTCAGCTGCTGGAACCGGACGCACAGCTCGTCAGTGGGGTCGGACAGCCGGGGGAGCAGCGCATCGATGGCCGCGCTCAGCTGTGGTTGGCGGGCAGTGGCGCGCTGGACGGCTTGGGCGAGGTACTCCGCGCCGAGCGGCAGGTAGGAGCGGTACACCGGGAACGCGATCGTGAGCTCGGTGAGGGCGGCCACCGCGTCGTCGATCTCCGGCACGAAACGGGCCAGCCGGCACACCTCTGCCTGCAGGATGGTGGTGGCCACCACCCGCTTGCCATCGGCGATCTGCTGCTCGAAGTCGAGGTCGTCGCCGGTCAGCTCGACGTACAGCGCGGTCATGGCACCCTCAGCGGCTGGATCGAGCAGCAGCGCGTTGACCTCGCTGAGCGCGTCGTATCCGGTCATGCCGGCGACCGGCCAGGCTGGGGGGAGCTGCTCGCCCGGCTCAGTGATCTTCTCCACCGTGATCCAGCAGGACGGGGCGACAGCCGCCAACCGGCCGAGGTAACCGCCCGGGTCGACAAGACCATCCGGGTGATCGACCCGAAGACCCGTCACCCCGTAGTCGGACACCCAGCGCAGGATCTCGGTGTGGGTCACGTCAAACACCGCTGGGTCCTCGACCCGCAGACTGGCCAGGTCGGTCTCCGCGAAGAACCGCCGGTAGTTCTGCGCCGTGTCCGCGCGGCGGAAGCTGATCAGCCGGTAGTGCTGCCGGTCGTGCACCGCGGCCGGGCTGCCCTCACCGGTTCCGGGCGCGATCGGATACCGATGTTCGTAGTAACGCAGCTCGCCGTCGGCGATCGTGAGATCGGTTGCCAGGTCGGCGTCGTCGCCCAGCACCGGGATCAGGATCTTGCCAGCGGCGATCTGCCAGTCGATGTCGAACCACCGCGCGAACCGCGACGTCTGGCCACTTTGCAGCACGTCCCACCAGGCGCTGTTCTCTGGCGGAACGGCGACACCCATGTGATTGGGCACGATGTCGACGACGAGGCCCAGGCCGGCCGCTCGGCATGCTTGGGACAGCCTGGCCAGCCCTGCATCGCCGCCGCGGTCAGGATCGACGAGCCCGTGATCGACCACGTCATATCCATGGCTGGACCCGGTGGTCGACCGCAGCAAGGGGGAGACGTAGACCGCGCCGACCCCGAGCTCGGTCAGATAGCCGACCACTGCGGCCGCGTCGAACAGGGTGAACTCCGCGGTGATCTGGAGGCGGTAGGTAGCGCTTGGGGCAGCGGGACTGCGGGTGCGGTGACTCTCCGGCGCCGTCATCCGGTGCCCTGCAGGTGTTGTATGTCGGCCATCGGCGTGGCAGCCATCAGGGCGGCGGAGATGAGGTTGTTGCCGGCCGCGTTCGGGTGGTCCCCGTCGGCTGCCAGCAAGGTGGTCGGGTTAAGGCTTCCATCGCCCTTGAACGGCGCGTACAGGTCGACGCAGGTGGCACCGGCATCCCGGGCGACGGTACAGATTGTCTTGTTGAGCGCTCGGGTGAGCTCATCGCTCCATCGAAGGTATGCCGGGCCGTCACTGGCGCGTGCGACATCGCCGTCGGCAAACACGTTCCAGTAGTCCGTCACGAGGATGCGTGTGGGTTGGTGGCCGCGAAGGTCCTTGGCTGCGAACAGGATTGCGGCGAGATCGGAGCCGACTGCCTCCACCGCTGGGGAGTAGCAGGTGGTTGTACAGCCCGAGGCCTGCCACCGAGAGAGTAGGGGCGTCAGGTCGTTGGCGCCGATGGTGACCAGCAGGATGTCTCCTTGCGCGACGCCGGTAGCCGTTGGGCTGGGGCTGGTCATCAACGCACGCAGCCCGGCAGCGGTGAGGCCCCCGGCGCCAAGGTTCACCGCGTGGGCTGGGCCGCCGGCCGCAGCCGGCAGGTTGGCGGCATACGACTCCACGAATCCGGTGCACCTGCAGACCGTGGCGGAGGTCACGGAGTCCCCGATGCCGACCACCGTGGCCGAACCGGGGGCCAAACTGGGCGTGGGCGTGGGAGTCGGTGTGGGCGTGGGTGTGGGTGTGGGTGTGGGCGTGGCAACTGACGTGGCAGTCGCCACTGCCTTCGGAGGTGTCGATTGGGGTAACCCGTCGGCGACGCTAGGGCCGGAAGAGGACGTGGCGACCCAGATTGCGGCGGGCAACAGCAAGGCGCCTGCCGTGAGCCACACCCGGCTCGGCCGCAGGGGCAGCCGACGTAGAGACCTCATTGACCCCACGATACGGACCTTCCGGGACCTCGACGACTACGCCGACAAGGCTCTGTCTGATGACGGGCCTCAGGCCGGTCGGCAACCTGCGTAGATCACGTTCTCCAGCTGCCTCCAGTAGACGTCGACCCCTTGGAAGCCGGCCGACCGAAGATAACCGAGCTGTTGCTCAAGAGGGATCATGTAGCGGACGTGGTTCTCGTAGCGGGACTGTTCCTCGGGCGTGCGGTTAAGGCGCTTGCTCGCAGCCCCTGGGTCGTCGCGGTCGTTCATGCGCTCCCAAGTGGCTTCGACAAGGGGATCTGCGGAGGTCACCGGATCGTAGTTGACATACCAGGCGCCCGGGGCGAGGTGTTCAAGGATCTCCGCGAACAGACCCTGTTTGCGGTGATCGGGCATGTGGTGGATGCACATTGAGGACACGACCGCGTCGAGCGTGGTCGGAATGGCCGCGGGCCAGTCGCCCGCCAACATGTCGAACTCGACGTAGTGAAAGCGCCCCGCGAAAGGAATCATCTCTCGCTGGCCTTCATCCATCATCTGCGGCGAGAAGTCGGCGAGAATTGCGGTGCTCCGCGGATACAGACTGAGGATCCCTGCCGCCGCAGCCCCGGTCCCTGCTCCCAGATCCAGGAAGGTGAACACGTCCTGCTCGCCGAAGGGGAGCAGCTCGCCCATGAACCGCCAATGTGCCGCGCGCTTTCGTTCACGTTCGTCGGCCGTCGATGTCCAGTTCTGGACGGCCTCGTCCGACTTCCAGATGGCCGCGTTCGTATCCGTCGACTGGTTCATGTGCAAGAGGCTAGCTGCTGTCCCTCATCCCACGAGCTGAGGATCAGCCTTCATCGCCGGACGCGACGTGAGGTCGGTCATGGCGTCCGTGGAGATGGGCTACTTCATCAGCACCGAGTTGGGCGGGTACACATCCAGCCCGGTCGGGTTGTTCAGGTATCCGGGGCCGCTGCCGGCGACGCGGGTGTGACCGTACTGCCACACGACGAAGTTGGTGCGGGGGTCCACGACGATGATCCGATGATTGGCCTTGTCGTCGACCAGGAAGTCGCCGTTGGGCAGGGGCAGCGCCAGTGACGGCATGTTCAAGGCTTGGCGTCCGGCTGGGGCATAGCGCCACAGCACGTGCCCGGCGCGATCGAAGGTCAGGACTTGGCCGGGGCTGGCGTGGTCGATCGTCACGTAGCGGTTCGGGCTGATCTCGTTGCTTTCGTAGATGTAGGAGACGCTGGGCAGCTGCGCACTCCAGGCGACGTGGCCGGACAGGTCCATCTCATCGACCCAGTTGCCCTTGGCCTCGGTGACCAGGTAGTTCCCGTTGGACATCGGGAACATGCCGTTGGGCTTGCCGTAAGTCTTCGGTGGGCTGTGGACGCACGTCCCGGTGCCACCGAGCTGTCGACTGATCGCGTGCCCGCCCTTGGGTATCAGGACGATCCGGCAGTTGTTGATGTCGGGGGTCAGGATGTCCCCGTTGGCCAGCATCAGCGAGCCGTCGGGGTGGTTCAGCCGGTTGGGGCCCGACCCGGAAACCCCAGGCTTGCCGTAGGTGTAGACGATCTTGTGCGTGGCGATGTCAATGACGCGGATCACGTTGTCGTCCTCCTGGGCGACGATGATCTGCCTGCCGTCCGGGGTGAAGAACGCGTCGTCGGGGGTCTTGAAGGTCTGCCCCGGCGCGAGGTCTCCTGGGCGGGGGAACTGCCACATGGTCCGGCCGCGGGGGTCGATGATCATCAACCGATGGTTGTGCTCGTCCGCAATCAGGATCGGTCCTGGCAACACCGAGAGCCTGGATCCGGAGGTCAACCTGTCCGGACCTGAGGCGGTGAGGGAGAGAGGTGCCATGGCCGCGGTTGTTGGATGCGGTGGGGGAGATGGCGTCGTCGAGGTCGCAGCGGGCTTGGTCGATTGCTTCTGTGCTGTTGGTGTTGAGGGAGTGTCGGCCGCGGCGATGAACCACCACGAGCCGAAACCGATGCCGGCAACCAGCCCGGCAACCAGCCCCCGGACGATCAGCCGGTGCCGACGTACCGTCTCCTGCGAGGGCGCACGGCGGTGCTGAGCGGTCACGGTCTTCCTCCAGCTTGGGCGCGGACCGCGATCGCTGTCTCCACGGGTTGGCGGTTTTCTCCACATCAAAGATAGGCGGTGCGCTCAACCGGCCCGACACCGCGTCGGATCGACCGACACCGTCATGATTGGTTATGGAAACGACAGCGAGAGGTCAAGAGATGGTAAAGATTCCCTTCACAGAGTCAGGCTTGGGATAGCAATAGCGTCGTGTGACCGAACAGCGGCGCCGACCGAAAGGCTCTAGTTGTGAGTGCAGGTCAGCGGTCCCTCGAAGCAGCCGCTTTGGACCTCCCCCTCGAGTCTGGTGCGAGCCAGACGGATCAACCACCCGAGCTGATGCAGTTGCAGCGTGAGCTCGCGCTGCAGTCCTGGGACGACGTTCATCGCGATCTGCCATGGATTCGCGACCTCACCCGGGCCCGGAATCGGGTCGAGCGCGCCATCCTCGCTGACCCCTTCATTGCTGATGACTACGACCAGGCGCAACGGCAGTATGTCGTGGCCCGCCATGCCGAGGTGGTGGCCCGCCATTCTGCCCAAGCAGCCCGCGTTCACGACCTGACGAACCTGCTGGGCAGCGCCCTGGCTCGAACCGAGCGGTTCGACCTCGCGGCGTTGCGCAAGATGCCTCAGCGCAGCGAGTTCGAGCCAGGGGTGGCTGGGCTCTCTCTCGTGCCGCCGCTCTGGGCTGACTTCGCGCCCGATGAGACGCCGGGTCGTAAGAGGTTGCTCGACGACCAGAAGCACCGAGAGCTCAGGTTGGCCGACGCGAGGGACCGGTTCCAGCGTGCGCTGCGCGTGCATGGCGACGCTGAGATCGCCCGCCAAGGTGCGCTTGTCGGTGCGCAACGAAACCATTTCGACCGGGGTGCGGCGCGTGATGCGGAGGCGAAGGCGCACAACGATGGGCTGGACGTGTTCGCCAGCGTCCTGGATGGCGGTGACCCGGCGGCGGTGGCCGGATACTTCGGGCTGGTGCTCTGTGGGTCGGTCTATCCGATCGACTTCCCCCAGCACTTCCGGCTCGCGTACCTGCCCGAGCTCAGCGAGCTTGTTGTGGAGGTCTCCCTCCCGGGCGTCGAGGTCATCCCTACCGCAAGCGAGATGCAGTATGTCGCGGAGTGCGACGAGGTGGCCGTCAGTCCCAGAGGTGCCGAACAGGTGGAGTCGATGTACGCGTCGGTGGTGGCTCAGGTCATCTTGCGCACCCTCCACGAGCTGTTCCATTCCGATAGTCGTGGCTGGCTGGAGACAGTGACGCTCAACGGAATGACCACGCAAACCGGCAACGCTCGACATGACCGCGGCGTCTGCCTCGTGACCGTGCGGACGTCACGAAGCCAGTTCGCCGGTCTGGACCTGACACACGACGATCCGCGGGAGAACCTGGCCGAGCTCGGCGCGGTCGTGCTCTATTCGTGCCAGAGACAAGAACCGATTCGCGACCTGAGCGCGGTCGACCCCCGCCATGTCGTGGAAACGGACGTCCTCACCGACCTGGATAACCGGCTTGACGTCGTGGACCTGACTGCCGGGCAGTTCGAGCACCTGGTTCACGAGCTGCTCCCCAAGATGGGTCTGCACGTCAAACACATCCGTTCCAGCGAGGACGGAGTTGTCGACTGCCTCGTTTTTGACGCCCGTCCTGTCCTGGGCGGCGACGTCGTCGTGCACGCAGCCCGGCAGACACAGAGCCTCGATGTGTGGACGGTGCAGAGGCTTCATCGCGCAGTCACGGATGCCGGCGCCTCGAAGGGCATCCTGATCACCACCGCCGGCATCGACTCGGCAAGTCACGCCTATGCGTCCGGCAAGCCGCTGGAGCTCATTGACGGGA
>Ga0075524_10000281_pt1 | contig 12215 bp, 11 predicted proteins | sample NGEPerone_FD_76826 | JGI IMG/M metagenome (GOLD analysis project Ga0075524, IMG submission 76826) | Arctic peat soil microbial communities from the Barrow Environmental Observatory site, Barrow, Alaska, USA - NGEE Permafrost154B-one | ecosystem: Environmental > Terrestrial > Soil > Wetlands >...
TCTTGATGAGCGTCAGCGACGGTTGACGATGGGGGCTGAGGCTCGGGTGCTGGGCCATGGCGGGGTCGCGGTGGTGGCCCGGGCGGCGGGGGTGAGCCGGGTTACGGTGACCGGCGGCGTGCGGGAGTTGGAGGCCGGTGATGAGCCGCTGGGCCGCACTCGGCGCTCCGGTGGTGGGCGCAAGAGTGTGACCACGACCGATCCCGGGGTGAGGGCGGCGCTGCTGGCGCTGGTGGAGCCCGAGTCGCGTGGTGATCCGCAGTCGCCGTTGCGGTGGACGACCAAGAGCCTGCGCCGGTTGGCCGACGAGCTTGCCGGGGCGGGCCACCGGGTGTCAGCGCCGACCGTGGCGGGCTTGCTGCGGGAGGAGAACTTCAGCCTGCAGGGCAACGCCAAGACGATCGAGGGTGGGCGCCATCCGGACCGGGATGCCCAGTTCGCCCATATCAACGCCGCGGCCGAAGAGCACATAGCTGCCGGGCAGCCGGTGATCAGTGTGGACGGCAAGAAGAAGGAGCTGGTCGGCAACTTCCGCAATGGCGGCCGGGAGTATCGGCCGGCCGGTGAGCCGGTGGCGACAAACGTCTACGACTTCAAGGGGGAACTCGGCAAGGTCACGCCCTATGGCGTGTATGACATGGCTGCGGGCACCGGTTGGGTGTCGGTGGGATCCGACCATGACACAGGCGCGTTCGCGGTCGAGTCGATCCGCCGCTGGTGGGACAAGGTCGGCGCCTTGGCCTATCCCAAAGCCGACCGGCTGCTGATCACCGCAGACGGCGGGGGCTCCAACGGTTACCGGCTACGGCTGTGGAAGCGTGAACTGGCCGAGCTGGCAACCCAGACCGGGCTGGCGATCACCGTCGCCCACTTCCCGCCGGGCACGTCCAAGTGGAACAAGATCGAACACCGGCTGTTCGCCCAAATCTCGATGAACTGGCGTGGTCAGCCGCTAACCAGCCACGAAGTCATCGTCAACCTCATCGCTGGTACCACTACCCGCACCGGCCTGACCGTCACCGCCGGACTCGACGACACGATCTACCCCAAAGGCATCAAGATCACCGACCGCGAAATGCGAGATCTAGAAACCCAACACCTGACCAGGCACGACTTCCACGGCGACTGGAACTACACGGTAAGTCCAGCAGCTCAACCCTGAACTACGCGTGTTGTTGATTTACGGGCCCTTAGCGAACAGACGCCTGCGCCGTTCCACGAGCTTTGCGGCCGGGAGAGTACGGCTCCTGCACAGTAAGGTGCTGAGATAGTCAGATTCAGGAAGGTCGAGTCCACGGTCGTGGTGTGTGAAGGCGTCACCACATGATCCGGTGTTGACAGGTTAGTTCATGGGCTGCTCGGTGAGGTCGGTGATGGTGACGGGGTCGCCGCAGGAGGGGCATTCGGCGCCTGGTCCGAGGCGTCGGGCGGGTCGTTGGCAGTCTGGGCACCCGCACTCACCCAGTTGTGCCAGCCACGCAGAGTCCGAGACGTCCGTCTTGCGACCGGGCAGGCCCTTGGCGTGCGCCGCGTTGACCAACATCACGTTCAGGGCATCCTCCAGCAGGTAGTACGCACCCCGCCAATAGTCGCCCGTCGCCTCTAACACCACCAGGGTGACCTGCTGGTCGACCAGCCAGTCCCGCAGCTCCAGCAGCGCGTTGGTCGTGGTCGCAAAGGTACGGATCTCCTGGCGGCGCGAATTGCGCCGGGTCGGGCTCGGCGTGCGCACGCATGCCTTGAGGTCTCTCTTACCGATGTCCAACCCGGCACACCGATCATGCAAAACATCCATCTTCTCCTCCAGCCGTGAGACGGGGCAACAACAGCGCGGCCGTCCGGAGGAACCACAGGGGCTAAAGAGTCTGACCCTCGTGCTCAAGCAACAATCGACAGTTCCTGTCAGTGGTTCCCAACGCCATCCTCATGTACGAGCTGACGAGCATCAGAGCGAAATCGGCATACCGGAGATTGCGTCCCCATTTTCCCGCCTCCACGGCGGCCAAGCGGCATCACGGGCGCATGGCCTACGAGCCGGGGTACACCGCGGCCCAGAAAATCCCCGGGATCGGTCCCACCCTGGCTGCGGTACTGGTCGCCGAGATCGGCGACGCCACCAGGTTCGCCACGGCAGGGAAGCGGACCTGCTGGGCCGGGTTGACGCCCAAGCACCACGCGTCCGACACGCACGTTCACCGGGGGCGGATGACCAAGCAGGGGCCCCGCTTGGTCCGTTGGGCACCGGGCACGTGAACCCCGTTCACGCTAAAGGGCAGCGGCATCGATCCATGGGGCAGGCTGGACGTGTAAGACCAACGGCTGTAGAGGTGTCGGCGCAGTTACGGTCAAGCCTGACGAGGTCGAGACAAGCTCAACGAGTGGTTGAAGGTGCGGCACGCGATTGCGCACGGCCACGGAAGCCTCCCGCGAGTCAAAGAGGGCAGAGGGTCATTCGCCGAGTTCAGCCGCACGGAGCTGGATCAGGGCGGAGAGCCGGGTCATCGGATCAGCAAGGTCGAGCCCACTCATCTGCTCGATGCGGCGCACGCGGTACCGCACAGTGTTGGTGTGCACGAAGAGTCGGTCGGCGGCGGCTTGGATATCACCGCCGACGTCGAGGAAGCAGGACAGCGTGGCAATGTAGTCCTTGCCCTGCTCCTGGTCGTGTTCGTGGATCCGCTGCAGCGGACCGCGCAACCCGTCGCACTCCTCGACGGCCGTGTCGACGAGCCGGATCAGCAGCGATTCGAGGTAGACGTCCTCATAGTGGACCACGCCGTGGGACTCGCCGCGGCGACGCAGCACCTGCAGGGCACGGTCGGCCTCGCGACGGGCCTGGGCGAGATCACGGATGGTGCCTGACGGTCCGCCCACCCCGATCACGACGCTGTCCCGTGCTCCGATCCGATCAAGAAACTGGCGGGCCACGGCCAAACCGCGCAGGGCCGACGCGGGCATGACCGCGTACACGACCCCGCCCACGCGGGCCGTGGCGGTCTTGGAGTGGATGATCGCGAGGTTCACGCCCAGGGCGTCGACGAGCTGGCGCTGGGCAGTCTCGAAGTCCGCCCCCTCCTTGCCGGTCGGCTCCGCGGCGAACACGATGAGCGGCTGCCGCGGGATGCCGAGCCGCTGCGCGGCCTCCGCCGCCCCGGGGCCACCCTGCAGCACCCCCGCCAGTAGCTCGGAGTGGAAGCGCCGGCTGAGATCCGCCTCGCCACGGTGGCGCAACAGGTGCAGCCCGGCCACGCGCGCGGCACCGAGGAACGCCTCGACGGCCTCCGGCGGCGGCCGTTGGGGCACCGCCGCCCAGATCGTTCCGAGCAGTTCCGACCCAACTCGGACCGCAACAGCCAGTCGCGGGAGCTGATCGGGCCCCACGCTCTCAACGTAAACCGGCTCGGCCTGCCGCGCCAGCTGGGCGAAGACGTCGAGGTCCTGGAGCACGCGGAGGTAACGCTCAGGCACCTGTTGGCCAAGAATCGTGGACACCCGGCTCGAGTCCGCCTCGTCCTGCCGACGGGAGAACGCGAGCACACGCGACGAGCGGTCCTCGATGGTCACCGGCGCATCGATCAGATCGGCGATGGCGTTGGCCAGCGAGAACAGGTCGCCGACCGGGACACCGGAGATGTCACCGAGATCGAGCGCCGAGGTCTCGTCCACGGCCGACTGGAGCAGCACCGTGACCTGGAACCAGGACGCGGCGGCGGTGAGCACCAACAGTGCGACGCCGGTACGCTTCACCGCGGCCAAGATCAGCGGCGTCAGCGGCAACGACGACTTGACCATCAGACCGGCGGCGTGCGACTCCCCGATGCGGTCGAGCAGGTGGGCCACCCGCCGCTCGTCACTGACGCCCACCCCGAGCATCAGCCCGCCCGGAATCGGTCCCAGGTCCTCGGTCGGGTCGTACACGATGACCTCGTCGATGCCGACATCGCGGCCACGGGGTGTCTCGATCACCTCCAGCGCGACGCCGCCCAAGGCGTCAATGACGTTCCCCAGGCTCGGGCGTGAGATGAAGCTGGTCATGTACTGGTGGGCTCCAGACAGGAGAGAGCTGTGGTCGTAAGTCTGCCGCCGCTCTGCCTGGAGTTCGGGCCTCCACTACGGCACGGCCGGGGCATCGTCAGTCCAGCAGTCTGTGGCCGGGCATGTAGAGGCGAGCATAGCCAACTCGACTGCACCCGCGCGCAGCCCTGGAAGGTCATACGTTCGTCGCGCCCGAGCGCCTGTGCGATGCGGTCGTAGCGCGAGTTGGGATACCAGCCGTAGGTCACTGTCCCACTCGTAGCGACCGTCGCGAGGCCCGGGCAGCATGTGGTTCCTGTTCGGGTGCAAAGTGAACCATCGAAAGGTCGGTCGGACTTTGGCGGGCTGGCCAAGTACACGCCAACTTTCTAGTTCCCTGACAAACCACTTTTAGACACGCAAAAGAGCCACAGGACGACCATGCACGAACGCCTCGCGCTCCTCCCTAGGTGACCGCCCGGAGGCGGCCGGTGGTCAGCGGGTGACAACTTGCCGGGACGTCGTCAGGCTCGCAACGCGCTCCTCGTCGACCTCGACGCCGATCCCCGGCCCGGTCGGAACGACCATCTGCCCGTCGCAGGCGACGAATGGTGCGGTGATGTCCTCGCGGTAGTACCGGGCCGAGCCGGAGATGTCGCCGGGCAGCGTGAACCCGGGCAGCGAGGCCAGCGCGAGGTTCGCGGCGCGCCCGATGCCCGTCTCGAGCATCCCGCCACACCAGACCGGGACGTCGAGCGCGCCGGCGACGTCGTGGATCCGGCGTGCCTCGAGGTAACCGCCGACCCGGCCCGCCTTGATGTTGGCGATCTCGCAGGCACCGGCCCGGATCGCCGTCGCGGTGGTCTTGGCCGAGGTGAGGGACTCGTCGAGGCAGATCGGCGTGCGCATTCGCCGGGCGAGCTCGGCGTGCAGTTCGATGTCATCGTGGTCAAAAGGCTGCTCCACGAGCAGGAGGTCGAAGGCGTCGAGCTGGGTGAGCAGGTCCAGCGCGCCGGCCCGGTAGGCCGTGTTGGCGTCGACCTGCAGCATCAAGTCTGGTCCGAACGCCTCCCGGACGGCTGCCACCGGTTCTAGGTCGAAGCCCGGCTGGATCTTCAGTTTGATTCGGCGGTAACCCTCCTCGATATGGCCGCGCACAACGCCCAACAGCTGGTCGATCGTCTGGGTGATGCCGACGGAGACGCCGACCTCGACGCTCGTGCGTACCCCACCCAGGTAGGCGGACAGGCTCATGCCCGCCGTCCGCAACTGCGCGTCCAACACAGCCATCTCGACCGCCGCCTTGGCCATTCGTTGGCCGACGAAGTTCTCGGTTAGCTGAGCAACGTCGGCGGCAGTCACGTCACCGCCGGCGAGCACAGCTGGCGCGAGGTACTTCGCGATCACCTGCTCGGCGCCGTCGACGTACTCCTCGCTGTAGACGGGGTCGGCCAGTGCGACGCACTCGCCGTAGCCGGTCACCCCGTCGGTGGTCTGGGCGAAGACCAACAACACATCACGCACGGTCTGCAGCCCGAACGACGTCCGGAAGGGGTTCACCAGCGGCATCTGCAGTCGCCGCAGCTCGACACTCTCGATCTTCATCCTCATCCCTCTCTAGATGCTGCCGCGCCGGTGTCGGCGTCGGCCATGACCACAACCAACTCGGTCACCAGCGCAGCCCGCGAGGCCATTTCGGCTATCACGACGTACTCGCCCTCGGCGTGCGCGCCGGCACCGACGGCGCCGAGCCCGTCAAGCGTCGGTACGCCGAGAGCCGCGGTGAAGTTGCCGTCCGACCCGCCACCCACGGCGACGCCTTTGAGCTCGGCGATCCCACAGCGGTCGGCCAGCTCGCGCGCGGTGGCGAACAGGGCTGCCGAGGCGCGCTCCTCCAGCGGCGGACGGTTGGTGCCGCCGAGCACGTTCAATTCGGCGTCGGGTGGCACGGACAACTGTCGCAGGTCATGGTCGACCCGCTCCTGCTCGGCTACGGTGGCCGCCCGCACGTCGAGCGTCACCGCGGCGTGGGCCGGCACGGTGTTCTGGGTCGTCCCGGCCTCGGCCAGCGTCGGGGTGACGGTGGTGCCGACGGCCGGATCCGCGACAGCGGCCAGGCGCAGTACCAGTTCGGCGGCGAGGGTCAGCGCATTGACGCCCCGCTCCGGTTCGAGCCCGGCGTGCGCTGCCCGTCCCGTGACCTCCAGGCGGTAGATGCCCACTCCTTTGCGGGCGAGCTTCAACCGGCCCGCGGCCGACGCCTCGAGCACGAGCACCGCTGCCGCATCGGCGGCGTCGGCCTCGATAAACGGCCGCCCGGACGGCGATCCAATCTCCTCGTCGGAGGTGACGAGCAGGACCACGCCCGGGGATGGCCGCTCGCTGCGCTTCAACTCGGCCATCGCGAACAGCGCCTGCACCAGGCCGGCCTTCATGTCGAAGGCGCCGGGCCCGGTGGCGTGGCCGTCGGTGACCGAGAACGGCCACCGCGCCGTGGTGCCCAATGGCCAGACCGTGTCCAGGTGGGCCAGCAGCAGGATCGGGCGGCCATGGCCACCGCTCTGCGCGGGCAGCCGCCAGCGCAGGACCGCCGAGTCGCCGGTCGCAAGCCATTCCGGCTCCTGTCCGAGCAACGCGGTCCCGCTCCGGGCCAGCAGCGTGGCGGTGGCGGTCAGCGCGGCGATGTCGCGGGACGGTGACTCGCTGGTCACCAGTTCACCCAGCAGCTCGACCATCTCCGGGGTGCGAGCGCGCAGCCGCTCGAATGCCTCAGCCACCGGGCACGGCCGCGAGGACGTAACCGTCGTCGTCGACCTGGCCTATCTCGAGGCCAGATGCGTACGCCGCGGTCAGTACGCGGCGGACCGCCAGCCGCCAGGCCCGGGCGCAGGCGGGGTCCTGCTGACGCATTCGTGCGAAGTGCACAGGGATCGCGACGTGGTCACCGGCCGAAGGCGGCAGCCCCATCTCCTGCGGCCAGTCGTCCGTCGCCACCAGCGCCGCCGGGCGCGCGCTGTCCATCGGGCCACCGGACGCGGCGTGATCCGGGGACGACCCGTCGGCCGGGAGCGGATAGCTAAGGTGCCAGACCGCCTCAAGCCGGTCGGACAGGTCGTTGTTGTTCACCGAGTCGCTCATCGGGCCGTAGCAGTCGGGCAGGAACTGCTCAGCCCGAGCACCCAGCCGCCGCAGGTTGAATGATGTGTTGCGGCGCACGAGCGGATCAAACGTCCAGCGCACCTCGTCGATGCCGTGCCGCAGGCAGACCTCGCGCTGCGCGAGCTTCAGCGCGTACCCCACGCCGCCGCCGCTTCTGCCCGTGAGAACACCGGTTTGGTGGGAGTGCACATGCAGGCCGCCGTTCCAGCCCAGGAACCCGACCAGGAAACCGACCGGCCCCTTCGTCTCGGCGGCCAGGTCGTAGGCGCCGAGCAGTACCCCGCCGGCGACCGCGACCGCCCGCATCTCGTTGATGGCGAGCGTCCCGTTCGGCCCCCAGATGTCCTCCCCCACCGCGATAAGCGCCTGCAGGTCCGATACCGATTCCGCGGCCCGGACGGTCAGGCCGGCGTCGCGCGCTGCCCGTTCCGCATCGACTGCGGCTCGCGCGGCGGGGTCGTCGACCTCCAGGGCGACGACCCCGCCGCCCGCCGTTGAGGACACCACTGTTTTCCTTTCTCCTTGCTGTGTATTTGGTCGGTCCGGTGTGTAGGAGTCAGATGACCTTGGAGCCGTGGAGCTGCAGGGTGTCGTCGACCGCCAACTGCTCGAGCCGGCGGTCGCGCGTACGTAGGTACAGCGCATAGTAGAGGAGGCCAGCGAGGTAGATCCCGGCCACGATCAGCAGGTCGCGGTGGGGCTGCTGGGTGAGTGCAGCGACCGAGCCGATGACCGCGGTCGCCGGCCACACCGGCCAGATCGGCATGCGGAACGGTCGCTTCGTGGTGCGGTCCCGTAGCCGGCTGACGACCGCGGCCACTCCGATGAAGATGTACAGCAGCACGGCAGTTACCGAGACGAAGGTCACGACGGCGACGATGTTGGAGAAGAAGCACAGCACCACGGCAAAGAAGCCGACCAGCAGCGTCGCCACCCACGGTGCGTGCGTCGAGGGGTGCACCTTGGCCAGCGCCCGACTCATCGCGCCCGGCCAGATTCCGTCGCGCCCGCTCGCCCAGAGGATGCGTGCGAACTGCAGGGTGATGGCCAGGCACGCGTTGAAGAAGGCGATCACCGCGCCGACGGTGACCGCGATGCCGGCGCCGTGGCCGAAGCGCTGCTCGACGACATAGGTGAGCGGGGTGCCGGACGCTAGGAAGTCCTTCAGGCTCGGGGCGCCGACCGCCGCACCGAGAAAGGCGGCCAGTTCGAGCACGATCCCGAGTAGGCAGGACAGCAGCACGGCCTTGCCGACCGTCTTGGCTGACCCCTTGGTCTCCTCGGCGAAGGCGATGGCCGCATCGTAGCCGTTGACCGACTGCATCGCGATCGCCACCGCACCGATCACGGCGCCGATGCCGAAGGAGACCATCTTGCCGTCGGCCAGCCCTGCCGGGTGGAGAAAGACTGAGAGGTGCTGCGTCGGGTGCGAGAAGCCGGCCGCCGCGATCACCACGATCACAACCATTTCCAGCACAAGGAAGATGCCGGTCATGATCGCGTTGGTGTCGATGCGCAGCATCGCGAGCGCGGTCACTATCACCATCGCTACGACCGCGGAGGCGTTGACCGGGAACCCGTCGCTGAGCGAGTGCAGGTAGACGCCGATGCCCAGCGCGATGCTCGCCGGCAGGAAGATCGCCTGCACCGTGTAAGACAGCAGCGTCAGGAACGCGGCCGGTGTGCCAAGGACGCGGGAGACGATCGAGTACAAGCCGCCGGCGAGCGGGTACACCGAACCGAGCTCAGCCATGCACATCGCGACCGTGACGGCCAGCGCGCATCCGACGAGGTAGGCCAGCGCAGACCCCGTACCGGCGACCGCGACGACCGCGATACCGACCACCAGCAGCGAGCCCGCCGGGGTGATGTCGGACAACGTGAGCGCAATGGAGCCGGTAAGGCTGAGCCGGCGCTTCAGTCGCGGCTCGTACCCCAACTCCCGCAACCGCTCATGTCCGGCGTCTTCTATTAGCCCTTCCACAGACTTGCTCATGTGCGACTCCTAAAGTGCTCGACGTGACTGTCCGGCCCCGGAGCGAACCTCCAGTTACAGGGACGGTAGGTGATCGCGCAACGCTCCAGGTTGTTTAATCGGCCAAAACAACGACCAGTCTTTTGGAACCTAGGACAACTGTTTCGCGCTTGGCGGTCCATAAAATGGGGGAGTGGGCGACAAGGCCTAGAGACTCGTTCCAGAAATGCGCGCCCTCGTGCTGTCTGAGCGGCGGCGGGGGGGCGGATCGGCCCTGGTCCAGTACGCCCGCGCGGCCTCGCAGACCAGCGGTGCCGCCCATTTGCACGAACGCTGCCGGCAGACCGATCGACGCCTTTGCTCTCGTCAATCTTCTTTCTCTTCTGGCTTCTGTGCTATTTTGCTCGGCGTGATCATGGGTATAGGCACCAAGGCCCACTTCTACTTTTTTGGTTTCCGGTCCCGTCAGATATTCTTCCGTGAACAAACAGCAGACCACGCAGCTCACCAACTGAAGCAGCAGCGATGAGCCGTTCGTTGTCTGGACTTCCATCAAGGAGCCACATGAATCAGCACGTTAGCGAAGTATTCAACAGCCGGTACAAGCAGCTTTCCGTGGAGAATCATAAGCAGCTCCAGTCTTATTGGGATAACTTGACTACCCAGCGGGATGAAGTAGACGACGCGCTGCTTGGCACATTCGATATTCCGCTCATCTTTACTGCAGGAGGAGAGAATAATGACGGATGAGTTAATGTCGCGACCAATTGCCGAGCTTGCTGATCTTATCCAAAGGAAGAAGATCTCACCGGTCGAGTTGACGCAATCAGCCATAGAGCGTGCGGACCGATACGACAGTACGCTGAAAGCCTTCATCTCCCGGTACGACGAAGATGCGCTCATCCAGGCAAAAGCAGCCGAACGTGAAGTTCAGCGTGGACAATATCGCGGCAGGCTTCACGGAATACCGCTGGGAATCAAGGACAACTTCTATATCAGTGGCAAGGTAACCACGATGGGCTCGAAGATCCATAAGGATTTCGTACCATCGTATGATGCCGGCATTATTGAGAAGTTGGCACAATCCGGTGCGATCTTCCTTGGCAAAATGAACATGCATGAATATGCTCTAGGTGGCACGACAGACAATCCTCATTTCGGCACCTGCAAAAATCCGTGGGATCTCAACAAGACCCCAGGAGGTTCCAGCGGAGGCTCCGCAGTAGCAGTTGCAAGCAAGATGGCCGTTGCCGCGCTTGGATCAGACACGTCGGGTTCAATCAGGATTCCCGCGGCCATTTGCGGCGTGGTGGGCCTTAAACCAACCTACGGCCGGGTGAGCAAATATGGTTGTTTCCCGGAAGCTTGGACCCTCGACCATGTCGGCCCGATAGCGGGAACAGTGGCCGACGCAGCGATCATGCTAGATGCGATAAGCGGACACGACGACAGAGATCCAACGTCGTTGTCACTTCCTGCGACTGAATCGTATGAGTCACTTTCGACAGATGTTAGCAACCTCGTGGTCGGCGTTGAAGAAGACTTCTTCTTTGCAGACGTCGATGACGAGGTGGCGGGAATCGTGTGGGCCGGAATTGACAGACTTCGTAAACTCGGTGCAACGATCAAACCAATCAAGATCCCGACTTTGCGCAACTGCGTCTACGCTCTGTCGATCATCGACACCTCTGAGACAACGACAGTTCATGACTCGATGCTGCGATCCCGGCCATCAGACTACGGCGACGACGTAAGATTCTTGCTCGAGTGCGGCGCACTACCATCAGCAGTCGATTATCTTCAGGCACAGCAGATCCGCAGAAGGATCAAGCTCGAATTCAAGGAGGTCTTCGCCGGAGTCGACGCCATCGTTGCGCCAAGCTTGCCGATCAAGACGCCAAATATCGGTGAACTAACCTCTACCATCAACGGCACGAACTTCGATACCATCGACAGTATTATACGGCTTGTGGGCCCCGCTAACCTCGTTGGGTTACCGTCATTGTCGGTGCCGTGCGGCGTGCTCGGAGGTCTACCCGTCGGTATGCAACTCATTGGTCGTCCATTGGGAGAACAAGAGATTCTTAATTTGGGCGCTGCATTTGAATCGACCGAGCCTCTTAATGGCTACCAACCCACAGCGTTTCTCCAGCCTTCATCCCACTGATCCTGTCTTCATAGATCCGAAACTGAGGATCATTCCGAACGACGGTGGACACGTGTTCAGGCGGCTTGTGCCATCTGGAGTTTGATGCTCATCGAAGCTCTCGTACTGGTGAACGAGCGCCAGCCCATGAGTAGATGCCCCGGAGGGGGTCACCCGCGAAGGTTCGGAATGCGATGCAGGTCGCCGGGGATCGTTCGTGGGTGTTGACCTCGACCTTGATCTTGCGGGTGGTGCCGGATTCGGCGGTGTAGCGCAGATACACTTTGGGCTGGGCCGACATCTTGGTGCGCACGTCGTAGCCCAGGCTCGTGCCGATGTCGCTGATGGCCCTGGTGACCTTGCCGATGCCGCCGGCGGTGGCGCGCACGTAGTCGAGGTCTTCGTAGTATCGGCGCGCTGGATGCAGGTACAGCTTGTGAAGGCAGGTGCCACCTCGGAAGACGAGTTCGTCGCCGAGGTAGTCGTCGGCTGCGATGAGGCAGATCAGCTGGGACAGCAGGAGGTCCTGCTCGACCTGGTCCGGGCTCGGCCATGGTGCCGAGTGGGCCCAGGCGGTGATGTCGTTGGCCGGGATCACAAGTCGGGGTCGATCTGCGTGTTGACGGGCACCGCTCGTGGTCGTCCGCGAACGTTCGCTGTCCGGGCGTTGGCGGACGACGTCACGCAGGCTCATTGTGGTCAGGCTCGTAGCCTGCGGTGAGGAGATGGGATCGCACGCCCATCCGCTGATCGGGCCTGCGCATCGCTCACGGGGTCGATGGATCGACCCGGCCGACTGCAAGCGCACTCGCTCAGCGTTCTTGCGCGAGGCCGTCCGTACCCGCCCTGGTCTGGGAGACCGGGCAGGGCTGGACGGTGAACGCGGAGCCGCTGAGTCTGCTCATCCCGAGCCCATGGCTG
>Ga0075524_10000286_pt1 | contig 12180 bp, 7 predicted proteins | sample NGEPerone_FD_76826 | JGI IMG/M metagenome (GOLD analysis project Ga0075524, IMG submission 76826) | Arctic peat soil microbial communities from the Barrow Environmental Observatory site, Barrow, Alaska, USA - NGEE Permafrost154B-one | ecosystem: Environmental > Terrestrial > Soil > Wetlands >...
CCTTCGAGGAAGTTGGTGTCGCCGATGAAGGCGGCGACGAAGCTCGTCCGGGGCGACTCATAGATCTCGGCCGGCGCCCCGACCTGCTCGATCCGGCCGCTGTCCATGACGGCGATCCGATCGCTCAGGCTCATGGCCTCGGCTTGGTCGTGTGTCACGTAGAGGAAGGTGATGCCGACCTCGTCGTGGATGATGTCGAGCTCGATGAGCATCTTCTGCCGGAGCTTGAGATCGAGCGCGGCCAACGGTTCGTCGAGGAGCAGGACGTCCGGCTTGTTGACGAGGGCCCGGGCCACGGCGACGCGCTGCTTCTGCCCGCCGGAGAGCTGGTCCGGCTTCTTGCCGGCCTGGTCGGCCATGCGGATGAGCTCGAGCATGCGGTCGACTTCCGTCCGGATCTCGCTCTTGGGGCGCTTGGCGATGGCCAGGCCGAAGGCGATGTTGTCGCGGACGGTCAGGTGGGGAAAGAGGGCGTAGCTCTGGAAGATGGTGTTGACCTTGCGCTTGTCGGGAGGCAGGCCGGTGATGTCCTGTCCGTCGAGGAAGACGCGGCCGGCGTCCGGTTCCTCGAACCCGGCCGCCAGGCGCAGCATGGTCGTCTTGCCGCAGCCGCTCGGGCCGAGGAGCGAGAAGAACTCGCCTTTCTTGATCTCGAGGGAGACGTCGGAGACGGCCTGGATCGTCCCGAACCGCTTGGAGACTCCCCGGAATTCGAGGAACTCAGCCAACGAGGGGATTCTCCCGTGACGGCCAGCTCGCTTGGCGAAAACGGGTGGGCGTATTCAATGCCGCTTTATTATGGGAAAAACAGCCGGGGAATTCAATCAAAAGAAAATGGGGACGCTAAGCGTCCCCATTTCCGTTAGCGTCGAGGGACGATCAACGTCGTGAACGTGTGGCCGAGGGAGCCGGACGCGCGGTCCTCGGCGTAGAAATGCAGATAATACGTTCCCGCCGCGATCCCGGCCGTGGACAGCTCCAGGGTCAGGACCTCGAGCGGCCCTTTTTGGACCCGGTTCGAGACTGCGGCCGCGACGGGCAGCTGCGCCCCCGATACCGAATCGACGAGGGTTGCCCGGAGAGCGAGATCCGCCGTCCCGCCGCCGGGGGTCGAGCAGGGGATGACGACCTGGATCCCCGATGCCGCCGCCGGCAGCTCCGCGAAGACCGGCACGAACATCGAGGGATCGTAGGGGTAAATATCGCCCCACGGGAAGACCTCTTGGCCCTTCTTGGCCCGGGTGCTCACGAACGAGCAGCCGGCCCGCCACTCGAGAAGCAGGGGGGTGCCGAGCTGGAGCCCCGCCGCCTGCGGCTTCCCGATCGTCCCCTTGGTCGACGCCACGGCGCTCAGACCCGTATCCATGTCGCGGACGATCAGCCGGCATGAATAATCCCCGGGCTTGAGGGAAGAACCTGCAGCGAAGGCCGTCTCGCGCCCCCGGAACGAGGCCGGGTCGGCCTCCTGCCTGACGATCTCGCGGATATCGCCCTTTTCGTCGAAAAAAATGGCCACGAACTCGACCCGCTTCCCGGCGAGCTTCGCCGTGACCTCCCCGGGGAGCTTGGCCAGGACCCCGAGGCGGGAAACTCCCTCAACGGTCGATGCCAGGGCCACCATGGGGATGTCGACCGGCATTCGGGAGAACGCCCTTTCGTTGATGGCCAGATCGAAGAGATGGATCTGTTTCTCGAGGTCGGAATATTCGCCGAAGGGCTTGGGGTTGAAGTATCCGGCCTGGGTCCGGACCTCGCAGCCCTTGCGCTTGACCTCGACCTTGACATCGTGGAAGAGACCGTCCCAGCGCTCGCTGACGGAGTAGCCAAGGACGTAGTAGCTCCCGGTCGCGGCCTGGACCTGGTCGAGGTTCTTCTCGTACATATTGATGTTCGAATAATATTTCCCGCCGGTGATGTCCGTGAGGCGCTTGAGCGAGTTGAGGCCGGTCGCCTTGTTGTCCTTGAAGACGTTCGTCGCGTCGCCGGTCGCACTCATGCTCCGACTGCCCGTGGCGAATGTCTGTTCGTCATACGCGAACAACGGTGCCTCTATGGCGGATTCTCTCGTATCAAAGGCGTAGAAGGAGCATCCCGCGGCGCTGAACTCCTGATACATGGCCTCGTTCTGGCGCCGCAGCACGTGGTCCCCGGAGGCGCCGCTGGTATCGGACCGGTAGCCGGCGTTGCCGGGCGTATAACCGTAGATCAGCGAATTCGGGATCCCGGTCGAGAACAAGATGAAATGCTTCTGGCCATCGACGAGCCGGAGCGCCCGGGCCAAGGCCGTCATCTTGGCCATGCACTTCTGGGCCATGCTCTTCGATTCCTGGCGGTTCGCCTCGGCCTCGGCGCGGAAGTTCAGGCCCATGGCCGATCCAGGGGAGTCCTGCATCAGCCGCCAGTAACTGTCTTCGATTTCCGTCGCCCGTCCGGCGATGTCCGAATGACCGATCGCTTCGATGACCTTCCGGACCTTGTCGTGATCCGTCGTCAAGTACTCGTGGAAGGCCAGGCCTCCGATCGCGGCATAGGTCAGGACGGCCACCTCGTCCTCCGGCTGGACGGCTGTGTCGAGGAAATGGAGGGCGGCGTTCCGGGCTTTAAGGACCCCGCGGACGTTGTTGTAGGCGAAATCGAAGAATAGGAAATACTTCCGGCCCGCCGGGCGCGGGGCCGAGGCGTCCGCAGGGCGCGGTTCGACCGCGGCTTCGGACTGCCCCGCCGCGCTGGCGGCGGCGACGGGCGTCCCGAGAGTGTGCCTCTCGAATGCCGTGAGAACGACGGGCGTTCCGTTGTCGGTGACGGCAAAATCTTCGCGGGTCAGGTCGGGGACAGGATTCCCTTTTTTGTCCGTGACCCGGACTTGAACGAGCTTCAAGACGACGGCGACTTCGTACTGGAGCGGCTTCGTGAGCGCTTGGGCGTCTTGCGACTGAGGCCGGGGTGTCCCTGCGGAGGAGAGAAAAGCAGCCAAGATGACCAGGAACGCCATGATTCCGGCGAGAGATGACACGCGTCTTTTCAAAACCGCTCTCCGGTCCTAAGCATGAGTTCAGCGATCCGCATTGTCAAGGCCCGACGCCTGTTGCGGCCATCCGGCCGATATGCTAGCCTGAGTCCATCGCCGAGAGGAGAGGACAATCCATGGCGTCTTCGAGTACAAACGGACGAAATAGCAAAAAAAGAATGGACCAGGTCTTCGCAAGTATTCTGGTTGACTGGAGAGCCGGCGCAGCTTAGAATGGCCCTAAAGGGCTAGAGACTATGGTTACCCGGTTCGCCGTCCCATTCCTGATCCTGGCCGTCCTATTCGTGCCTCTGCCCTTCGTCCTCAGCTGCCTGGTCTTTGCCGTTCTCCTGGCTATCCGGCCTCGCGGCGAGCCTGGCCTGGATCTTGTCCTCCTCCCCGGCGTCGCCGGACCCCGCCTCCTCCGAAGCCCGCCCCGCTAACCTCCTCTCTCAGCACCAGTCCCGTCGAGAGACCCCCAAAGCACAGAGGAGGACCAGCATGACCGCATTTTCAACAAAGCTAGAGACGGCCTTTGACCGGTTTCGCGGCCACCCCGTCGAAAAGGACCTGGCCGCATATGCGAAGACCGTCCGGCGGATCCGGGAACTCCATGAAAGGGAAGGCTTGGCCCGGGCATCCGATGCTGAGATCGGCGAGCGGGCCTCGGCGCTTCGCCGGAGGATTGCGGACATAACGCCGAAACGGACGTCCGATGACGATGAAGCCGCGCGAATCGAGGCCTTCGCCCTCGTCCTCGAGGCTGCGCGCCGCGCCACCGGACTGGCCGCCCATGACGTCCAGATCATCTCCGGACTGGCCATGGCCGATGGGAAGATCGCCGAGCTGCCCACCGGGGAAGGGAAAACGCTCGCGGCGGTCTTCACCGCCGCGCACTTCGCCATTTCCGGCCGGCCCGTCCACGTCCTAACTTTCAACGATTACCTGGCTCGCCGCGACGCCGCTTGGATGGGACCGGCCTATCGGCTTCTCGGGCTCGACGTCGGTGCCGTCCAGGAGGGCATGGGCCAGCCGGAGAAGAAGGCGGCCTATGCCTCCGACGTCACGTACGCCACCGCCAAGGAGGCCGGATTCGATTATCTGCGCGATCGCCTGGCGTCCGAACCCGACGAGCTCGTCCATAGGCCCTTCGCCGTCGCCCTCGTCGACGAAGCGGACTCGATCCTCGTCGACGAAGCGCGCATCCCCCTTGTCATCTCGGGGAGCGCGGCGACATGCGGGGCGGACGTCGCCCGTCTGACCGATCTCGTTCGAAGTCTCGAGCGGGGCCGCGATTACGAAACCGACGCCGAGAACGCCAACGTCTTCCCCACGGACGCCGGCATCCTCAGGATCGAGTCCGGCCTGGGGTGCGGCAACCTCTTTGCCGCGAAGAACGAGCCCCTCCTCGGCGCCGTCCATTGCGCCCTTCATGCCCGGGTCCTTCTCGAGAGGGACGTCGATTACATCGTCCGCGACGGCCGCATCGAGATCGTCGACGAGTTCACCGGCCGGGTCATGGACAAGCGTCACTGGCCCGACGGCCTCCAGGCTGCCGTCGAGGCCAAGGAAGGCGTTCGTCGCGGCGCCGAGGGACGCATCCTCGGATCGATCACCCTGCAGCACTTGTTCCGGCTGTATCCGGCGCTTTGCGGCATGACGGCCACGGCCGAGCCCTCGGCTCGCGAGCTCAAGGAATTCTATGGGCTGGGGGTGGTCGTCGTGCCGCCCCACAAGCCGTGCGTGCGCCGGGACCTCCCCGACATCGTTTTCACTCATAAGGAGGCCAAGGTCGCCGCCCTCGTCTGTGAGATCGCAAGCGTCCATGCCTCCGGCCGGCCCGTCCTGGCCGGCACGGCGAGCGTCAGGGAATCGGAGGAGCTGGCCGCGGCCCTAACCGGAGCCGGCGTCGCCTGCGACGTGCTCAACGCCAGGAACGACGAGCTCGAGGCGGCGGTCATCGCCCGCGCCGGTTCCCTGGGAGCAGTGACCATCTCGACCAACATGGCCGGCCGCGGCACCGACATCAAGCTTGGCGGTCCGAACGGAGAGGATCGCGAGCGTGTGGCCGGCCTCGGCGGGCTCTATGTCATCGGCACGAACAGGCACGAGAGCCTGCGCATCGACAATCAGCTCCGGGGCCGGGCCGGGCGGCAGGGCGATCCCGGCTCGTCCCGGTTCTTCGTCAGTCTCGAGGACGACATCTTCGAGCGCTACGGCCTGGCGCGCCGCCTTTTCGCCCGGTACCGGCTCGAGCGGCAGACCGGCGCCGTGGATAACGACCTCCTGCGCAAGGAGATCCTCCACGGCCAGCGCGTCATCGAAGGCCGCAATCTCGATATCCGCCGGGCGCTTTGGGATTACTCGACGCTCGTCGAAACGCAGAGAAGCATCGTCGCCGGCTGGCGGGATGCCGCCTTCAGCCCGACGGACGGGGAGGACGCTCCGTTCCGTCCTTCGCCGGAGCTCCTCGCGGCCGGGACAACGAGGCTGGGGCGGCAGGAGTTCGACCGGATCGTACGCCGGGCAACGCTCTTCCACATCGATGCCGCCTGGTCCGACCACCTGGCCTGGCTGGCCGATCTCCGCGAGGGCATCCACCTCGTCTCGATCGGGCGAAAGGAGCCGCTCCAGGAGTTCCAAAAAGCCGCGACCGGGGTTTTCCTGGAGCTCGAGGACAAGATCAGAGGCGCGGCCGAGGCGTCGCTTCGTTCCCTCCTCGCCCTCGAGGGCCCTGTGGACATCGAGGCGGCCGGGCTGAAAGGCCCGTCGTCGACCTGGACCTATCTCGTCAACGACGATCAATTCGGCTGGGGCGTCGGGCTCCTTAAAGGCTCGAACATCGGCTTCGCCGCCGGCGCCGCCGCTCTCTATGGGCCCCTGTTCATTTTCGCGCTCCTCGTCAACCGTTTTAAGAAAAGAAGGGGTCAAACCTAAACTTTTTAACTTTTCAGTAAGAAGGGGTCAAACCTACCTTTCGTTACTTTCCCAAATTCCTATAGCAGCCCTGTCGGCTCTGGAGGACATCGACGGTTCTGGAAAGTAACGAAAGGTAGGTTTGACCCCTTCTTGTTTGACACCCCTTCTGGTTTGACAGCGCCCCCCGGCGCCGGATAGAGTAGGATTCCGTCGTCCAGAGAGGCGAGCCGTTGAACAGCGTAACGAACACGACTTTGGAACCCTCGGCCCATACGCTCCAGCGCAAGCTCGGGCTCTTCCCCCTCACCAACATTGTCATCGCCAACATGATCGGGGCCGGCATCTTTACGACGTCCGGCCTGCTGATGAAGGACCTCCACCACCCCGTCGTCATGCTCGCCCTCTGGCTCTTTGGGGGTCTCATCGCCCTTTGCGGCGCCCTGAGCTACGGCGAGTTGGGGGCGGCCATTCCCCATGCCGGAGGCGAATACGCCTTCCTCTCGCGCCTCTACCATCCCATCCTCGGCTTTCTCTCCGGGTGGGTCTCGTTCTTTGTCGGCTTTTCCGCGCCCATCGCCGCTTCGGCCATCGGCTTCTCCGAGTATCTGACCCGCGCCTTCCCGGGCCTGCTCCACCCCGGCCTCCTCTCGGGGCCCCTGGAAGCGACGCTCATGAAGAAGCTCTACGCGGTTCTCATCATCGCCGCCTTCACGTTCCTTCACACTCGCGGCCTTGAAGCGGGGGCCCGCGTCCAGAACGCCCTGACGGGGCTGAAGATCCTCCTCATCGTCGGCCTTGTCGCCGCGGGATTCGCCTTCGGGAAGGGGAGCCTGGCCCACCTTACGGCGGCCGCGCCTTTCCGCTTCGACTTCGCCGGGATCAAGACGATGGGCATCTCCCTGATGTGGATCATGTTCGCCTACAGCGGCTGGAACGCCTCGGCCTATATCGGCTCCGAGGTCCGCGATCCTTCGCGCAACCTGCCGCGCTCTCTCCTTCTCGGGACGGCCATCGTCATGGTCCTTTACACCGCCCTCAATCTCTTCTATATCTACGCCATCCCGCCGGCCCAGATGGAAGGCGTCATCTCCGTCGCCGGCCTGGCCGCGGGCAACCTGTTCGGGCGGTCGGCCGAAACGGTCCTGTCCCTCCTGATCTCCTTCGCGCTTTTTTCGTCCCTCAGCGCCTACCTCATCCTCGGACCTCGCGTTTACTATTCGATGGCCCGGGATGGCATCTTCTTCAAGTCCATCGCCTACGTCGATCCGAAGTGCGGCGTCCCTTCGAGGTCGATCCTCCTCCAAGGCGGCATCGCCGTCGTCATGGTTTTCCTGGGGACCTTCGAACAGCTCCTGACCTACATGGGCTTCTCGCTGGGCATCTTTCCCCTCCTAGCCGTGTTCGGCGTCTTCAAGCTGAGGCGGAGCGGCCAGAGCGCCGTCAAGCTCCCGGGCTATCCCATCGCCTCCGCGGTCTATATCTTCATCGGCGCCTCCATCCTCGTCCTGTCCTTCCTCCGCCAGCCCGTCGAGTCGCTCGTGGCCATCGCCACGGCCCTGGCCGGCATCCCCGTCTACCTCTTCTTCAAGCGCTCGACTCGCCCGGCCGGCTGATCTCCTTTGTTCGCCCCCGGGCCCTCCCTCCGCCTGAGTTGACTAAACTTCAGCATGGGCCTATCCTTGACAAGGTAGGGACGGGGCGGATAATCGATAAGAACAGAACCTGGAGTACTGCATGCGGAGCAGGCGGATGAAGCCCGGAGAACGACGCGCGGCTGCGAAAGTGCTGGCCCTCGTCCTGATCGTCTCCCTCGGAGGTTGTTCCATCCAGAAGATGGCCTTGAAAAAGGTCGCCGGCATGCTCTCCAGCTCCTCTTCCGCGAACGTCTTCAGCTCTGATAACGACCCCGATTTCGTCGGCCAGGCCCTGCCCTTTGCCATCAAGCTTTACGAATCGCTCCTGGCCTCGCTTCCGGACCACGCCGGCCTGCGGCTCCGTACCGGAAGCCTCTACATCATGTATGCCAACGCCTTTGTTGAGACACCTGCCGACCTGACGCCCCGCCGCGACGCCGAGACGAAGGAGTATCTCCTGGCTCGGGCCAAGAACCTCTACCTGCGCGGGCGCGACATCCTGTTCGTCGCCCTGGAGAAGAAGAATCCCTCGATCCGCCGGCAGCTCAAGGACAGGAAATACGAGGAGGCCATGGCCCCCTTCGGCAAGGCGGACGCGGATCTGCTCTATTGGACCGCGCTCGGCTGGCTCGCGGCCTTCTCCGTCAATCCCTTCGATATGACCCTGGGCCAAACCGTGCCGCAAACGCGGGCCATGATCGAGCGGGTCGAGGCGCTCGCGCCGGGGTACGGGCACGGTTCGCTCGACTCCTTCTATGTCAGCTATTACGGGTCGCTTCCCGACTATCTCGGCGGGAACGCGGCCAAGTCCCGGGAGTATTTTGCCAAGGCCCAGGCGCTGTCCGGCCGGTCGGACACGTCGGCGTTGATGGCCCTGGCCACGACGGTCTCGGTCAAGGAACAGAATGCCGCCGAATTCAAGGACCTCTTGGGACGCGTCCTCGCCTTCGATCCGGACAGCAGTCCCGAGAACCGGCTGGTCAACATTCTGAACCAGCGCAAGGCTCGCTGGCTCCTCGAACACATCAGCGATTATTTCGTCGAATTGGATAACCCATGAGCAAAACTCTGACCGCAATCCTCATATTCGCAGTCGTTGCCACGACTCTCGCGGCCGGGGCGCCAGCGGTCCCGGCTGGGCCCGCCCCGGCAGCCCCCGGCACGGTCGTGATCAAGATCGCCAGCATCGCTCCCAGCCGCTCCCCCTGGGACAAGGCCCTGGAAAAAATGGCCAACGAGTGGGAGCGGCTCTCCAACGGGTCTGTCCAGGTCAAGATCTACCCCGGAGGCATCGCCGGCGGCGAGCAGGACATGATCCGCAAAATGCGCCTGGGGGTCCTGCAGGGCGGAGTGTTCTCGAACATGGGGCTGGCCAAGGTCGACCATTCCCTGACGGTCCTTTCGATCCCTTTCCTCTTCCACTCTCGTGAGGAGTTCAACGCTGTTTTCGATCAAATGAAACCGATCTTCGAAAAGCTCATCGAAGGGAAAGGCTTCAAGGTGATGTTCTGGACGCTCGCCGGCTGGGTCAACTTCTTCTCCAAGAGCCCGGTCCTCGAGCCCGATGACCTGAAAAAGCACAAGATCAGCGTGACCTCGGATTTCCCTGAGCTCGAACAGATCTGGAAGCGCATGGGCTATGAGGTCGTCACCGGCGACAACGATATGATCCAGCTCCAGAGCGGCGGGGTCACGGCCATCTATCTGCCGCCGCTCATTGCGGGTTCCGGCCAGTTTTTCGCTCTCGCCCCTCACATGCTTGCGCCGTCCCTGGCTCCCCTCCTCGGCGGGTTGCTGCTGAGCGACAAGGCCTGGGCGTCCATCCCCGCCGAGCTGCACCAGCCGTTCCTCGACGCCACGACCGGCGCGGCAAAGGGGCTTTACGAAGAGACAGCGACCCTGGAAGCGGATGCCATAAAGATGATGAAGGACAACGGCCTTATCGTCCACGACCCTCCGGCCGGGGCCATGGCCAAGTGGCGGGAATCCGCCGGTAAAGCCCTCGACGGGCTCTTGGGCCCGGTCTTCTCGAAGGAGATTTACGATCAGGTGATGGGGTACGTCCGGGAATACCGAAAAACCCATGGCCAATAGGCTCGTCCGCGGCGCCCACACGGTCGAAGATACCCTCGCTTTTCTGGCCATCTTCGGCCTCGCCGGGATGCTCCTCGCCGAAGCCGTGGCCCAGAAAGTCTTCAAGACCGGGATCAAGGAATCGCAGGTCTACATCGAGCAACTCGTGCTCGCGGCCACGTTTATCGCCGCGGCGGTCACGGCGCGCGAAAAGAAGCACCTGGCTTTGGCCACGGGGTTGTTCCTGCCGGCGCGCCTGAAAGGCCTGGCTACGACGCTCAGCGCGGCGCTGGCCTCGGGCCTGACCCTGGCCTTCGGATTGAGCGCGCTGTCGTTCGCCAGAAACGCGTTCACGGCGGCCGATCGGGTCGGGTTCCTCCCGAAGCGGCTGGTCGTCCTGATCATGGCCGCGGGCTTCCTGGCCATGAGCCTGCGTTTCATCACCACCCTCGAAAAGAAGAAGGCGCGTTGGGGCGCCGCGCTCGCGGCCGTCGTCATCGGGCTCTTCTTCGGCTTCGAGCCGCTCGTCCATCTCGTGACCGCGGGCGGCACCGTCCCCGTGCCGGCCCTGTCCGCGGCCGGGGAGTCCCTGCAGCCGCTGATTTCCGGGCTGGCCGGGCCGATGATCATCGTCCTCATCGCCGCGGCCTTCCTCGGGTTGCCCATTTTCGTCGTCCTCGGGGGGATCGGCTACTTGCTCTTCGCCAAGGGCGGCCAACCGCTCGAGATCATCCCCAACCAGGCCTACGGGGTCCTGACCGGGACCGCCATCCCCGCCATCCCGCTCTTCGCGGCCGTCGGCTTCTTCCTGTCCGAGAGCCAGGCGGGGGAGAGGCTGGTCCGGTTCTTCCAGGCCGTATTGGGCTGGATGCCGGGCGGACTGACCGTGATGGCGGTCGTCATCTGCGCCTTCTTCACGACGTTCACCGGCGCTTCGGGCGTGACCATCCTTTGCCTCGGCGGACTTCTGGCGATCGTCCTCGAGAGGGCCGGCTATCCCAAGCGGTTCACGGTCGGGATCCTGACCGCCTCGGGCAGCATCGGCCTGCTCTTCCCGCCGAGCCTGCCCGTCATCATCTACGGCGTTATCGCCCAGACGAGCATCAAGGACATGTTCGTGGGCGGCCTCCTGCCCGGCATGTTCCTGGTCATTTCCGTCGTGTCCGTCGGCGTCATCTATTCCTGGAAACACCACATTCCGCGGCACCCCTTCAATCTCCGGGAGGCGGTGGGCGCGTTCCGCGAGTCCTTCTGGGAGCTATTGCTGCCGCTCATCGTCTTCGGGCTCTATTTGGGGGGGATCGTCAACCTGCAGCAAAGCGCCGCGGCCGCGTTGCTCTATGTCTGGATCGTCGAGACGTTCATCAAGCGGGACATGAAGATCCGGGATCTGCCCCGCATCTTTCTGCGCGCCGTGCCCATCATCGGCGGCGTACTGATCATCCTGGCCCTGGCCAACGGCCTGTCCTATTACATCATCGATGCCCAGATCCCGCAGAAGCTCAGCGACTTGGTGGCGGCGAATATCGCCTCGCCGTACGTCTTCCTGCTCCTCCTCAACGTGGCCCTGCTGGTCGTCGGCTGCTTCATGGACATCTACTCGGCCATCCTCGTCGTCGTGCCCCTGATCATCCCGCTGGGGATCGTCTTCCACATCCACCCGGTCCACCTCGGCATCATCTTCCTGGCCAACCTGGAGCTCGGTTACCTCACGCCGCCCATCGGGCTGAATTTGTATCTCGCGTCCTACAGGTTCGAGGAGCCGATCTCACGCGTGTACAGGGACGTGCTCATCTTTCTTGGGATCGGGGTGGTGGCCGTGCTGCTGATCACCTACGTGCCGTTTCTAACCACCGCTCTGCTTTAAGAAGGGGTCAAACCTACCTTTCGTCACTTTTATCCCGTTGGTCGACGAAAGATGCATGTCCTCCCTAAAAAAGTAACGAAAGGTAGGTTTGACCCCTTCTTGTTCTTATTCATCGCGGTTGAAGTGGGGCAGGTCCCAGGGGATCTCGAGGGACAGCTCGATGAAGCCGGCATAGACGCCGTCCTCGTGCCAAGGCGCCTGGTAGATCAGCTTTCTTTTGCCGTTCTTCTGGATGGTGTAGACGTTGGTGCGGCGCTCGGCCATCATGCTCTCGAGCTTCGAGCGGCTCGGCTCCGGATGGCAGTCGAGGACGTTTGCGCCGATGAGCTTTTCGCCGCCGTCCGCCGCGAACACCTCCCGCGACTTACCGTTCATCTCGATGATCCGTCCCTCGGCGTCACAGACCGTGACCGCGCCGGGAAATTCCTTGATCCAGTCGTTTCCGCTCATGACGACTCCTTTTTGGCCGGCCTCCTGAACAGCTTCTGGAGAGCGAACCCGGCGTATCCGGAGAATCCCGCGGCCAGAGCCGCGACCAGCGCGGTCGCGGCGATCATAGGCCACGACTTTCCCAACCCGAACATGCGCGCCATCCGCGTAGCGATGAGATGACTTCCGGTGAGATAGAAGTACGTCCCGGCCCCGAGCCAGAGGAGTCCCGCGGACAGGAGCCCCGTCCG
>Ga0075524_10000287_pt1 | contig 12168 bp, 14 predicted proteins | sample NGEPerone_FD_76826 | JGI IMG/M metagenome (GOLD analysis project Ga0075524, IMG submission 76826) | Arctic peat soil microbial communities from the Barrow Environmental Observatory site, Barrow, Alaska, USA - NGEE Permafrost154B-one | ecosystem: Environmental > Terrestrial > Soil > Wetlands >...
GGAAGCTTTTCTTTCTTTAATTTGTTTTTGATCAATCCACATAAGTTTTCGGATAGGATAAAAGAAAAAAAGGCTGAAATCATTTGATTTCAGCCTTTTTAAGCTCCTCAGGTAGGACTTACACAGGGTATATATACATTAAGTTAAATGTATTTAAGTTGTTTTATATCTGCAATTTGCTATCTACTTTTAGTGTAAAAGAGTTTAAGAATGTCTACCTTCATACTTTATCTTCTCTTTCAAAATCTCTTTGCTATTTTTGCACTAAATCTATGTTATGCCAAAACAAATAAATCCAAAGGTAATTTTTTACATTGACAAAGTAAATAAGAACAAGGCCAAACAAGCCCCTATTAAGGCCAACATTACATGTAAAGGTAAGAACCATACTAAAATAATGGATCATATCATAGAAAGCGATTGGAATAGCACAGCACAAAGAGTAAGACCAGCCCGACCAGGGAAGGACAACAACCATGAATTAATTAACAAGAAACTTGACAATCTGCAAAAAGAGTTTGAAACGTTTGCAATACAATGTGAGATTGACAAAGCAGAATTAACACCCGACCTGATTAAACGATTTCTGAAAGGTGAAAGAAGCGTATCCGGAAAACCTTTTTGGCAGGCGTACGATGAGTATTTATTAATCAAAATAATTGAACCTAAAACCCTGCAGAATTACACTTTGTATCGTACCAAATTGCAGGAATTTGAAAAAGAAAAGAAATACAGAATTGATTATCATACCATTAATACCGCTTTTTTTGACCTTTACAAGTCGTATGTATTAACGGAAAAAGGTTTATCCTGGAACACCCTGGCCACAGCAATAAAGAAACTTAGATTTTTTATGAACTGGAGCCTGGATAAGCATTACCATATTGAAAAAGGATTTAAGGAATTTTCGGTAATTGAAAAAGAATCAACGGTTATTTTCCTGACAATGGATGAACTTTCAAAATTGTATCACTTCGATTTTAAAAGCAAACGATTAAACCAGGCACGTGATAAATTTTGTTTTGGTTGCTTTACCGGGTTGGCTTTTTCGGATCTTAACGGACTAACATATGAACACATTAATAATGGGACTTTAACCAAGTTCAGGCAAAAAACAAAAATAAGACTTGACATTGAATTACCAGATCAGGCAATTGAAATTCTAAAACGTTATCCAGATAAGTATAATGCACTGCCAAAACTCAGTCACCAAAAAATGAACGTGTATATTAAACAGTGTTGTGAAAAAGCTGGAATTGATACACCTACCATTTATAAAGATTTCAGTAAGGGAATTACTACTGAATTGATTGAACCAAAACATAAACTGGTAGGGTCACACACAGCCCGAAAAACGTTTATAAGTAACTTTTACAACATGACAAAGGATGTCAACCTAACCAAACAGAATGCAGGAATTACCCAGGATAAAACCCTTAAACGATACATGGGATCTAATAAAGAAATGGAAAGAGCCGCAATGAAAAAAGCATTTAACGGCCTTTAATTTGTTATTGTTGGCCGGGGTTTTCATTATTGTTAAGCTTCATAGCAGCTATATAATGTTCTTGTAGTCCTTTTTCAAATGCCTCAATGTCGCCTTGCTCTAAAATTCCGGATCTTATTAAAAAATCGTATTCTGACTTTTTATTCTTTTCAATAAAAGCCAGTTCAATTGTCATTCTTTCCTTAATACTTTCGTCTTTACTTTTCTCTGAAATACGAAACTTTTCACCAAAGAGTTTATCGTAACGACCTTTAATTTCAGCTATTAACAATGATTTTAAACGCTTGTTTTCGTTTGTAATTGAGTTGATTAACAAATCTTTTTCCACTAATCGAGTCGTTAACACTTCGTTTTCGTTAGTGATTTCAATGTCAGTATCTATTGATGGATAAAGCAAGTTTAATAAATCCGAGTCCAATAGTTTAGCGATTTTCAAAGCTCTTTCGATTGTCAATTCAGTTTTTCCCGTTTCTATTTTACTGTAACCAACCTGAGTTAATCCCAATTTGTCAGCCATTTGTTTCTGTGTTAAACCTTTGGCCTTCCGGTGTTCGATTATCCTATTTACAAATTTATCCATAGCACAAAAATAACTAAAAGTTTTAAAAATAAATGCGTAATACTATTAGGAGTAATAAAACAAATTGATATATTTGTACATATTTTATTTACTAATATTGATGACATGAAAAATGTAGAAATTCCGAAAAACGAAACGAAAGTAAAGCGAATTATTTTCCCTGTTACCCCCAGTGAACATAAATCAATAAGGCTTTACTGCAAATTACGAAATGTAAAACTCACTGACTTAGTAAGGTTTGCACTGAAACACACTTACGATCTGTAAATTTAATATTACGACAATGGAAAAAGTAATGATCTTATCAACCCCTGCTGAAATTGCGGAAGGGTTACGGATGTTTTTAGCAGACCATGAAAAACCGACTATTGAACCATCATTTAAAACTGATAAAATGACAGTGGGAGAGGCAAGCCGTTTTGCTGATATCAGTTATAACACATTTTGTAAATGGATCAACAAAGGCAAAATTGAAGTTCACGGAAAAGGTAGGACCCGGTTTATTTTGAGGTCCGAACTTATTAACTCATTGAAAAATAATGAATGATATGGAGGTGGAAACCGCAGAAACTAAAATTCCGGAAACAATTACAATTGAGATTGAAGACTATAAAAAATTCTGGTATTTCAAGATTGTAAATAAACAAGGGGATCTTGAATGGAAAATAGATCACCGAAAATTTATAGAGCATCTTGTTGAATCAGGTTTTCGTCGTTTCGATATTAATGATGATTTCATTTTTGTCAAAATTAGGCAACGGATAATTTATGAAGTTACTATTACCAGGGTACAGGATGAAGTTATTCATTACATAAAAACGCTAAATGAAAATGATCTTGATGGAATAACGACTGAAGAACTTCTCTCAAAATTTTACACTTCTCCTGCCATTTACTTCAACAGAACAAAGCTTAGTATGTTGGGGGTAGAGAAAAATTTAAAGCTAAATACTGATACTAAGGATAGTGCGTTTATTTTCTATTCAAATTGTTTTGTAAAATGCACGGCTGAAGGATATCAACCTTATGCCTATTCTGAACTATATGGACATGTTTTCAGAAATCAGATTAAGGATAGGAAATTCAAAAAAAATTCGCCTGAAGGGATGTTTAAACAATTTGTTTTCAATATTGCAGGGGGAAATAATCAACGATTCAATGCATTACAAACAATGATTGGTTATTTACTGCATAGTTTCTATGAAACTAAAATGAAAGCGGTTAACCTAACAGACTCAACTATTTCTGATAATGCCGAAGGGCGAACGGGTAAAACCCTACTTGGAAGAGCCATTTCATACATTAAAAATGTATGTGAAATTTCCGGAAAGGATTTCGATCCAACAAATAAACACAAATATTCAACGGCTAAACTCGACACTCAAATTGTTTTTTTGAATGATCTTAGAAAAAGATTCGATTTTGAAAGTCTATTCAATGACATTTCGGATGCAATAACAGTAGATCAAAAGAATATGCAGCCATTTACCATTCGTGCAAAAATGTTGATAGCGGCAAATGATACGTTTCGCGTTGAAGGTGCAAGCGCAAAAGATCGGGTAATAGAATTTGAGTTGGCAAACCATTATAGTGCAGAATTTTCCCCTCAAGATGAATTTGGAGTTTGGTTTTTTAGGGATTGGAATGAAGTTGAGTGGCTGAGCTTTGATAACTTTATGATGGAATGCCTGACACTATATTTAAAAAATGGAGTTATTGAAGCTGATTCAATTAACCTGGACAAGAGGAAACAAATACAACACACTAATATTGATCTTGTCGAATTTCTAGATGAAAAAATCAAAAACGGTGAATTGCGCTGTGGTATGGATTATGACAAAAATTCTTTACATGTTGAATTCCTTCAAAAATATCCAAGTTATTCAAATGATAAATGGCTCAAAACTCCTGCCAATTTCACAAAAAATTTAAAAACATACGCTAGTTATTCACCAGAATTGAAAGGGCACTTGAAGGAAAGACGTTCAGACGGTAAATCATATATACGGTGGGAAAAACAAGAAGATAAACAAACAGATCTACCATTTTAAATAGTGTATCCCCATATAAAAAATATTCTATGCACTTTCTGCACTTTAAAGGTTAATAAACAGAAAATGAAATATATAAAAAGTGCACAAACTAAAAAATGATATTGCACTGAATGCACTGCATGCACTGAATTAAAAAACAATCAGTGCATGAAATTTTAAAACAGTGCATGAAATATCAAAACAGTGCATGAAATTTTAATGGATGCACTGTATTACAAAATTGATATATAATTACTTAGATCTCAAAGTACACAAAGTGCATGTAAAATTGAATTATTGCTAATCAAAAGAAAAAAATGAACTGCAGGCAAGCAAATGAAATGAATATTGCGGGTTTTTTAATGAGTAAAGGAATCAATCCAGACAGACAAGCCGGGAATAGTTTCTGGTACTGCTCACCATTGCGGAAAGAAAAAACACCGAGCTTTAAAGTTGATCGGGTTAAAAACGTTTGGTATGATTATCCAGGATTAACCGGAGGGCGTTTAGTGGATCTTGTTTGCAAAATGTATAATGTAGATATCCCTGGAGCGTTATTAATATTGTCCGGGGCAAAACCGAGCATTCAAAATCAATCTTTTTCTTTTGACCAGCTAAAAGATAATGAACATGAAACGAGAGCCGAAATAAAGCATATACAGCCACTTCAAAACCAGGCACTGATTCAATACCTAAACAGCCGAAAGATCAACCCTAAATTAGCCTTCAAATATTGCACTGAAGCATACTATAAAACGACTGCCAGCGACAAACAATATTTTTCAATTGCTTTTGAAAATGACAGTACCGGCTATGAACTAAGGAATAAATATTTTAAGGGTTCCACCTCACCAAAAGACATAACCACCATTCCCGGAAAAAATCCTTTAGCGGTGAATGTTTTTGAAGGTTTTATGGATTTTCTTTCAGCGTTGACCTATTACAAGGCCGATTGTTCAACATGTGTTACAATCGTTTTAAACGGGGTTGGATTCATTGAGAGATTCATAAACCTGATTCCAAATTACAAAAAAATCAATTTGTACCTGGACAACGACCGGGCAGGAAATGAAGCTGCAAAACGTATTCAGGAAGTCCGGCCGGAAGCCGTTAACCGTTCGCAAATTATCTATCCATCATATAAAGATTTTAACGAATTTCTTATTAATCAATAATTTAAAAATTGTCATTATGAAAAATTTAGAAGCAAAAACAACTATTGAAATTGAAGGTGTAATCCTTACAGAATCTGCAATTAAACGTCTTAAAGCATTTCAGGAAAAAGGCAATGAAGACTTATTGAGTATGCGCGATTACATTGCTGAAGCGATATGTTTTCTTTCAACAGAAACGGATAGTCTGGATGATCCCAGAAACGAAGAAATTTATATGATAATGAGTACTCTTGGCCATTTACGGCAAGATCTAAACGACTTAAGAAAACCATAAACATATAGCAATATGGAAAATTTTAAAAAAACAGATCAGACAGCAAACCCGAAACCTTTAATCAAAGTATCCAAAACTGTATTGACAGAATATAACATAATACGATTAAAAGAAATGTTTTCAGATAGAGATGTCTACGATGAACATTTGCAAACAATAGCCACGTTAAGGCAACTGATTTTCAAAAACATTAAAATTCACATCCCCAATAGCCGGGATGTCCCGGATATGTCACATGAACAATGGCCGATTTTCAATCTGTTAAACAGCTTATATAATGCAATAACACAAGAACACTATCAATTTACCAATGAAAGTAATATTCATAAATATTAAATCCATTTTATTATTAATCAATAACTTAAAAATTATCATTATGAAAATTGTAGAAAAAGAGAATTTTATTGAAGTTGACGGAGTAATTCTCACTGAAGAAATCATTTCAATGCTGGCTCAATGGCAGCATGAGGAAGGGGACGATTTTGAATCTGGACATGTAGGAGCAATGAAAGACGTTATATGTTGGATTATTTCTTTAATAGATGAAATACCTGAGGATGAAGTTGGGAATGCTATTCGCATGATGACTATGCTGAGTTATACAAAAAGAAGCTTGTTTACATTGAGGAATCCACTTGAGAAATACCGAATTTCACAACACGCTGAATAAAAACAGTATAGCCAATGATTTTTCAGCGACCTTTTTTTGTCCTTTCGCGGTTTACCGATTTTGATCAATTTTAAATAAAAAAGATGAAAAAGAAAAAATCATTTCTCTGTGTTGTTTCGGTTCGATTAGATCAGGCCGACAAAGAAAGGTTAGATCAGATTTGCAGCAAAAGCGAGTTAAGCAAGTCAAAATATTTAAGGGATGAAGTTAAAAACATAATTATTAAAACAGAACAAAATGAACATTGAGGAAAAAATTGAAAAACGAGCCGAAATAAGGCTTAATGCTGATATCTTATTGTCTATGGATATTTCATCAAATGCAAATGGAATTGCACTATTCCAAACCTCAGATGGGAAATACTTCACTAATAAAATCAATCGCATGACCGGAATTGTAACGGCGAAAAATTTTATAAATGAAGATGTTGCGGTAAAAATATTTGATATATGCAGATCAAAATATCAAAACCGCGAAGATATATTTTAATAAAAATATTTACTCCTTAAAATTTAATCACTATGAATTGTACATTATCTATTTTCCCCGTTACGGATCGGAAAAAGTTTATCGAAGTTATTGAAATTGCCAACAAAACAAAAAATGCAAATTTTCAGATAATTGCATGTGACCAGGGTTTTGAGATTGAATATGAACGACCGCAACAGCTTTTTATGCTTGGTCGAATGTATCAACCTTACAAACCTACAAGAGATGCAGAAACATCTTTCAGTTTGAGTTATAATAATGATTACTTAAATAATATTTAACCATGAAAATTTTAATTCTTTCAGCATCACCAAACATTGAGGCAACTCAAAGTATTGTTAAGGCAGGCGAAAAAAAAGGCCACGAAATGATTGTAAAAAATCCAAGTCATTTACTCATGTTAATTTCAGAACAGATTAACGGATATGACCGGATTTATGACGGTTACGGACTGGATGATAAACCGGAACGGATGAAGGCCAAAGAGTATAACGCCATTATTCCCCGGCTGGGTTCAAACCTTTCTTACTGTTGTATGGTATTGGAGCATCTCAATAAAAATCTATCTATTTTTAGTACTCAAACCAGTGAAGCAATCAGAGTTGCAGCAGATAAAATGATCTGTCAACAAAAACTTTCCCAGGCTAAAATAAGAACACCCCAAACCATTATTGGGAACCTGGCAATTTTTCCGGATTTTATGATTCAGCAAATTGGAGGACTGCCAGCCATTGCAAAAGAGTTACAAGGTTCCCAGGGTAATGCTGTTTATCCGTTAGAGTCAGTTTATCAAACCAATGTTTTTTTAAAGAACTTCAATAAGAAGAAAAAGAACCTATTAATACAGGGGTTTATTGATGGTTCAGGCAAGGATATCAGAGCGATTGTTATAGATGGACGGGTCGTGGTTGCAATGGAACGCACAGCCGTAAAAGGTGAGTTAAGGGCAAATATCTCTCAAGGCGGTAGCGGTGCAAAAATTGAACTTTCTCAGGAAGATCAGGAAATGTGTATTAAAGCTGCAAGAGCTTGCGGGCATGAAGTTGCAGGCGTCGACCTAATGAAGGATAAAGAGGGCAAAAGCTTTATTATTGAAGTAAATAGCAATTACGGATACGGAGTTGAAGGCATTACAGGGGTCGATATTTCAACACCTTTGATTGAATATTGCGAACGTAACTATAAAAACGGAAATGCCGCAAATGTGGCAACTGCTACACAAACATTACAAAATGAGATTATAAGCCTATCCATATCAAAAATTAATTTGGCTTATAATATGTATGACAAACAAACTAAGACTGCTTTTCAATTGGAAAACGCAGAGCTTTTGTTGAGTCAGCAACAGGCGATGATTCGTCTAAAATAATCAAATTGTAATTATTTAACAATATACTATTATGGCAAAAAAACTAACGGACGAGTATTTAAAATGGACGCTCGATGTAGACGGAAAACCGGCAATGGCTGCACTAAATTCGATGGAACAAAGCACGAAGAAATTGCAAAATACTAATCGTTCGCTGTCTGTTGAAATGGCAAAGCTCGAAGCCCAGGGCAAAAAGAATACAGCTGAATATGCAGCCCTGAATAGGCAATTTATTACGAATAATCAGACCATATCTCAGTCTCAAGGAAGAATGGCACAATTGCGTGGTGAGATTGGTTTAACTGGTCTAAATGCGCAACAGCTTCGACAACGAATGACTGAATTACGCCGGGCTATGGATCAGTCAACACCGAATAGTGAAGCCTGGACACAACATTCCCGTGACCTGGCAGCGGTTAGTGGCCGATATAATCAGGTAAGAGCCGGGGCGGTTGGTACTCAATCAGTTTTTGGTCAATTAAATAGTTCGTTAACTGGAATGTCCGGGCCAATTGGCGGAGCTATAAATGGCATTGTCTCTATGGGTAAGGCATTATGGGCACTTGTTGCAAATCCTATTGGAGCAACTATAGCTGCCATTGTTGGGTCATTAACATTGCTATACAAAGCATTTACAAGCACCGATACGGGAGCCGTTGCAATGGAAGGTACTTTAAAGGCGGTCGGGAATGTTATGGATATTTTAATAGACCGTGCAATGAGCTATTTTAAAATGCTGTATTCTTTTGTTACCCTTGACTTTAAAGGCATGAAACAAAATGCAAAGGATGCTTTTGTCGGTATTGGTAAGGCGGTTAAAGATGCTGCCGGCTCTGGCTGGGAGTATGCGAAATCAATGGACGACATTGCAGACCGGGAAACTGCAGCATCAAACAGAATGACAAAATTAAGGGTTGATATCGAAAAACTTACAAACCTTTCCAAAGATCAAAATAAAACAAACAAGGAAAGAGCAGCTGCAGCACAGTTGGCAATGGATAAGGAAATAGAATTGAATGGCATTGAAACCGGATTTATTGCAGAAAGAAATGCAGTTGAAGTGACAAATTTAGCCTCTAAGATTCAAAACAGTAATCTTACAATGGCTCAGAAAGAAGCACAGTTAAAACAATGGCTGGAAGTTGATGATAAGGAATTATTGTCGTTAGCTGAAAAAGATGCTGCATTTGCTGATTTTGTTGATAAAAACGAAGGTGAATTTCAAAAACTCCAAAAGGCGAAATCTGACGAACTAAAGAAAGAGGCTGAATTAGCACAAGGAACCAGGCGCCTGCAATCTCAATTATCAGGTTTTAAAAAAGAACTTTTGGGAGAGGGGGCTAAAGCAGCTGAAGATGCAGCCAAAAAGGAAGCGGATGCAGAAAAAATGAAACTCGATATAATTGTAGCCTCAAATGAAAGCAAAATAGCCGAAATAAATAAAAATCATCTTGAGGGCAAAACGTCCGAAGATCAATTTAATGCTGACTTATTAAATCAGGAATTTAATTTTCTGCAGGCAAAGATGGGTCTTTTTAAAGCGGGATCTAAAGAATATGAAGAGGCTGGAGCTATATATCTTGAAAAACAGGTCAAAGCCCAGGAACAAGTTAAAAACTTGCTTTTGCAGGCAGAAAAGGAATTGTCCAATGCTAAAATAGCAAACTTAAAAGATGGCATTGACAAAGAAAAAATAATCGAAGATCAGCGGTGGAAAGAAGAACTGGCACTATTGAAAGAGAAACTGATTATTAAAGAAGGGCTTTCAGCGGAAGAAATTGCAATCAATGAGGCCGTTAATAATACTATTAAGGAAAAAACTACCAGTCATATAAAAACGATAACAGATCTAAAACTTGCCGGGGAAATTAAGAATCAAATGGATCAGTCCCTGATTAATGAAGCGAATGCAAAAACCGATGCTGACAAATGGACAGCACAAAGAGAAGTAGCACAGGCACAATATAAAACGGATCTCCAGGCTGCAAGTGATAATGCCTTAGGAATTGCTCAAGCCAATCGCGAGTTATCCGACAAACTGATTACCATAAAAAAAGACGAGCAAACCCGAAAGCGTGAAATAGATTTGGCGGTGGTTGATTCTGCTTACAATACGTTTGGGGCTATGGTTGAATTGGTTGGAAAAGAAACGGCATTAGGTAAAGCCTTATTTCTTTTCCAGCAAGCCGCTGCAGTTGGTAGGATATTAATCAATACAGCTATAGCAAATTCAGAGGCTTTAACCTATGGGCCAGCTGCACCCTTTATGATAGCATTTAACACTGTGACAGCTGCCGTAGGTATAGCTTCAGTTTTAGCCCAAACCTTCCAGGCTTTTGCTGGTGGTGACAGCAAAGGCAAGCAATCCGGTGGATATGCGGATAGTGCAGCAAGCGATTCAAAACCAGTAGGGATTTATCACGCTAATGAATTTATTGCAACTGGCCCGGCCGTTCGTAATCCTACAGTAAAACCCATTCTGGATATCATCGACATTGCACAACGTACCGGCACTATCAAATCGCTAAACCTTACAGAAATTGTGACACGTGGAAAACAGACGGGCGGTTATGCTTCGCCTGCAGTCTCATCACCTTCAGTAATTGAATCTGAAATCGCATCTACACTTAAGAGACTGAACGAACATTTTGATAGGGGAATAAAGGCCACTGCAACCGTCAATAAGTATGGATACGGAGGAATAGATGAATCTATACAAGAAATTGCAAAATTCAAATCAAAAGTTTCCTAATTCGACTAATAACGCAATTGTTTTAAATTTAAACCTTTACGGTTTTTGGGAATTATTTTACATGTAAATCAACAAATAAACAGAAAGTTGCACTTAAAAATGCAACTTTTTTTTTATGGAAAAACTCATTTTTTGCCCTACAAACATGCATTTTTTAACATATTGTAAATATATTAGTTGTTTTCTTGTGAAATAACTAAAAGCGCAATTGTTTAAATATCTAAGATTTGTGATTTTCGGAAGTAATTTTAAAGGTAAGTCAAGAAAAACTCAAAGTTGTATTTTTTTTAGAAAACTTTTTTTAGAAAAAATTTTAATATTCTGTCTTGTAAATACCTGATATTTAATATTCTGTCATATATCTGTTATTTTAGAGTTTCTGCCATGCAAACGCCTGCCTCAGCGGTTCGTTACTTAAAGCGACACTAAATTAGTAATGTTTGTATTTCAAAACGTCAACCAACTAATAATTAAGATATTAATATGTTTTTCAAGGGCAAACGTGTGTGAAAAGTGCTTGATTTAGTGAAACTAATGTCAGAAATAGAACAAAACACAGTTTTAAAATATTTTTAATTGCACACAAAGAGTGAAATTAATTCAAATAATTTTCCTTACATTGCAAACATAAAATTATCCACTGGCAGGAGGAGAGAAAAAAGGGACTTATCTTATTTTAGATATGTTCCTTTTCTCTTTTGTTTCGTAAATATCAACAATATGAATTAGTTTAAACACTTGAACAATAAACACATGAACAATTTAATTGAGGACAATGAGTCAATTATGCTACTCAAGCAACTCCACACTCAAATATTAAGTCTTGCAGGCAATGGATATTCAACTGATTTCATTAATGAATTTCTCAATGAATTATCCAGGAATAAACAGGCACATCCACTAATATCTTTAATAAAAGCTCTTGAAAATACTTTTGATATTAAATTGTTGGCATACAATAATCCTGATGACGCAAAAAAAATTGTGAAGACAATCGCCAAATTAAACCGCTATTGGTCAGATACTGAAAATAACGAATTTTCAAGAGAAGCTATTAACGAATTAAAAAAGTTTAAACCATTTAATAATTAAACACGACGTTGGAAAATTTTAGTTCTTTATTTTGTATCGTTTTGTTTCTCTTGTAGTTATTTAGTGATTTTAGATATGTTCCTTTTCTTTTGTATGTCGTATCCTGGCGGTAATAATGGATCAGTTTAAATAGTTGTGGGGAGAGTTTAATTTCACGCATAAATTTTAGCCAGCCTAAACAGAAAGAATGAAGTATCAGTAACCCCTCTTTGAGTTGATCGGAATGC
>Ga0075524_10000288_pt1 | contig 12136 bp, 10 predicted proteins | sample NGEPerone_FD_76826 | JGI IMG/M metagenome (GOLD analysis project Ga0075524, IMG submission 76826) | Arctic peat soil microbial communities from the Barrow Environmental Observatory site, Barrow, Alaska, USA - NGEE Permafrost154B-one | ecosystem: Environmental > Terrestrial > Soil > Wetlands >...
TGTTCTGGGGGCTGGCCATGGCCGCGTCAAGCGTCGTCTATGTCGTCGTCTCGCTCGTCACGGGCCGGCACAAGGCCTTCGACATGGACAAGATGCTCCACCGCGGGAAGTACCTGATCCGGGAGGAATACACCGTGATCGACGCCGTCCCGGTCAAGGGCTGGAAGGTCCTGGGCATGGGCCGGGAATTCACCGCGTGGGACAAGGTCATTTATGTGGCGACCTATGCCTGGACGGCGAGCTGGGTCGTCGTCTTCGTCGTCGGGACCATCCTCAACCTGACGAGCGAGGTTTCGACCGCGGCCTGGCTCGGCTTCTGGAAGACCTACACGATGATCTATCTCGTCGTGTCGATCTTTGTCATCGTCTGGTTCTCGATCGGCGGCGTCATCAATTTGAAGGAGATGATCGCGACGCTCAAGGTCATGACGCGCGACCACTCCGACCAGGGTTTCGTCGAGCGGGACAGGGGCTGAGGCCATGGCGTTCGGGCGTTTTTCCGGCGACGGCCGCGAGTTCCTGATTACCGACGTCCGGACCCCGAGTCCGTGGATCAACTACCTCGAGAACGGACGGTATTTTGCCACGATCTCGGCGAACGGCGGCGGCATTTCCTACGACCGGAGCCCGCTCCACGGCCGGATCACGCGCTATCGCATCAACGACGTGCCGCCCGACCGGCCGGGGAAATACATCTACGTCAAGGACAGGGACAGCGGCGAAGTCTGGAGCCTGACCTGGCAGCCGGTGGGGCGCGAGCCCGCGTCGGCGTATCGCGCGGCCCACGGCTTCGGCACCACGAGGGCGGAGGCCGAGGTCGAGGGCATCGCCTCGTCGGTTGTATTCTTCGTGCCCCTCGAGGACGACCGGGAGATCTGGAAGGCGGTCCTGACGAACCGGTCGGACCGGGCGCGGCGGCTGGCCGTCATCGGCTACGTCGAGCTGGCCCTCGGGCACGCCCTGGTCGACCTCATCAATCAGTGCGACGACCAGCACTTCAACCGGGCCCACTTCGAGAAAGGGCTCGATACCGTGTTCGCCACCAAGACCTACTGGGTGACCGAAACGCGCGGCACGCAGCATCAGGAGAACAAGGAGTGGGACCGCTGGGCCTTTTTCACGGCCAACCGGCCCGTCGCGGCCTATGAAACCGTTCGCGAGCGATTCATCGGCCCGTTCCGGAACGAGGCCAACCCGATCGCGCTCGAGCGAGGCCTCGAGTCGAAGGACATGGACTGCGGCAACGCCGTCGCCGCCTTGGAGGTCGACCTGGAGATCGGCCCCGGGGAGTCCGCCGACGTCATCTTCTCGCTGGGGGTCATCCCCAAGCCGGAGCTCGAGCGGACGAAGGGCGAGATCGTGGGGAAGTATCGCGATGCGGGGTCGGTCGACGCGGCCCTGGGGCGTGTCCGGGACGCGTGGGACCGCTACTTCAGCCACACGAGGGCCGAGACCCCGGACGCCGAGGCCGACGTGTTCTTGAATTACTGGACGCCGTACCAGGCGAAAGTCGCCTTCGACGTCGGCCGGGTGGCGAGCTTCTATTACTGGGGCATCGGCCGCGGCTTCGGCTACCGGGACACGGCCCAGGATATTATCGCTATCGTCATCGCCGACCCGGCGCGAGCACGGGACAGGGTCGGGCTGCTGGCCCGGCAGATGCGGCGGGACGGCCAGGTCTACCACCATTTCTATGGCGACGGGCAGGGCGAGTTCACCGAGCACTGCGACGATCCGCTGTGGTTCATCCTGGCGGTGACGGAGTATTTGAAGGAGACGGGCGACTGGGGGCTGCTCGCTGCCGCCGAGCCTTTCCTCGACGGAGGAGAGGGGACGATCCTCGAACACCTGATGGCCGTTGTTCGCTTCGCCGGGGCCAACCTCGGGGCGCACGGACTGCCGAAGTTCGGCCGCGGCGACTGGAACGATACGCTCGACTATATCGGCGGCAAGGACGGCGGCGAGAGCGTCTGGGGCGCGATGTTCTACGCGGCCATGCTCGTCCGGCTCCTCGAGCTCCTCGATTTCGTCAAGGCGGGCGGACAGGGGGCCGGGGCGCGCGCGCTCCGCGGCCGGTTGGTCGAGGCGCTCGAGAAGCACACCTGGGACGGCGATTGGTACATCCGGGCCTTCGGCGAGGCCGGGAAAAAGATCGGCTCGAAGGAGAACAGCGCCGGCCGGATCTTCATCAACACCCAGAGCTGGGCCGTGATCGCCGGCCTTCCCGACCGGGCCAGGCTCGTCCGGGCCATGGACAGTCTCGGCGAACTCCTCGACACGCCGTACGGACCGAAGATCTGCGCCCCGGCCTTCCGGGAGATCGATCCGGCGATCGGCCTGATCACGCGATGCGTCCGGGGCAAGAAAGAGAACGGCGCCGTCTTTTGCCACGCGGCGGCCTGGGCCATCCAGGCGGAGTGTCTGCTGGGCAGGGGGGAACGGGCCTTCGCCTATTTCAAGAAGATGCTTCCGGGGCGGATCCCGCAGGAGACGTTCTGCGCCGAGCCTTATGTCTACTCCCAGTACATCACCAGCGACGAGCACGAGACAGCCGGGAAGGCCAGCCATTCCTGGCAGACGGGGACGGCGGCCTGGATGTATCGGGTCGGCTACGATCACATCCTGGGGCTGCGGCCGTCGTACGAGGGGCTCATCATCGACCCGGTCATTCCGGCGGCGTGGAAAGGATTCAAGGCCGAGCGGGTCTTCCGCGGGGCGCGATACTCCGTCGAGGTCGAGAACCCGAACGGCGTCGAGCGCGGCGTCGTGTCGATCCGCGTGGACGGACGGCCGGTCGAAGGGCCGATCGCCCCGCGTCCGGCCGGCGCCGTCTGCCGCGTGTCCGTCAAAATGGGGAAGGCCGCCACCTGAACAGGGAAGGGGGAGGAACTATGCGTCGAGATCCGGGGAATCCGATCCTGACTCGGGCCGACGTGCCCGACATCCCGCCTTTGCTCAAGGACGTGACGTCGGTATTCAATCCCGGCGCCGTAAAGGCCGGCGGGATCACCTATCTGATGCTCCGCGTCCAGGCCCGGTCGCGCGAAACATTCATGGTCATGGCCGAAAGCGCCGATGGCTTCCGCTTCGTCGTCCGGCCTGAGATCGTGAAGTTCTCGGAGATCGAGAGCGTCAAGGACAGGATCTATCACGCCTACGACGCCAGGATCACCCGGCTCGACGGGGCGCACTACGTCATGTTCGCCATGGACATGGACAGCGGCTGCCGGCTGGGATTGGCCCGAACCGAGGATTTCCGGGATTTCCGCTTCCTCGGCGTCACGTCGACCGACGACGTGCGCAACGGCGTCCTCTTTCCGGAGAAGATCGGGGGGCAGTATCTCAGGCTGGAGCGGCCCAACAAGGCCAAGCTCGACGGCGGCCCCACGACCGGGAGCGAGATCTGGCTGGCCGGGTCGGACGACCTCATCCGCTGGCGGAGGATCGGGCCGGTCATGGGCGGGCGATTCCACTATTGGGACGAGTACATCGGTTCCGGGCCGCCGCCGGTGAAGACGCGCCAAGGGTGGCTCCATGTCTATCACGGGGTGGCGACGCATTTCGGCAGCGCCAATATTTACCAGGCCGGGGTCGTGCTGCTCGACCTCCACGACCCGACCAAGGTCCTGGGGCGGTCGCGGGGGAATATCCTCGAGCCGCGGGAACCGTACGAGCTTTGCGGCCAGGTCCCGAACGTCGTCTTTCCGTCGGGAATGGTCGTCGAGGAGTTCGATGCGGAGGAATTCGCGCTGCCGTCGAGCCCGGTCCGGGTCTATTATGGCGCGGCCGATACGGCCGTGGGCCTGGCCGTGACGACCCTCGGCGAGCTCCTGGCCGCGGCCTCCGAACCGCCGCTCTAAGAAGGGGTCAAACCTACCTTTCGTTACTTTTAATCGCGAGAATGGACGACCGACGTTGGTTTGGCCGAAAAAAGTAACGAAAGGTAGGTTTGACCCCTTCTTCTTAATATGCTAAAAATGACTGTCGATTTGTCCCACGGGAGAGAACCATGAAGAGAACGGAGAGGCATCACCTCAAAGAAGACGATATGGCGCAGGGCGTCCACTGGCTGGTCGCGTTCTTCGAGAAATACAAGCGCGAGATCTATATCGTCGCCGGCGCGGTCGCGTTCGCGGCCGTCGTCTTCGCCGGGCTCCTCGTCGTGCGCTCCCATGCCCGCAGCGTCCGGAGCAAGGCGGTCGGCCAGGTCACGGCCCTGGCGGCCGAAGTGGCCCAGAAGCCCGAGAAGCTGGCCGATCTCGAGAAGCTCTCGGCCAAGGGGCAGACCGCCCGCCTGGCCAACGTCGAGTTGGCCCGGTACTGGGCCGAGAAAGGCGACGCGGCCAAGGCGGGATCCTATCTTGCGAAGCTTCCGGCCGGTCCGAAGGACCTCCTCTTTTACCAGGCCGAGGACCTCAAAGCCCAGATCGCCCTCGGCCAGAAGGACTTCGACGCGGCCATCGCCATCTACAAGAAGGTCGTCGACGAGAAGCCGAAGGTCTATCCGGCCGATGCCGCCCTGTTCCACCTGGCGGAGAGCCGGGAGCTCAAGGGCGAGACGGCGGCGGCGCTCGAGCTCTACAAGAAGCTCCAGGCGGATTACGCCCAGTCCTATTTTGGCTATGAGGCCTCTCTCAAGGTCGGCAAGCTGGAAGCCCGAAAGTAAAGCGCGGGGATTGCCAATTTCTCCGGAAGCGATATAATAGGCTCTAATTCTCCGAGGAGGAATTCCATGGCTTTCATCATCACCGAAGAATGCATCAACTGCGGCGCCTGCGAACCCGAGTGCCCCAACCAGGCCATCACCGCCGGCGAAGAGCGCTATGTCATCGACTTTAACAAGTGCACCGAATGCGTCGGCCACTTCGACACGCAGCAGTGCGCCTCGGTCTGCCCCGTCGACGCTTGCGTCCAGGACCCGGACCACAAGGAAAACCGCGAAGAGCTGATGGCCAAGTTCCACAAGCTCACAGGGAAGTAACCTCGCGTCGAGACGGACCTTGAAAGAGGAGTGAACCCGCTTCACTCCTCTTTTTTTTCCTGCGATCATGAACCCTATGACGGGCGACCGAAAGACCTGGCTGCACGGGCTCCTCTTCGGCTTGACGATCCTGACGACATGGTTCGCCGGCCTGTTCTTCGCGATGTCCTTCCTGTCGACGGCAGGCGTATCCGGAATCTCGCTCTTCGACCCCAGCGTTGTCGGCCTGGGTTTCCTCTACGCCCTGGCCCTGATGATCATTCTCACCGGACACGAGCTCGGCCACTACCTGACCTGCCGCCGTTACGGGGTCCTGGCCACCTACCCATACTTCATCCCCGGCCCGCCGTTCCTGGGGACGTTCGGGGCCTTCATCCGCATCAAGTCTCCGGTCCGCTTCAAGCAGCAGATCTTCGACGTCGGCGCGAACGGGCCCCTGACCGGATTCGCCCTGGCCTTGCCCGCCCTCGTCATCGGCCTGGCGTTCTCCAAGGTCGGCCCTGTCCCCATGACCCCGGATACGATCTCATTCGGCGAGCCGCTCCTCTTCAGGCTCCTGAGCGGGCTTTTCTTCGGCCGGATCCCCGAGGGTTCGTCCCTCATCCTGCATCCGGTCGGCTTCGCCGGCTGGGTCGGTCTGCTGGTTACGGCGATCAACCTGGTGCCCCTCGGCCAGCTGGATGGCGGGCACGTCGCCTACGCCCTTCTCGGACGGCGGGCCCGGCTACTCTCACGGATCATGGTCGGTTTTCTCATCGTCATGGGCCTCTTCTTCCACCTGACCTGGCTCATCCTGGCCGCCGTTCTCCTCTTTTTCGAATTCCGTTCGAAGATGCGCCTCCGACATCCGCCCGTCCTCGACGAAGACGCGCCCCTCGGAACGAGAAGGACGATCCTGAGCATCGTGATCCTACTCATCTTCATCCTGTCGTTCATTCCGGACCCGGTCAAAGGCGTCGGATTGCTGGACTTGATCAAGGGCGCGCCGGGGTCGCTCGGATGATCCGCGTCGGTTATTCCGCGGCCCTGATTTTTGCACAAATTATGTGGAAAAGCTGTGGAAAAGAACGACTTTCATCGAGCCAATATCCGTTCCTGCATGAACATAGCTCGGATTGCACAAGAACTCGTCACGGCCGCAATCCCCGCCTTTTCAGCGAGTTAATAACTCATTGAAAAGACTGATGTTGTGGCGTTAAGATAGAGGACGGCCGAAGGAGGCTTTCATGGCCGACCAGTTCCGCGACGCCGAGGCGACATTCTCGCTCCTGCGCGAAAAATTCAAGGACAAAAAGATCTCGCCGCAGGAGTTCGCCGCTTCCCTGAAACAGCTCCGCATCAAGGACGAAGAGGGGCGCTTCTGGGTGATCGGCGCGCAGAGCGGCAAGTGGTACGCCTTCGAGAACGGCGAGTGGTTCGAGGCCAAGCCCCCGTCCCAGATGGAGAAGAAGGCGATCTGCATCGCCTGCGGGTTCGAGAACGACCTCGAGGCCGAATCCTGCGCGCGCTGCGGCAATACGGGCGCCGAATCCGCGCCGGAGGCCCTGGCCGAGGCGGACGGAGCGGGACCCGCGGCGGCCGTCGAGGCGGCCCTCTTGCTCGCCGGCCCGGAGGTCACCGTCCGGTCCGTCGACATCGTCTCTTTCTTATGGTTCTTCGGCGTGCTGGGTCTCTTCGCCGGGATCCTCTTCGGCCTGCTCGCCGGCGCCGTCGGCCTCTTCGCCGGCTTCGTCGCCCACCTACCCGCGTTCTTCGTCGATCATCAAGGGGACCTTCTGGGCGGACTCGCCTTCTCCGTCGTCGGCGGCATCCTGGGCTTCGCGATCGGCGCCGGGGCGGGAGCGGTCGCGGCCGTCGTCTCGAACGGGATCCTGTCGCTCATCGGCGGAGTCAAGCTCCGCCGCTCCTGAGCTTCGCCAGTCCCCAGGCGATCTGCCCAACCGAGAGCGATTCGTCGTTGGGCGAATAGGCCAACGGCCGGAACACGCGGAACCCTTTGGCTTCGAGCTTCCTCTCCGCGCTTTCGAGAAGCCGCCTGTTGAGAAAAACCCCTCCCGCGAGCGAGACGTCTTCCGTCCCGTGGACCCGCCGGGCCGTCTCCGCGACGCGGACGATGAGGACGGCCAGGGCGTCGTGGAACTTCGCCGAGACGACTCCCACAGACACCCCCTCTTGGACGTCGCGGACGAGGGCGCGAAGGAGAGGGGCGAACGAGATCTCGGCCGGGCGGCCGGGCCCTGCTTCGGTCATCTCGATCGGATAGCGGCCGCGATAAGCCCGATCGGCGGCGGCCTCGAAACGCATGGCCGCCTCGGCCTCGAATTCGAGGCGCTCGGGCGCCGCCCCGGCGATGAACGAAACGGCGTCGAAGAGACGGCCGCAGCTCGACGTGAGAGGACTGCGAAAGCCGCTCCGGCCCATTTGAAGAACGGTTGCGCGCCGCGATCGCCCGATCCGCCGGAGGGCCGCGAGGTCGGGGATAGCCCCGCCGAAGGCTTTGTCGAGCCAGGCCAGGGCCATCCGCCAGGGCTCGCGCGCCGCCACGTCCCCGCCGGGGAGCGGCACCGGCTCGAACCGGGCCAGACGCTCGAAGCCCCGGTAATCGGCGAGCAGGAATTCGCCGCCCCAGGCCGTTCCGTCCGCGCCATAGCCATAGCCGTCGAGGGCCACGCCGAGGACGCGCCGCCGCGGCACGTGCCCGTGCTCGAGGAGCGGGGCGAGAACGTGCGCGTGATGGTGCTGGACGCGGAAGTGGGGGAGGCCCATCCGGGAGGCGTACCGGGTCGTCCGGAAATCGGGATGCAGGTCCGAGACGACGGCCTCGGGGCGGGCATCGAAAAGCTTGAGGAGATGGGCCAGGGTCTCTTCGAAATAGCCGAAGTTCCGGTAATCGTCGAGGTCGCCGAGAAACTGGCTGGTGACAACGTAGCCGTTCTTGTAGAGGGAGATCGTGTCTTTGAGCTCGCCGCCGAGGGCGACGAGGACGCGGTCGGAGCGGAGCGCTTCAGGAACGGACTGCGGGGTGGGGACATAGCCGCGGGCCCGGCGGACGAAGAGGGGGCGGCCCGCGACGACCTTGACGACGGAGTCATCGGCCCGCATCGCGATCGGGCGGTCGTGGGTCAGCACGGCCCGGCAGAGTCCGCGCACGCCCTCCCGTTCTTCCTTGATGATCGGGGCGTCCTTGGCGTTGGAGCTCGTGGCCACGATGAGCTCGAGGCGTTCGAGGAGGAGGCGGTGCAGCGGCGTGTAGGGCAGCATGAAGCCGATCTCGTCGAGGCCGGGGGCGATGAGCGGGATGTCTTTCTTTTTCTTGAGGAGCACGATCGGTCGGCGCGGCGAGAGCAGGAGCTCGCGCTCGGCGGGTGAGACGACGGCGAAGCGGCGGACGGCCGCAAGGTCGCGGGCCATCAGGGCCAGCGGTTTCGTCCGGCGGGCCTTCGTCCGGCGCAGGCGGGCGACGGCCGCGGCGTTGAACGGGTCGCAGACGAGGTGAAAACCGCCCAGGCCCTTGACGGCCAGGACCTGTCCGGCGCGGATGAGGGCCACGGCTTCGGGGATGTCGCCGCGGAGCTTGCGGCCCGAGCGGGCGTCGAGGAGCGTCAGTCGCGGCCCGCAGACCGGGCAGGCGATGGGCTGGGCGTGGTGGCGCCGGTCGAGGGGGTCCTCGTATTCGCGGCGGCAGTCCGGGCACATCGTGAAGCCGGCCATGGTCGTCCGGGAGCGGTCGTAGGGCAGGCCGTTGACGATGGTGTAGCGCGGGCCGCAGTTCGTGCAGTTGGTGAAGGCGTAGCGGTAGCGGCGCTCGCCGGGCGTTTCGATCTCCTTCGCGCAGTCGGGGCAGGTGGCGATGTCGGGCGAAATGAAGACGAAGCCCGTGCGATCGCGCGTCTGGCGGATCTCGAAGCCGGGGCGGCCTTCGAGGGGCGCCGGGCGGACGTCGAGCTTTTCGATGACGGCGAGCGGGGGCAGGCCATCACGCAGCGCGGCGGGGAAACCTGAGCGGACGATCCGGGACGGGCCTTCGACGTGGATCTCGACGCCGGAGCCGGCGTTCTCGACCCAGCCATCGAGGCCGAGCCCGCGGGCCAGGCGGTAGACGTAGGGCCGGAAGCCGACGCCCTGGACGACGCCGAACACGGTCAGCCGCGCGGCGGATCGACCGCGGGCCGGCCGGATCGGGGACGCCGTCTTCACGACGAGGCCCGCTTGCGGGCGGCGTCCCGGCTGTAGACGCAGCCGCAGTAGTCCTGCCGGTAGAGGCCGTGGGCCCGGCTGAGGTCGACGCTCTTCTTGAAGCCGTCCTTCTTCTTGAAGTCCGCCTCGAGGAAGGCGACGCCGTGACGGGCGGCGAATTGCCGTCCCATCCGGTTCAGGACCGCGGCCTTCTTCCAGGGGCTGAGGCTCATGACCGTGGTAAAGGCGTCGAATCCGTCGCGGGCCGCGCGCGCGGCCGTGCGGCCGAGCCGTACGGCGTAGCAGACGTCGCAGCGGCGGCCCTTCTCCGGCTCGTCCTTGAACTTCAGGGTCAGGGCGGTCCAGCCCTCCGGGTCATCGTCGTCCTCGATGAGGCCGACGCCCGAGTCGAGAGCGACCTTGCGGGCCTCGCCGAGCCGGAGGTCGTACTCTTCGCGCGGCTGGATGTTCGAATTCGAGAAGAATCCCGTCACCTCGTAGGCGTCTTTGAGAATGCCGAAGACGTAAAGGGCGTCGGGGGCACAACAGACGTGAACCAGGATGCGGGGCTTTGGCACGGGATTACTTCAGGTGCTCCAGGCGGGCTTCGAGATCGGCGATGGTCTTGTTGACGCCGTCGATCTGGAAGTAGATGACCGTCAGCTCCTCATGGCCGATCCGCGCGCTGTCGAGGATGCGGCCGACGTTCTCGAAAAGGGGCTCCATGAGGCGCTTGACGTCGACGATCTTGTCCTGGATGCGCTCCTTGGCCTTCTGCCACTCCCGGATCTCCTTCTCGCGCGCCTGGAGGCGTTCGCGGTACTCCTCTTCGATGCGCTGGATGGCGGCGTTGAAGACGCGCACCCGGGCCTCGACCCCCTCGAGACGGCGGTCGATCCGGTAACGCTCTTCCTGGAGACGCGGCGCTTTCTCGCCCAGGGCGGTGATGAGGCCGGTCAGGGAGGCCGCTTTCTCCCGGGACTTGTCCAGCCGGGCCGTGCGGTCGGATTCGGAGGGCCGCGCCGTTGCCTCGAGCTGACGGATGTCCTTTTCGATGCCGGCGAGCTGGGCCTTGGCGGTCTCGGCCTCGCGAAGGGACGATTCGAGCGCCTCGAGGATTTCGTTCTTCTTGTTGGCCAGGGCGAGCATCTCGTCCTGGTGAGGCCGCCGGGCCTCCTCCTGCTCGGCGATGAGTTCCCGGAACCGCTTGAGCCCGGTGTCGTGCTCGCGGCCGAGGACCTCGATCCGCGAATAGACGTCATGCCAGGTCTTCTGGTGATGGCCGATCTCCTGGTCGAGGCCGGAAAGCTTGGAGCATTCCTCCTCGATGCAGGAGTCCTGGACATCCTCGTTCCAAGCCTGTTTCCCGAGCTCACGCCAGAGAGCGGCCTTCTTCTCCCGCTCCTTTTTCAGCTTGGCCTGGATCCGGAGGCGAAGCATGTGACGGCGGGCGCCCGACAGGAAGGCGCTGATGCGCCGGCGGAGGTCCTTGTCGCGGAGGAAGATGAAGACAACGAGCAGCAGGATGACGCAAAGCAGGAACCACAGCAGCCAGAACGGAAGACCCTCTTGGGCGCCGGCGGGGGGCTGGACCTGGAGGCTCGCTTCCATGTCCCCATTATGTCACAGGGCAAGCGTCCCCGACAATAAGAAGGGATCAAACCTACGGCAGGGAGCGAACCTTTGGAAGCGACCATCAGCACCGCTCCGAAGTGACTCGGAGGAGCGGTGCTGGGAAATATCTGAATGAGTCTGTTCTTCTAAGATACTTATCAGAATCGTGACTTCGAGTGCTCAGCCACGATTCTGCAGGTCGCTCCGGAGACTCCGCTCCCCGCCGTAGGTTTGACCCCTTCTTATTTGTACTGCCGGAACAGGCGGATGAGCGCGTCCTTGGTCATGAGCTCCGCCTGGCGGAAACGGATCATGCCCTTGCGGTCGATGATGATCGTGGACGGGATGTAGTCCCCCGGCTCATAGGCCTTGATGATCTCGGGCGTCGCCAGGGCGATCGGATAATTGACCCCTATCTTGCGCGTCCAATCGGTGAGTTCGGGGACTGTCTTCTCGTCGACGGACAGGCCGATGATCTCCAACCCCTCGTCTTTGAGCTCTTTGTAGGCGGCGATGAAATCGGGGATCTCGCGGCGGCAGGGCGGGCACCAGGTCGCCCAGAAGTTGATGATCAGGACCTTGCCCTTGTAGGCGGCCAGATTCAAGGTGTTCCCCTGGAGGTCCTTGACCGAGAAGTCCGGGGCGGGAACGGCCTTGGCGTCCTCCGCGGACTGGGCGCAGGCGGCCGGCCCGCCGGCGATCGCCAGGATCAACGTCAATATCGCGAAGCCTCGGGCGAACTTGACCATGTTCTTCTCCTACACTTGGGATATCAGACAGTGATGCTAACAATATAGACGAAAGGCGGACACCCGGCAACACAAAGAAAGGGTCAAACCTACCTTTCGTTACTTTTCGATACGAATGTAGGTCGAAGGGCCAATAAGTGACGAAAGGTAGGTTTGACCCCCTCTTATTCTCTTTCTTTATGCGGCGCAGCCTTTGGTCAGGCGCTCCCAGCGGGCGTCGATCTCGGCCTGGATGACCGCGATCTGCTCCGGCCCCAGGTGCCGGAAACGACCCTGCAGGCGCAGGTAGTCGTCGACCGGCTTCCTGTCCTTGAGCTTCAGGTTCAACGTCGTCTTTTCGCCGTTCTCGATCTCCAAGAGCGGGAAGTAGCCGTTCTGGACGGCCATCCGGGCCAGCTTGATGGTGTCGTCGGGCCGGCTCTTCCAGCCCGTCGGGCACGGCGCGTAAACGTGGAAGAAGCGCGTGCCCTTGATGTCCTTGGCCTTCTTCATCTTTTTGAAGAAATCCTCAGGGTGGGAGATGCTGGCCGTGGCGATGTAGGGGATGCGGTGCGCGGCCATGATGGCCACGATGTCCTTCTTGGGCCGGTTCTTGAAGTGCTTGACCGGCGTCGTC
>Ga0075524_10000292_pt1 | contig 12057 bp, 6 predicted proteins | sample NGEPerone_FD_76826 | JGI IMG/M metagenome (GOLD analysis project Ga0075524, IMG submission 76826) | Arctic peat soil microbial communities from the Barrow Environmental Observatory site, Barrow, Alaska, USA - NGEE Permafrost154B-one | ecosystem: Environmental > Terrestrial > Soil > Wetlands >...
ATGGAAGAGCGAGCTATCTAGTTGGCCTTGGGCAACTTTTGGCACTTATGGCTCCACATCTTACGGTGGCTTGATTCTGTCAAATCAATGGGATGCTGTAGCTGCGATTAACTGGACAAATGGCAAAGTTGAATGGGTCTACACTCAACCTACTTACCCCTATGAAAGCCCCTATACTGGACCTGACGGTGAAACTGTACAACCTTGGCACTCTTGCAGTATAATAGCCGATGGAATCTATTTTACGATGAACTCAGAACATTCACCCAGCCAACCCCTTAGACGTGACTGGAAGATGCACGCAATCAACGTTACTACTGGAGAAGGCATATGGAAGATCGCGTCGTGTCAGTCAGGACTTGGAACGGGTTCTCGTATCTTTCAAGGTGCAATCGCTGATGGATATCTGCTTTATTCTGATGCATACACCGGGTACATGTACGCCGTTGGCAAAGGCAAAAGCGAAACAACCGTTGCAGCACCCGCAACTATTATCCAAGTAGGGCAAAGCTTCACTATAACCGGTACAGTTCTTGATATCTCACCCGCTCAGCCTGGTACCGCCGCAATATCTGAAGAGTCCATGGATTCATGGATGGAATACCAACATATGCAGATGCCAAAGCCCACTAATTCTACAGGCGTTACAGTAACGTTAATCGCTCTTGACCCCAACGGCAACACGATAAACATCGGAAAAGCAACAAGCGACACAAATGGCGTATACGGCCTCACATGGGCTCCAGAAATCCCAGGATTATACCACATTATCGCTACTTTCCCAGGATCCACATCCTACGGCAGTTCAACCGCTTCAACATACCTAACTGCAGTCGACGAACCTGTTACCCCAACTCAAACGCCTCTGCCATTAACTGCTACTGAAATATACTTTATTCCCGCAGTCGCTGGCTTGTTTGTCCTAATCATCGCAGTAACCATTGTGCTGGCTCTGTTGATGCTTAGAAAACGAGCTTAATACACGAAACAACAACTATTTTTCCCCTTTTTTAGTCAACAAAACATTTAGAGAAAAAACAAAGCCTGAGTAGGCTCAGGCTAAAATTAACAACAAAAGCCAAAGAGTTAAAATTCGCTCTTTTAATTAATTTAGTACATTAGCCTCAGCAAACCCTATTATTATAATTCATTTTTGTATTCTTTAAGGCAATGCAATCTTTTTGGGGAAAGATTTGTTCCCGAGTTTCCAAGTTACACGATTTTTGAAGGTGTATTCAGTCTCTAAAAAGAAATAAAAAGACATAATTTCTAAAAAATTAATTTTAGGGTATGCCTTACTAGTTTTTGTTTAGTTTTTCTGATAGTTTTAGTCCGTATGGACCGTAGAGAAAGCCCTTGAGTCATCGAAATTTGTATTTTGCCATTTTGTATGATTTTGGACTAAAAAAGGGGAGAGATAGTTTTTGTTTGATTTTTTTATGGTCGTTTCCTGAGAACCAGGATAATGACTACGCCGATGATGGCTACGAAAACGAACAGACCTGCGATTGCGGGAACAAAGTACATGTCAGCCGTTGATTGGATTGGTTCATCGGTTGGTGCTGGTGTGGCTGCTGCTGGGTCAATTGCAAAAGCTGAGACGGCGTGCGAAGGCCAATAAGATTCAGAACCTCCAAATGAGGCATATACAGTGTATTTGCCTTCGATGTCTGGCTTCCAGTTCAAACTATAGAATCCATCAGCGTCACTGGTGACTGTTCCGATTTCTCTAAAGTTGCCGTTAGCATCGACCACACTTATTGTAACTGGAACACCTGTAGCGTCAGTCGGGCGCGGTTTTTGCATGTAGACGTATTCCATCCATGCGCTTTGGCTTGCGTCAGAAACTGCAGGAACACCGTTAGGGAAACGTGCTGCTTGTGCATTTTGGTTTGTGCCAGCGGAGATGTCGGTTACTGTACCTCTTATCACAATGCTTGAACCTAAGGTTATGGCGCTCATCGGAGCATCAATTGACATTGAACTCGGGCCTTTGCCTATAGTGTAGAGTTGCAGGTCATAGCAGTTTAGGAACACAAACGAGCCGTCTGCAACGATATCGTATCCTCCTGCATACATTCCTGTACCCCAACCCATCATAGTCCAGATTTCTTTGCCTGTAGTAGCGTTAACACAACGGTATCGTGAGTCTTTGTACCAGGGTGAGTCAGGAGAGTGCTCTGTTGTGGCTAAGTAGACTTTTCCGTCCGCTACAACGTCGATGAATATTGGGTATTCGCCGTAGGCTGTTCCAAGACCAGCGTAAGTGCTGTTACCAGCTCCACCGTTACCGTAAGTGAAGACAAGTGAGCCATCAGTTAGGTCATAGGCATAGAGTATACCATCAAAGCCGGCACAGTAAAGTTTACCGTATGCAGCAACTGCAGTTGTTCGCAGAGTATCAATGTCTGCTTTGGCGTATTTTGATGTCCATACTTGGCTTCCATCAGTTAAGCTAAAGCCGGTGAGTCTTAGAGTTTCTTTGTCTTCAGTCACGAAAACTCCAACCACTGGGTCGACTGCTATGATTTTTCGTGTAACGTTTTCCGGTGCTGGTGCATAATACTTGGTCCATAGGATGCTGCCTATCGAATTTGGTTTAAGACTTACTGCTGTAATGTTTGCGCCAAGTCCGTTATCTCTTGGTCCAGTTCCAAGACTTCCCTGTTGAAGAAGAAGCAAATTATTCAAGATGACATACCTGTTGATACTCCATGCTCCAGAGTTTATGAGAGGCATTGAAATGTTCCAGTCGTAGTTTGCAGGTAAACTGGCGTTTACGGTTCCTGAATACCAATTACCTACTGCGGTTCCTGCGGATCCACCGAAGACTTTTGATGAGTTCCATTGTGTTAGACGCCAATTTGGATTAGTCGTGTTTCCAATGTTGTTTATGGCATAGCATAGAATTTCACCTTTTTCACCTACGGTGTTAGCGCCTGAAGTTACGAATGGAACGTTTGTAATGTTCATGCTCGTTAGTAATCCAGTGCTAGGATCGTATGCTCTCCAGACTGTGCCTTGACCTGAAACTGAAGAAGATGCAATCAGTAAGCCTTCTGGTAGTACTCCGTGTTGATTGGGGCTGTCAAAGTCATAGAGGTATCCAAATGTTGGGGCACCTGATGCTGTAACATTAGTTCGCCATAGTTCTTCACCTGTACGAAGATCAACAGCTACGTAATCTCCGCCTCCACCTGAGTTGCCCAAAGGTTCTTGATAGAATAAACGTCCATACATCACGATTCCTGCTGCGAATCTCACATTGTAAGAACCGCCCATATAGAAGGTGTTTCCATCATTTCCTAATCGGCTTCCTCCAACAACTCCTCCATCTTGAATAGGCTTTGTCCACAAAACGTGTGCGCTGTTAGGTCCAATTCCGTCTGCTTGATAGCGACCAGATATGTCAACGGTTACTTCAGTTGCACTGCTGCCATAGCCAATGTATGGTCCTCGTAACCAATTTGAAGAAATTACAGACCAGTCAGTGTTTTGTCCTTCTATTGGTCGAGTCCAGTATTCTGCTGGCAAAGGATAGCTTGTTACTGGTTCAGGCAAAGGCTCATTTTGTACTGTAAGAGTTTTATTTGCACTTGCAGGCAAGAAGGTATCTCCAGTCCATGTTCTCTCAGCAGTTGATGAATTCCAGGTGTATACTTGTCCTGCGTAGTCGAATTTCATTTTGTAGTCGCCAACTTGGTCAGGCACATAGGATAACCATTGCACACCGGTGGTGTCATCAACAACAGCCCATGTTTTGACTTCGGTTTCTCCGTCAGGTTTTGTAATTGTCAGTTTGTAGTCATGTCGTCTAATGTCATTGCCAACCGCTGCGTTTGGCATCGGCAAGTCAACCCACATCATAATCGACACGCGTTGACCCACTCCGACGGGGTTAGGCGCTGTCACTAGATAACCAAACGACGGTATGTTCCAAGTAGGTGTGTGTGCATAAACTTGAGGTAGATTAGCCATTGGGATAGCGATGATTATCAGTAGAACTAAAGTTGTCAAAAGGGTTATAGTTTTGTTTTTAAGCATTTTTCTTTTTTCTCCTAAATTTTTATACGTTTTCACGTTTGAGTATTTTATTCCCGTATGAAAAGAATTTAAGACTTTGCTGAGTTGAGGTTAGACATAACGTATTGATTTAGAAAAAACTCTTAAAAATCAATCACCGAATAATGAACGGTTGTTTTTATTTCAGAATTTGCAAGGTTCATGTTTACAGCAATCAAAACTGGTTATAAAGTTATTTTTCATAGTTAGTTTTTGTTGAATTCTTGATTTGGTCTATCTAGTGTTGGACTGACTAGAAGTAATAAGCAAATATTGCCGAATTAGGTTTTGAGAAAAAATTTATGGCGAAAATAGCAATTGCAAAAGGGACTATAGTTGTTTTGATAGTTGTGGTAATTTTGATTGCTGGTGGAGTGTCTGCTGGAGTTACGATGATGTCGGTGGGTCCTCAGGGATCGAAAGGGGATAAAGGTGACACAGGTGCAACAGGAGCTACGGGTCTTCAGGGTCCAAAAGGCGATACTGGTACAAATGGTGCAACCGGTGCAACAGGAACCAATGGGGCAACAGGCGCTACAGGAGCAACGGGAGCTAGTGGACCTGCAGGCTTAGGAGTAACACCTGGTTCGCTAGTTGCGCCAGCATACGACAGCGGCTGGGTAAACATCACAAGCATGGCAGGACAAAATATAGTACTCAACCATAACCTTGGCACCACCGATGTTTCTGTTGATATCCAGGGTAGGACAAGCGCTACAGTGGGTATTCACCAAAAGAACCTGGGACTAACAGGTTACACTAGCGGATGGAGCACGGTCTATGGAGGTGCTGGCAATGATCTGGCAAGCGGCAATAATGTTCAGACCAACGATGGGGGATATGCAATTTCAGGCTATACAGGCTCTTTTGGTGCTGGCGGTCTTGACGCTTGGTTGGTTAAGACTGATTCAGTTGGAAACATAGACTGGAACATGACCTATGGAGGAACATTGGACGACTCTTTCTCTGACATGATTAAGACCAAGGACGGAGGATTGGTATTGCTTGGCTACACTTTATCGTTTGGCGCTGGCAACTATGATTCATTTCTTATGAAGGTTAATGCAAGTGGCACAATCCTGTGGAACCAGACTTACGGAGGAATAGGGAGCGATCAAGCAATTTCTTTATTTCAGACAAGCGACGGAGGATACGCACTAGTAGGAAGCACAAACTCTTCTGGAGCGGGAAATTTTGATTCTTGGCTGGTTAAGACTGATGCAACTGGAAATATGATTTGGAATAAGACCTACGGAGGAACAGGCAACGATTACGGTGCGTGGGTTGTTCAGGCTAGTGATGGCGGATACGCAATTGCAGGTCGCACAGCTTTGCTTAGCTCCAGTATAAATGATGCTTGGCTAGTTAAGACTGACTCAACAGGAATTTTGCTGTGGAACAAGACATATGGAGGACCAGCTAACGATCAGGCAAATGCTATAGTTCTGACTAGTGATGGCGGATACGCTTTGTTTGGCCCAACATCGTCATTTGCAGTCGGTGGTCAAGATGCTTGGCTTTTTAAAACTGACGTGAATGGAAATATGATTTGGAACAAAACCTACGGAGGAACAGGCAACGAATTCTGTACATATCTTCTTCAGACTAGCGATGGAGGATACGCATTTTTAGGCATGGAAAATTCGTTTGGTGCTGGCGGTACCGATTTTTGGCTTGTTAAAACTGATGCGACGGGAAATATGTTGTGGCAAAGAACTTACGGAGGACCAAACAACGACGACGGATACAGTATGATTCAGACTGGCGATGGAGGATATGCAATAGTTGGCGGCACACGCTCTTTTGGCTATGGTAATACTGCAAGCTTTGACTGGTATTTTATTAAGACTGATGTCGAGGGCGGCTTGGCGCAGATTGATTCATCTGCAAACAGCATAACTCTTTACAGAGGAGTAACCGACGCATACTGGAACTTTGTAAGAGTACGCATATGGAAAACAACCTAAAACCTCAACCACAACCTTTCTTCTTTTTTTAGAGCCAAAATTTAGGTGCACCTCGCAGTGAAGATGTGAGATATTGAGCCTTGAGAGAATAGTTAAGATCCTGGATAACTTTGGGTTTTCTAAAGATGATGCTGAGGTATACATTTATCTCGCAAAGAAAGGTCCAAGAAGAGAAATAGACCTGTCCAAAGCTCTCAAGTTATCCGAGAAGAAGCTTAATTTAATTCTTAAGAACCTGCAAAACAAAGGCATAGTAACTGCAGCTGTCGAGCAATCTGAACTATTTACAGCTTTGCCGTTCGAAATAGTTCTTGACCAACTCGTAAAATTCGATATCGAACAAGCCTCTACCATAACAGAAAATAGAGTGGAACTTCTTGGCAGTTGGCGATCCTCAATCCAAAAAGAAGACAGATAGTTCAAAGAAACAGTATTATTTCATTATGGCTTTTCAAACAAAAAGTAATATGTAGTATTACATTCAATAAAGATTCCACCTACTTAATGTTTAACTTAAGGATTGGTTAGGTTGAGTCAGGAAAAAGCGTTAAAAACTCTTGAAAGTTTAGGTTTTACGCATTTGGACGCCAGAGTATATGTTTTTCTGGCAAAAAAAGGTCCTCAAAAAGCAGGAGATATAGCTAGATGCTTGAAAATACCAAAGCAAACAGTCTACTTCATCATTAACAATCTTCAACGTGATGGAATAGTCACTTCTACTGTTGAGCGACCTGCAAGGTTTAGTGTTGTTCCCTTTGAAAGGGTACTTGACCTTTTCGTAAACGTCAAAATGGAAGAAGCCAAACAAATACAGCGAAACAAAGAAGAGATCCTTTCGGATTGGCAATCAATCGCGCTCACTGAAATCGATGAGGTTGCCCCTAAATTTGCAGTCCTAGAAGGCAGAAACGCCGTCTTCTCGAAGATTCGTGAAATGGTGCAGCAAGCCAATAAACAATTGTTAGCCATGATTACCGTTCCAAATTTGGTGAGAGTTGACCAATTCGGATTTTTCGATGCTACATTTGCTAAGTCTAAGGAACGCAGTATTCAAGTTAAATTATTAACTGAATTATCCAAACAAAACATAGACATAGTTACGAGTATTCTAAAGACAACGCCAAAACAGGGTTTAGGATTAGAAATAAGATCTCCTGATTTAGGTTTGAGACTTTCCAGTCGAATGATTATCAAAGATGATTATGAAGCTTTATTGTTTATTGATAGAGGAGCTGATTTTTCATCCGCTGAAAAGAATGAGGTGTGTCTGTGGACAAACTGCGAATCAATTGTCCGTTCATTCAATGCTGTTTTTGAGGATTTGTGGCTCAACTCAATTGATATAAAAAAGAAAATTGTTGAAATTGAATCTGGTAAGCCGTCACCTAAAATATTCTTATTCAAGGATGCGGAAACGGCGCGCAAGAAATATGAAGAAAGCACATCCACGGCTCAGAGAAGCATCTTTATGATAACTTCTAATTTAGGACTTGTCGAATGCTGGAAAGATAAGAAAAAAGTTGTTGAGTGGGTTCATAGGGGCGTTTCTGTTAAGATAATGGCACCAATAACAAGCGAGAACCTAAAGACTGCTCACCAACTTTTGAAGATTTGTGAAGTCAAGCATGTTCCTGCAGATTATATTGAAACAATTATTGTGGATGGACAGCATCTTTTCCAGTTCAAAACTTTGTTCTCCGAGAAGGAGCCTGTTCTTTTAACCTCATATTTTGAAAACACATTCTACACGGACGATTCCGAATACGTGGAAAAAACAGAAAATATGTTAACCGATATTTGGAACAACGCCCAGATTCCGTCATCAATTGCACTCAAAGCGGTTATTCAACAACCAATGTCTTTGGACAAACCTGCTAATGCAGACATATTTGCTGAATACAAGAAAGAGTTCAAGAAAATAGTAGGATTCAGGTACATGATGGAACCTCAGTCTGGCAAAATAACCGAAAAAGAAATTCTCGATAAAATCGCAAAAGCAGTGAGAGTTCCAGCTAAAGATCCTGAAAAAGACACTATCAAATTTTATGGTACAATTGGCATTGCAATTATTTATCCTCCGAAAGAACTCAACTTGCCAACTTTTATGATTCAAATTAACCATTACAACAAGCAATCTTCATTCGGAGCTGGCAGCTCTTTGTTCATCTCTATACAAACAGAGATTGCTGACCAACAATCCTATATTCCGGCAGCATTCGTCACCAACAATCCTCAGGGCTTCAAATTCCGAAAAGCAATGCAAGCACGTCTCCACAGTACTGAAATTGTTCAACTATTGCAAAAGGATGAACTGAAAGTACGCCTTCAAGGTGATAGGCTATTCGCTGGGTGGACTGTTCCAATTCCATTGCTTCCACCAAAATATGTTCTTCCGCCTGGTTGCCTAACGATCGAAGGATATGGAAATGTAAAAACCTATGTAAGTGATCTGAAGGGCTATATGAATCGATGCGTTTCATATGAGTTTTCTTCCTTAGATGCATTTGTAACTTTTATGTATCCATCTTCAAAGTACAATGGACCTGGATCCGATGCGGTGTTACATAAGGATGTTATTACGACTTCACGTCCGCCGTCTGCTTGGAAAGAAACAGACAATTCTTCTCAATAACTGTCTTTCAATTTGACCAAAAAAATTTGAAAAAAGATCCTGTAAAATATTGTTTTATCTAAATTATAAATAGCTAAAAGTTAGTAATTCATATTGGTTTGACTGTGAATACCAAAGCAATTGCATTAATTATTGCTTTTACGGCTCTCACGATCGCCTTGGATCCTATTAGGGTGCCCTCAGTAATTCTACCCGGAGTCTACTTTAGATTCTGTGAAATAATAATAGTTGTAGCTTTTCTGCTTCTTGGGTCAGCAATCGCTATTTCGATAGCTGGTTTAAACACTCTGGCTGAAATAATTCTTTTTCCAGGACCCACAGTTCTTGTTGGTCGTCCGCTTGTTTTTATACTAACTCTTTCCATGCTTTTTGGTATCTATTTAGCCTGTAGGTTCTTGAAGGGCAAAACCTTGCAGAACCAAAATCGTAAACTAAAACCTGTCATCTATTTTACAGCTCTCGGAGCTTTGTTTAGGACGGTAGTTGCGCCATTGCTAAACTACCCGATGTGGCGTTTTGTTATCCCGGCTCTGGCAGGTGTACCTCTTTCATTTGGGCAAGTGATGGCATTAATGCCTGCCTTCATGCTTTACGCTCTTATATTTTGCCTATACACGATTCCTATCGGTTATTTTATAGCAAGAGTTGTTGGTAGAAGCCTCAAAATTGGAAACCTGCCCTAAAATAATCAAAGTAGCAGTGGTCTTCACGTGCGTACCCCCGTTTCTGGTTGATTGAAAGAAGAAAAAATTACTGTCAGCAGAATTTCAGCTCTTTTTTCTTTTATCAAGAAACAAGACTTATTTACCCTTTTAAGAGAAGAAAAAAAATTGGGTTTTTTCCAAGCAGCACATTTTTTTTCTTTCAAACTTGGTAGTATTGCAGTACTATGAAAAATTTCAGGATAAACAATAACTTCTTTGACTCCACCAAAAAGCATGCTTACACTTAAAGATCAAGCGTTAAAAGAAGAAGAAGATTGAAAAATTTGCACTTCTTCTTCTTTCAGTTAACTGGTAGTACAAATATTACCTCTCTGGAAAATAATGGTTTCCAAAATATTTGGATTAAATCAATCGTTAATTTTATTTGGTCTATTCTGTGACTTAGGGATAGAAGTGAGAGTAAATGAGAATAGCCATCGAATTGGATAATTAAGAATTATGTAGGAAATTCCCTTGATAATTATGCTTTGGGTTTACCCAGACGACGCTAAATGGTAATTTAAAATAATTCTGGGCAGGTTAACAAGTTTTAAATTGTCACAAGTCGATAGCATATTAGAGCTTGCGATGAAAACCAAGTCTATTGCGTTAGCAATTACGTTTGCAGCTTTAGCTATTGCTTTGACCGCTATCAAGATTCCAACGCTTTTTTACCCCGGCGGTTTCTTTCGGTTTAGTCAAATTCCAGTTGTTATCGCATTCCTGCTCTTCGGGTTTAGAATCGGTGTTTTAGTTGGATTTGTTACTCTCATAGGTCAAATCGCAGTTTTTCCTTTCAACCCAAGTGCTGTCTTTATTGCGTACCCGATGGAATTTGCTTCTTCACTGGTTATGTTTGTAGGCATGCATCTTTCAAACAGATTGATAAAGAATGATGGCTCAGGGAGATATTCTCTTTTGAAAAAGCCAGCAATAGGGTTAACAGCCTTTGCTGCTTTGTTTAGAGGCGGTATTATGCCCTTCGCTGATTACTGGGTTACTTTTCATGTTTTGGTTCCACTGGTTTTACAAGTTAAAGTGTCTGAAGCTTACATTGTTGCGTTGGTGCCTAGCTTTATTGCCTATAATGTGATTGTGCCACTGTACACAGTTCCTGTTGCCTATGTTGTAGCAAAGAGGGTCAGTCGGTCCCTTGATGTATAACATGAAGCTCAGCTTTGATCCTGAGACATTCTACAATTTGCCAATCCATAAAGAATTATAACGATACTAGTGAAGAATCTCATTGAAAACTAAACAAATTCAATTCATCAGTAAGAAACATTGCTTATTCAGACATTATGTTCCTTTAAGGTAGACGGTGGGTAAGATGTAATGATGCATTCTCTGTATAGCAATCCATCAGTTGCAGGGCCATAATACATTGAGGACGGGAGCATGAATGTAACAAACGCTTCCAAACAATTAAATTCATAAATTAATCTCCGGTTTAGCAATCCTTTCAATTCGCTCGAGTACGTCCTTATTTCGCCAGAGCCTTCGAATATTATATTTGCAGGCGGAAGAATGTATTTTTCGGAAAGCAAGGGTATGGGTACTGTCCATCCTGCGAAGAGACCATTTGTTGTTGAATTGGCCGCCAGTTCATTTTTGTTAAAAAGGTATACAGCTTCTGCAGTATGCTGATTCTTGTGCATAGCTTTTCGGAAGTTATACCCTTTGGGATTATCTGTAATGAAAGCTGTTTGAAGATAGGATTGTTGATCTGCAATATTTGTTTGAATACTGATTGTAAGAGAATTGCTAGCTCCAAATGAAGAATTCTTGTTGGCGCAGCATATTTGAAACATAAGATTGGGCAAATTGAGTTTCTTAGGGGGATAAATAATTACGGTACCCATTCTGCCGTAAATTCGCAACGTGTCTTTTTTTGGGTTTTTTGCAGGAATTCTGACAGCTGTGGCAATTTTTTTTAGTACTTCACTCTCGTCTATTTTACCTTGCTGTGGCTCTTCCTTGTATCTTAGCCCCACTATTTTTTTAAACTCGGGTCTGTATTCGTCAAACACATTTGATGCGATCGGTTTGTTTGTGGATGTTGGCTGTTGAATCATTGTTTCAAGCGTAAGAGGCGATGGAGGTAGCGCATTTTCCCAGATATTGTTTAACATATTTTCCGTCTTTTCAATATACTGTGCATCGTCTGTGTAAATTGTATTTTCAAAATACGGCATTGACTTTAACGTTTCTTTTCTGTATATGTCTGCGTTAAATTGAAACAGGTGTTGTTCGTCAATAATTGTTGTCTCGACGTAACCTTCTGGAACATGTTTTACTTCGCAAATCTGCATCAATTGTTTTGTAGCTTCTAAATTTTTATTCGTTATTGGAGCCATTATTCTAGCGTAAACACCTTTTTGAATCCAAGTATTTGTCTGATTTTTGTCGTTCCAGAATTTGATCAATCCGTTTGCTGAGGTTATCATGTAGATGCTTTTTTGAGCTGAGCTCATTATCTCTTCGTATTTCTTTTGTGCTTCATCAGCGTTCTTGATGACAACCGTTCTAGGCGGTGGTTTGCCTGTTTCAATTTCTACTATTCTCTTTTGTATATCAGTCGCGTCGCGCCACAAATCTTCGAACAAAGCAGCGAAGGAGTTTACTAGGTCTTTGCTGTCAGTCCAGAGGCAGATATCGTCGGTTTGTGTTGCCCTGTTGCTGTTGATTTCAT
>Ga0075524_10000294_pt1 | contig 12048 bp, 12 predicted proteins | sample NGEPerone_FD_76826 | JGI IMG/M metagenome (GOLD analysis project Ga0075524, IMG submission 76826) | Arctic peat soil microbial communities from the Barrow Environmental Observatory site, Barrow, Alaska, USA - NGEE Permafrost154B-one | ecosystem: Environmental > Terrestrial > Soil > Wetlands >...
GCTTATACCGGGCGGCGAGCTTGGCCGCCGAGGTCGTCTTGCCGCCGCCGTTGACTCCGACCATCAGGATGACGATGGGACCGCCTCCGGCCGACGGGCCTCCGTCGCGGGAGGAGAGGAGCGCGACGATCTCGTCCTTGAGGGCGCGCTCGAGGCCGGCTTCGCTCTCGACCTTGCTCGTCTTGGCTTTGAGCGCGGCGACGATCGTCTCCGTGGCCGGGACGCCGACGTCGGCCTGGATGAGCGCCTCCTCGAGTCCGTCCAGGATCTCGTCCCGGCGCTTGCCGCTGCGGAAGAGGTCCCCGACCTTGCGGAAGGCGTTCCGGGTCCGGGCCAGCTTTTCCCTGAGGCTTCCGAGCATGGTCTTAACATTTTATTTTTCAAGCGTTTAATTGTCAATGGCGGGGTTGAGGGCTGGGGGTGAATATGTTAGAGTGAGGGCGCCATGAACCCCGCCGTCTGGGTCGTCCACCCGCCGCGCGCCGAAACCGACGCGCTGGCCCAAGCCCTGGATATCCCGCCGGCCATCGCCCGCGTCCTCGTCAACCGCAAGATCGTGACCGAGGAGGCGGCCCGCGATTTCCTCTTCGGCGATGTCAACAAGCTCCACGATCCCTACCTGATGAAGGGCATGGACAAGGCCGTCGCGCGGATCGGCCAGGCGATCGACCGGGGCGAAAAGATCCTCATCTTCGGCGATTACGACGTCGACGGGGTGCTCTCGACCGTCATGCTGAAGAAGGCCCTGACGACGCTGGGCGCCAAGGCCGACTATTTCATCCCGGAGCGCCTGACCGACGGCTACGGCATCAAGGACGAGCATGTCCGCATCCCGATCGAGCGCGGCGCGAGCCTCGTCATCAGCGTCGACTGCGGCATCAAGTCCGTCGAATTCACCGCCCGGGCCAAGGAGCAGGGCGTCGACGTCATCATCACCGACCATCACCGCCCCGGCGATTCTCTGCCCGAGTCCGTGGCCGTGCTTGATCCGGTCCTCGCGGACTCCGGCTACCCGGATCCCGGCTTGGCCGGGGTCGGCGTCGCGTTCAAGCTCATCCAGGCCCTGCTCGCCAAAGCCGGCCGAAGCGCCGGCCTGGCCCACTACCTGAAGCTCGTCGCGATCGGCACCGTGGCCGACGTGGCCGAGCTCAAGGGCGAGAACCGGCTGTTCGTCAAGAACGGTCTCAAGGGCCTGCGCAACGTCTCCAATCCGGGGCTGCGCAGCCTGATCGAGGCCTGCGGGCTCGGCCGCCGCAAGATCTCCGAAGGCGACCTCGGCTTCCGCATCGGCCCGCGGATCAACGCGGCCGGCCGCATGGGCATGACCGACCTCGCCGTGCGGCTGTTCTTCGCGGACGACCCGGCGGAGACACTGGCCCTGGTCCAGAAGCTCGACGACCTCAACGCCCTGCGCCAGAAGACCGAAGAGAAGATCTTCAATGAGGCCCGCGAACGGGTCGAGGACCGGGGACTCGACAAGAAGTACAAGTGTCTCGTCCTCGGCAGCCCCGACTGGCACCGCGGCGTCATCGGCATCGTCGCCTCCAAGCTCAAGGACCGCTTCAACCGTCCGGTGCTGCTGTTCCATTACGAGAACGGCAAGGCCCACGGCTCGGGCCGGAGCATCTCCGAGGTCCCCCTGATCGATCTCCTCGAGGACTGCAAGAGCCACTTCCTGAGCTACGGCGGGCACCGCCTGGCCGTGGGCTGCACGCTGCCCACCGACGGCATGGCGGCCTTCAAAGCCGCGCTGAACCCGCTGGCCGAGGCCCGCATCGCCGAGGAGAGCTTGAAGAAGAAGATCAAGATCGACGGGCCGCTCGAGCTCTCCGCCGTTGACGAACGCTTCATGTCGACGTTCGCCCTGCTCGTTCCTTTCGGCGTCGGGAACCCCAAGCCCCTGTTCATGGCCGACAACGTCGAGATCATCAGCGAGCCCCGGGTCCTGCAGGGCAAGCACCTGAAGTTCCTGGCTCGCCAGGACGGCCGGGTTCTCGAGGCCCTCTGCTGGGACAAGGCCGATTGGCGTCACATCGTGCGCCGCGGCAGCCGGGTCAGTCTGGCGTTCTCGATCATGACCTCCGAATACCTCGGCGAGCAGCGGACGAATCTGTCCATCGAAGACCTGAGGGTCTGAAGCCATGAGCGCGCAAAGAGCGTCGGCGCCGGTGAGGCTCGTCCGGCTGGCTGCGGCCGTCCTGCTCGTCGCCCTGGCCGTCCTGATCATCATCCGATTGGCCGGGCGGCGCGACCAGCCTGCGCCGGCTCCTGTCCAACCTCCGCCCGAGGGGCGGATCGTCGACCTCAAGGAAAGGGTCCGGCAACAGGAATACAAAGAGGGACGGCCGGTCGTCGACGTCCGCGGAGCGAGCTTTTTTCGCGGCCCCGACGGGCGGAACCATCTTAAGGGCTCCGTCGAGATCGTGAACCTCGGTCCCGACGGCGAGACCGTTTCGCGGCTTTCGGCCGACGAGGTCGTCTACGACCCTGGGTCGCTCCGTTTCACCGTCACCGGACACGTTCGCGTCGAGGCGGCCGGCGTCCTGCTCGAAGGGGACTCTTTCGAGTTCGATAAGGCGGCGGGCCTGTTCAGCACGACCGGTGGGGGCCGCTTCTCGTCGAAAACGATCAGCGGACACGCGCCGGAGATCGCCTACCGCGAAAGCCGCGACGAAGTCCGGCTGAACGGGGGATTCCTCTTCGAGATGGCCGCGGGCGGCCGGGGCGACGGGACCCTGAATGTGTCCGGCGCGTCCTTTGTCTACGCCCGGCGCGAGCGGCGGGGCCGGGTCGAGGGTCAGGCCGAGATCCGAAGCGGCAAGTTCCGGGGACAGTCGGCGGCGGCCTCATTCGTCGAGGCGGCGGACGAGGCCGTTCTCGAATCCGCTGTCTTTGAAGGCGCCGCGCGGGTCGGCTTCGACGGCGCCGCGGCCGGCGGCGGACGGAGCGGCGAGATCGGCGCGGAGCGGATCGATGTTGCTTTCGCCCGCGAACCGTTCGCTATCCGCTCCCTCACGGCCGCCGGCCGCACCCTCCTCTCTTTCCGATCCCCGGCGGGCGGCAAGGACTCGGTCCTGGCCCCGGCGGCGTCCATGGAGTTCGGCCGGGGCGGCGAGCTTCTCAGCTGGTCGGCCTCGGGCGGGATCCAGGCGGATCTCACGGACGAGGCGGGCCTCAGCCGCTCCCTCGAGGGAGATACGGCCGGATTCGAAACCGCGACCGGATCTTTGCTCGTTCGGGGCGGCTCGGGCCGCCCGGCCGTCGCCGATTCGTCCGATGCCCGCGTCGAGGCCCCCTCGATCGCGGTAGATTCCGATACGCGGACCCTCGAGGCTTCGGGCGGTGTCGTTTGTCTCTTTAAGAAAGGGCCAGGCCAGCGGGAACTCGGGTTCTTCTCTTCGGGCGACGACGTTTCCGTCACGGGCGATAAGCTCGTCCTCCGGTCGGGCGCCTCGTCGGCTTCGTTCTCCGGCAATGTCCTGGCCCGGCAGGGGACGGATTCCCTTCACGCCGGCGCGCTCGAGTTCGTCGGCGAGAAAGGCGAAATGCGCGGCCGCGGAGGGATCGCGGCCGCCTTGACCGAGGCCCCGTCCGGGAACTCCCCGGCGAGGACGGTCGAGCTCGGGGGACGGGACATGGTCTACCTGTCCGACGCGCGGACCCTGACGCTCACAGCCAAAGCCTACGTCCGGTTGCGGCAGGCCAGTCTCGAGGCCGGGGCCGTTTCAGCCGTTCTCGGCCGCGAGGCCAGGGCCGTCGAATCGCTCACGGCGTCGACGAGTGTCGCGGTCTTCAGCGGCCGCTACGTGGGCCGGTCGGAGTCCGCTTCTTATCGGACGGCGACCGGCCGGATCATCCTTACCGGACGGCCTGTCCTGACCGACGACAAGGGCGGTTCGGCCAGGGGCGACAAATTGACTTTCAATCTGGCCGATGATAAGATTTTGATCGAGAATGAGGGACAGGGAAGAGCGACGACCGTCGTCAGATCGTGAGCCATGAAGGGTTCCCTGAGAGCGGTTGATCTCGAGAAGAGCTACGGGCGCAAGAAGGTCGTCGACAAGGTTTCCGTCAGGGTCGAAGAGGGAGAGATCGTCGGTCTGCTCGGGCCGAACGGCGCTGGGAAAACGACCACGTTCTCGATGATCCTCGGCCTCGTCTCCCAGGACGGCGGACGGGTTTTTCTCAGGGACGAGGACATCACCGACCAGCCCATGTACCTGAGAGCGAGAAAGGGCCTCATCCTCCTGCCGCAGGAGCCGTCGGCCTTCCGGAAGCTGACCGTGGCCGAGAACCTCCTGGCCGTTCTCGAGACCCGGCCCTCCGCCGGATCCCGGGCCGCCCGCGTGGGCTGCGTCCTCGAGGAATTCGGGCTGGAGAAGCTTTCCGGGGCCCTCGCCCTGACCCTTTCGGGGGGCGAGCGGCGCCGCCTGGAGATCGCCCGGGCCATGGTCATGGACCCGGATTTCGTCCTGCTCGACGAGCCGTTCACGGGGATCGACCCTCTGTCGGTCCGCGACCTTCAGGCGATCATCCGGGCGCTCCGGGCGAAGGGCATCGGCATTCTCGTGACGGACCATGCCGTCCGGGAGGCCCTCGAGATCACGGACCGGGCGTACATCCTCGACGGCGGGCGCATCCTCAAGGAGGGGACGCCGGCGGAGATCGTCGCCTCCGAAGAGGTGCGAAAGAGCTATTTGGGCCAGGAGTTTCGTCTTTAGAATTAGAATAGGAACGCGAGGCTAGAACGATGCCGCTCAAGCAGAGGCTGGACCAGAGGCAGGTGCAGAAGCTCATTCTCGCCCCGGCCCTCCAGCAGGCCATCAAGCTCCTGCCCCTGACGAACCTCGAGCTCATCGAGGTCATCGATGAAGAGCTCGCCCAGAACCCGATGATCGAGATCGAGGACGAGGCCCGCGAGGGCGCGGCCAAGGACAGCGAGACCGTGGCCGCCGAAGAGGCCGGAGTCAAGAACAGGGACAGCGTCCTCGAAGGGCTGAACCTTGAATCGACCGAGCCGAAGCTCACCGGCGATACGCCGGAGGACAATTTCCTGGCCGGTTTCCAGGACTATCTCGACGACGGCTTCCGCCCCCACTTCACGGAAAGCCGCGAGGCCGTCTCGCTCGAGAACACGATCTCCCGCACGCCCTCGCTCTGGGACCACCTGAACTGGCAGGCCACGCTGACGTTCTTTACGGACGAAGACAGGGAGCTGGCCGAGAGGATTATCGGGGACATCAACGACGACGGCTACCTGATCACGACCGTCGACGAGCTGGCCCGCCTGAACCAGACGACGGTCGAGAAGGTCGAGGCCGTCCGGGCCAAGATCAAGACCTTCGACCCCGTCGGCTGCGGCAGCCTCGACTTGCGCGAGGCGCTCCTCACGCAGATGGATTATCTCCAGCTCCAGGACGAGATGGCCCGGAAGATCGTCTCCGAGGGCCTGCCCCTCCTCGAACGATCCGACTACGCGCAGCTCGCCCGGGTCCTCGGGGTCCCTCTCGGCGCGATCCGCGAGCGCATCGACCTGATCAAGAGCCTCGACCCGGCGCCGGGGCGGAAATACACCGAGGAGAAGACGAGCTACGTCGTCCCCGACATCATCGTCAGCAAGGAAGGGGACGAGTGGGTCATCGCCCTGAACGACGAGGGCCTGCCGCGGCTCCGCATCAGCGCCTATTACCGCCAGCTCCTGGGCAAGGCGGCCCAGGGCGAGCCCGAGGCCTACCGCTTCCTCAAGGACCGGCTGAAAAAAGCCCTCTGGTTCATGCACAGCCTCGACCAACGGAACCAGACGATCTACAAGGTCGCCCGCTTCATCGTCGACCGCCAGAAGGAGTTCTTCGAGAAGGGCATCGACTTCATCCGGCCTCTGACGCTGATGGAGATCGCCCAGGACATCGGCGTCCACGAATCGACCGTCGGGCGCGTCGTGGCCAACAAGTTCATGATGACCCCGCGGGGGGTCTTCTCCCTGAAGTACTTCTTCCACAAGGCCCTGCAGGGGAACTACGGCGAGGACGTCTCCTCGCTCAAGGTCAAGGACAAGATCCGCAAGCTCGTCGAGAGCGAAAACAAGGACAATCCTTGGAGCGACATCGAGATCGGCAAGATGCTGGCCCACGAGGACCTGCGCATCGCCCGCCGGACGGTGGCCAAGTACCGCAACCAGCTCAAGATCGAGCCCTCCCATATCCGCAAGCGAAAGTCCAGCATGGAGGAGAAAGCATGAACGTCCGATATACGGCGCGACAGGCGGCGCTCACTCCCGAGATCAAGGCCTACTGCGAGAAGCGGCTGGCCCGCCTGAAGAGCCTCGCGGCTGACGTTCTCGACGTCAACGTCATCCTCAACGTCCAGAAAGGCCGGGCCAAGGCGGAGATCCACGTCCAAGCCAAGGGCCGCGGGTATGTGGTCATCGAAGAGACCCTGGACATGATCGAGTCCCTGAACCGGGCTTTCGACACGCTCGAAACGCGGGTCCGCAAGGACCGGGCCAAATCGCGCGAGAAGAAGCGCCGCGGCGGGCGGGAGCGGAAAGTGCTCGCCCCGGCCGTCGAGGCCCCGGAGCCCGAGAAGCGGGTCGTTCGGGCGAACTTCTTCTCGCTCAAGCCCATGTCGCTCGAAGAAGCTCTCGTCCAGCTTGACGCAAAGGCCAAGGAGGTCTTTCTGTTCCGGCGCGAAGGCACCGAGGAGTGGGCGGCCGTCTACCGGCGCAAGGACGGCCAGTACGGGCTCGTCGAGCCCTGAGGATCGGACGCATCGAATGGTCAAGATCCACGCACTCCTCGACGAAGGCCTGGTCCTGCCGCGCCTCGAGGCCCGCGACCGGGCCGGCGTCCTCTGCGAGATGTCGAAAAAGCTCGAGGCCCGCTACGCCCCCGGACTCGACGGCACCCTCCTCGATAAGCTCCTGAAGAGGGAGGAGTTGGGCACGACGGCCATCGGCAAGGGTGTCGCCGTGCCCCACTGCCGGGCCAAGGGGCTCAAGGTGCCGGCCCTGCTGCTGGGCCTCTCGCCGGAAGGCGTCGCCTTCGAGGCCGTCGACGGCAAGCCGTCCCACGTCTTCTTCCTCCTCGTCTCGCCCGAAGACAATCCGGGCGCCGGGCTGCGGTTGCTGGCCGCGATCGCCGGACTCGTCCGGAGGTCCCGGTCGCTTTCCTCGAAGCTGGTCAAGGCGCCGACGTCGGCCGAGATCATCGAAGCCCTCCGGGCCGAGGAGGAAAAGGCCCGTGCCTGACGCGCCCTCCGGCCGTCCTGCCGAGGGGGTCGAGCAGACCACGATCTCGGCCGGCCTGCTGAAGATCTTCGGCCTGGGGACGCTCATCCTCGGCGACAGCGGCATCGGGAAAAGCGAGAGCGCTCTCGAGCTCATCTCCCGGGGCCATCAGTTCATCGCCGATGACGTCGTCCAGATCAGGGCGACGCCGCGGGGCGAGCTCGTCGGTACGGCCCCGGCCCTGAGCCGCGATTTCATGGAGATCCGGGGCCTCGGGATCATCAACATCCGGGCCATCTTCGGACCGCGCTCGATCGCCCGGCAGGCCAAGGTGGACCTGGTCGTCCGCCTCAAAAAGTGGCGGCGGGGCTATGAGGTCGACCGGCTCGGGCTCAAGTCCGGCGACGACATGACCATCCTCGGCCGCGAGATCCCCCAGTTGGCCATCCCCGTCGCTCCGGGGCGGAATATCGCCACCCTGATCGAGGTCGCCTGCAAGGTCCACATCCTCCGCAAGAAGGGCTACAGCGCGCCGGACGAGATCATCCGCCGGCTCGACCGGGTCCTGACCTAGCCTGGACCATTCATGAAAACGCCGTGTTTTCGGAGGTGCCATGAAGCTCCCCGCCAAGGACAACCGCTTCCTGATCGTCACCGGCCTGTCGGGTTCGGGGAAGACCGTGGTCAGCCGGGCCCTCGAGGATTTCGGTTACTACTGCATGGACAACCTGCCGGCCAAGCTGATCGCGAACTTCGTCGACCTCTGGCTTCGGAAGAAGGTCGAGATCGACCGGACGGCCCTGGTCATCGACATCCGCGAGCCGCGTTTCCTGTCCGATTTCCCGGCGGTCTTCCGGGACATCCGGAAGAAGGTGCCGGTCAAGCTGGTCTTCCTCGAAGCCACCGACGAGGCCCTGGCCAAGCGCTTCAACGAGACGCGGCGGCCGCACCCGCTGGCCCCCCACAAGCCCATCCTCGAAGGGGTCCGGCTGGAGCGGAGACGGCTGCAGCCGATCCGCCAGCTGGCCGATGAGGTCGTCGACACCTCGGGGCTCAACATCTACCAGCTCAAGGATGTCATCGCCGAGCGCATCCTGCGGCGGAAGAAGCCGCAGACCCAGGTCGTCCTGACGAGCTTCGGCTACAAGCACGGCCTGCCCCTCGAATCGGACATTGTCTTTGACACCCGGTTCCTGCCGAACCCGTTCTATGTCGACCGGCTCCGGAACCGGACGGGCAAGGCGCCGAGCGTCCGCAAGTTTGTCCTGGAATCGCCGGGGACGCGGACGTTCCTCCGTCACCTATTCGGGTGCGTCGATTTCGTGCTGCCCCGGTTCTCCCGGGAGGGCAAGACGACCGTGGCCATCGCCGTGGGTTGTACGGGCGGCAAGCACCGCTCCGTCGTCATCGCCGAGGAGCTGCGGGCCCATCTCAAGGGACAGTCCTGCGGCGTCAGGATTTATCACCGCGACCTTTATAAATAGCCGGCTTTATCATACAATATCGGACTGACCTGGAGGCCAGTAACCCATGATCGGAGGCATTATTGTCTGCCACGGCCGCATGGCCGAGGAGCTGCTGAACGCCCTGACGATCATCCTCGGCGAGGCGCCCAACATCGAGGACATCTCGATCGGCTGGTACGACGATGTCGAGGATTCGAAGAAGAAGATCGCCCAGAGCCTCAAGCGGGTCGATCAGAAGAGCGGGGTCGTCATCTTCACCGACATGTTCGGCGGCACACCCTCCAACCTGAGCTTCAGCTTCTTCAAGGAGAACCACGTCGAGATCATCACCGGCGTCAACCTGCCGATGCTGATCAAGTTCGTCTCCCTCCAGCGGGCCAACAATCTCAAGGACGTGGCCAAGAAGGTCGTCGACCAGGGCAAGAAAAACATCCACCTCGTCAGCGCCCTGCTCAAGTCCCGGACCAAATAACCCCTCCATGCTCGACAAGACCGTCACCATCCGCAATAAGCTGGGCCTGCACGCCCGGGCCGCGGTCAAGTTCGTCAACCTGGCCAACCGCTTCGGCGCGTCGGTCAAGATCATCAAGGACGGCGACGAGATCGACGGCAAGAGCATCCTCGGCATCCTGACCCTGGCGGCGACGCAGGGCACGACGATCCGTCTGGTCATCACGGGCAAGGACGAGGAGGCGGCCATGGCCGCGCTCGCCGAGCTCATCGCCAACCGCTTCGACGAGAAAGAGTGATCATGGACATGACGCGCCTGCGCGGCATCGGAGTTTCGCCGGGGATCGCCATAGGCGAGGTCCTCCTGGCCAAGCGGGTCGTCTTCACCTCGCGCAAGGAGATCATCGCGGACGACCAGGTGCCGGACGAGATCAAGCGCCTCCACCAGGCCCTCGAGCGCACCCGCGCCGACCTCGCCCGGGTCAAAGAGAGCGTTCGGGAGAAGATGGGGCCCGACAGCTCCCTGATCTTCGAGGCCCACCTCCTGATCCTCGAGGACCCGACCCTCGTCGGCGGGCTCGAGGCGGTCATCCGGGACGAGAAGGCCCGGGCCGAATGGGCCCTATCCAAGGCCAACGCGCGCTACGAGCAGCTCTTCGAATCCCTCACTGACGATTACTTCCGGCAGAGGAAATCCGACGTCTCCGACGTCCTGAAGCGCGTCTACCGGAACCTCGAGACGAAGCGGGAGAAGGAGAAGGCGCCGCAGAAGCAGCACATCCTCGTCGCCCACGAACTCTTGCCGTCCGAGGCCGCCCTTCGCCTGAGCAAAGAGCTGACCCTCGGCGTCGTCCTGGACGTGGGCGGGGGGACCTCGCACACGGCCATCCTGGCCAGGTCCCTCGGCATCCCGGCCGTCCTCGGACTGCGGGACGTTACGCGCCAGGTCAGGGAGGGCGAGCTCATCATCGTCGACGGGACCGACGGCGAGGTCATCATCGACCCGCCGCCGGCCGTCCGCCGCGAGTTCCAGGCCAAGAAGGAAAAATACGAGAATTACGGCCGGGAGCTCCAGAAGACGGCCAAGCTCAAATCGGAGACGCTTGACCGCGTCCGTTTCATCCCCCAGGCCAACATCGAGCTCCCCGAGGAGGTCGATCTGGCCCTGTCCATGGGGGCGGAGGGTATCGGCCTCTTCCGCTCGGAGTTCATCTATCTCCGGCGGGAGTCCCTGCCGACCGAGGAGGACCACTTCGAGATCTACACCCGCCTGGCCCGGAGCGCGCATCCCTATCCGGTCACGATCCGCACCCTCGACATCGGCGGCGAGAAGAGCCTGCCCCAGCTCAACATCGAGAAGGAGCCCAATCCCGCCCTCGGCCTGCGGGCTGTGCGTTTCTCCCTTCGCAACAGGGACCTCTTCCGCATCCAGCTCCGGGCCATCCTCAGAGCCAGCGCCGGCAAGAACGTGCGCATCCTCGTGCCCATGGTCACCGAGGTCGACGAGATCCTCGAGGTCAAGGACATCTTCGAGGACGTCAAGAAGGAGCTGCGGCGCAAGGGCGAGGCCTTCGACGAGAAGATCCCGTTCGGCATCATGATCGAAGTGCCCGCGGCCGCCGCCCTAGCCGATGTCATGCTGAAGGAAGTGGACTACGTCAGCATCGGGACGAACGACCTCATCCAGTATTACCTGGCCGTCGACCGGTCGAATGAGTTCGTGTCCTACCTCTTTAAGCCGTTCCACCCGGCGGTCATCCGGCTCATCCGTTCCGTCATCCAGGCCGCGCGCAAGGCCGAGAAGGACGTCATCGTCTGCGGCGAGATGGCCGCCGACACGCCTTCGGCCATCGTCCTCCTGGGTTTTGGACTGCGGACCTTCAGCATGAACCCCATCTTCATCCCGCGCATCAAGAAGGCCCTCCGGTCGGTCGAATGCCGGACCGCCGAGAAGATCGCCGAGGAAACACTGAAGCTGCGGAGCGCACAGGAGATCGAGGAATACGTCACGGAGGAGATCCTGCTCCGCCACCCGCAGGTGTTCCTGACGGGTCAGCCCGTCGAAGCCGCCCCCAAGAAATAGGGATTCTTATTTCCGGCGATAATCGTCCTGGAGGCGGACGATGTCGTCTTCCGACGAGCGGCCGATCCAGATCTCCATAAAGCGGGCCGCCGACGTCCCGATGTTGCGGACGCGATGCGCGGCGCGGCGGGGGATGACGATCTCCTCGTTCGGGGCCGCGACCCAGACCCGGTCGCCGACCGTGATCTCGAGCCCGGCGTCGAGCGCGACCCAGAATTCGGCTCGGTGCTCGTGGTATTGAAGCGACAGCCGGCCGCCCGGCTCGACGGTGATGATCTTGATGCTGCCCGCGTCCTCGTGGGGGAAGCGGCGGAACTTGCCCCAGGGACGGACGTCCTCGACGATGCGGCCTGAAAAACCGGCCTCGGGAGGTGTTTTTTCGCTCACCGGCCGGAGCTAGAAGGGGATGTCGTCGTCAGTCCCGCCGCCGGCGCCGCCGACGGGCTCGTCGCCCGACGGGAACTCCTCTTCGACGGCTTCCGGGCTGCGGCCGCCGCCGGGGGCGCCGGGGCCGCCGCCCCGGCCGTAGACCTTGTCGAGGTCGGTGGTGTCGGTCGTCATCGCCGAGCCCTCCTCGCGTTTGCCGAGAAGGACGATCTTGTCCGCTACGACCTCGGTGATGTATTTCTTGTTGCCGTCCCTGTCCTGGTAATCTCGCGACCGGATGCTGCCCTCGATCAGGATCAGTTTGCCCTTTTCGAGGTATTTATCGGCGAATTCAACGAGCCGCGGATACCAGACCTTGATCTTGTGCCATTCCGTCCGCTCCGTCGGCTGTTGCGTCTGCCGGTTCATGACCCGCTCGTTGGTGGCCAGGGAGAAGC
>Ga0075524_10000296_pt1 | contig 12009 bp, 7 predicted proteins | sample NGEPerone_FD_76826 | JGI IMG/M metagenome (GOLD analysis project Ga0075524, IMG submission 76826) | Arctic peat soil microbial communities from the Barrow Environmental Observatory site, Barrow, Alaska, USA - NGEE Permafrost154B-one | ecosystem: Environmental > Terrestrial > Soil > Wetlands >...
TAACTGAAAAGGTTTGCCGTAGGCTTCGGCACTGAGTCGGGCTACTTTTACCAGCAGCGCATCATGCTTGGCCGTGGTTTCACCCAGCGAGGAAGAAAAGCGCGTTTGATCCAGCTGCATGACGATATCGCCTTTATGTACAATATCTCCCACCTTGACCGGAATGCCGGAAATGATGCCGCCTTCCAGGTTTTGGATAATCTGAACCTGACTGGATGGAATGACTTTTCCTTCACCGACGGTGACTTCTTCAATATCGGCGAAGGTTGCCCAGACCAGAGCGACTGCAATGAAGGCGACAAAGCTTATCATGATCAATGAGCCGAGCCGTGGCGTGCCCTGGAATAATGCTGCGGTGCTGTCCGGCATCAGTTCGATGTCGGAAGCGCTCGCCGACATGGGTTTAGCTGGTTTATTCACAGCAAGTGGTAACTGATCTGGGACTGGCTTAACTTCTTGCGACATGCAGTTTGCCTCCGGAAAGAGCTTCCAATACTTGTTCTTTGGGGCCATCGGCAATGACGCGACCGCCATCGACCACCATCAGGCGATTGACCAGCGACAACATCGAAGCGCGGTGGGTGACAAGGATTAATGTCTTGCCTTCCAGATATTCGGCCAGCTTGGTCTTGAGATTTTCTTCAGAACGGTTGTCCAGGGAATTGCTGGGCTCATCCAGCAACAGCAAGGGGGGGTCAAGCAGCAGTGCGCGCGCGATGGCAACGGTTTGCCGCTGGCCGCCGGACAATCCCTCGCCGCGCTCTCCCACCGGCATATCAAAGCCCAACGGGTGACGGTTGGCGAATTCAGTAACACCGGCAATTTCTGCCGCATCCAGCATTGCCTGGTCATCCACATACGGTGCGCCGAAGGTAATGTTATCCCTGAGGGTGCCGTAAAACAGCATCGGATCTTGCGACACATAGGCAATGTTCTTGCGCAGGTCGGCGGGATCGATCTGCTGCAGATCCACGCCATCCACCCATACCGAGCCAGAACTCGATTGGTATAGTCCCATTATCAGTTTTTCAATGGTGGTTTTACCTGAGCCGATGCGTCCGATAATGCCCACCCGCTCACCGGCTTCAATGCGGAAGGAAATATTCTGTAAAGCTGCTACGGGTTGCGCGGGATAGCTGAAGGACACGTCCTTGAATTCGACCGCGCCGCGGAAAGATGGGCGCCTGACGAAATTCTTGCCGGGTTCGCGTTCCACCGGCAGGGCCATCATGCGGTTGATGCCATCCAATGCAGCACGCGCGTGGTGATAGCGTGTAAGCAGCCCAGCCACTTGAGAAAGAGGTGCCAACGCGCGACCGGTGAGTATCGTACAGGCTACCAGGGCGCCTACGGTCATCAGCTTATCTGATATCTGATAGACCCCCACGATGATCACGGCAACCGAGGCAAGCTGTTGCAAAAATGTGGCGGCATTGACGTTGGCCGCCGACAACAGACGCGCCTTGAGGCTGAGCTTGCCAAGATAACCGATGATTTGCTCCCAGCGTTGTTGCATGGGGCCTTCCGCACCGATGGCCTTGACCGTTTCCAGACCGGTCAGGCTCTCGATCAGAATGGCCTGGCGCTGGGACGAAGCGCGGAAAGTTTCGTTAATCACCGCCGCCAACGGCCGTTGCAGCAAAAGGGAAACGATCAGGATGAGCGGCACTGCGAGCAGCGGCGGGATAACGACTGCGCCGCCTATCCACCAGATCAGCACCAGGAAAAGAATGACAAAGGGCAAATCCACTACGGTAGTGATGGTGGCCGAGGTAATGAATTCGCGGAATGATTCGAATTCCTGCAAATTGCTGGCAAAGGAACCGACCGAGGCTGGACGGGCTTCCATACGGATGGCCATCACTTTTTCGAAGATGACCGCCGACAGGATGACGTCGACTTTCTTGCCGGCGATGTCGATAAAGTAACCGCGTAAACCACGCATAATAAAATCAAAGATATAAACGATACCTACGCCAGTTGCCAGCACCCATAGGGTCTGAAAGGTGTTGTTGGGTACTACGCGGTCATACACGTTCATCACAAACAACGACATGACCAGCGCAAAAAGATTGATCAGCAGCGAAGCAAGCAAGACCTCGCTGTAGATCGGCCACGACATCTTGATGGTGTCCCAGAACCAGTGCTTGAATTTAGGGATGAAACTCATGTCCGAGCGCTTGTCGAAGCGGAAGCTGGGTTTGACGAAAATCGTAAAACCGGTGTAAAGCTCGGTCAGCTCTTTGACACCCACCTCTTCTTCGCCTGCATCTGCTTCAGGCATGATGATTTTGGCGTGTTTTTTGCCGAGTTTTTCAATCAGCAGACAAGCCTGGCCGTCTTTAAGCAACAGCACAGCGGGCAGGGTGATATTGGATATTTTGTCGAACGGGCGCTTGACGACGCGCGCACTGATGTCGGCGCGTGCAGCGGCGCGCACGAATAATGCCGGGGTCAGGTGTGAAGATTCAAGCGGCAGGCCGGCGGTGAGAGATTGGGCAGAAAACGGACGATGTTGCAGACGGGTGAGCAGTACCAGGCAATTTGTCAGTGGATCATCCGGCAGGAGCGCTTCTTTTGGCAGTGTCCATGTTTGCTTTTTGTTTTCGATAGCATCGGTCATGTTGGCCCTTATCGCACGCGCAATTAATTTTTAGGCGATTCTAGCACGGCGAACGAGAGTTTTTGCTGATTGTAGCGGCAATTATGCACAGTTTACAAACCATTGTTAGCTCTAGGTTCAGCTACGCCGCAACTCCAGCGCTTCCCAGCGCACAGTGGCCTGGTACAACTCTGCCGTCAGCGCCGCAAGTTGTTGTTGTAGCGGGTTTACCTGCTCTGGATGATCGCGGTATAGCGCAGGGTTTGCCAGCGCGGTACTGATGGCAGCCTGTCGGGTTTCCAGCGCTTCAATGATATCAGGCAGGCTTTCCAGCTCCTTGATTTCATTGAAACTCAGCTTGCTTTGCATGGGTTTGCTTGCGGCTGGCTTTGCTGCAGGTGCGCTGGTTTTGGATTTTTCCGCAGCCTGTTCGCTGGCGCGCTGTGCGCTGAAACGCCGCCAGTCGTCATAGCCGCCACCGAATTCGGTCAACACGCCATTGCCTTCAAACGCGATCACCTGAGTCACCACGTTTTCCAGAAATGCACGGTCATGGCTGACCAGAAACAGCGTGCCGTCGAAATCCTGCAACAGTGCTTCCAGCAGTTCCAGCGTATCAATGTCGAGGTCGTTGGTGGGCTCATCCAGCACCAGCACATTGGCCGGACGTGCGAATAACCGTGCCAGTAATAGCCGGTTGCGCTCGCCGCCGGAGAGTGATTTAACCGGAGAACGCGAACGTTGCGGCGGGAACAGAAAGTCTTCCAGATAGCTGATGACGTGCTTGCGTTCGTTGCCAATCTGTACAAAGTCCGAACCCGGGCTGATGGTGTCAGCCAGCGTGGCTTCTTCATTGAGTTGTTCGCGCATCTGGTCAAAGTAGGCGATGTTCAGGTTAGTACCGTGCTGTATGTGGCCACTATCGGGTTCCAGCTCACCCAGAATCAGCTTGAGCAGCGTGGTTTTGCCTATGCCATTCGGGCCCAGCAAACCAATACGGTCTCCGCGCAAGATACGCGTGCTAAAGCCAGCAATCAGCGTTTTTTCACCATAAGATTTTTTGACATTCTCAAGTTCCGCCACCAGCTTGCCGGAGCGGTCTCCACTATCTATCTTGAGCCTGACGTTGCCTTGGCGTTCGCGCCGTGCGGCACGCTCCAGCCGTAACCGCTCCAGGCGGCGCACACGGCCTTCGTTGCGGGTACGCCGCGCCTTGATGCCCTGGCGTATCCAGACTTCTTCCTGCGCCAGCACCTTGTCGAACTTGGCGGCATGCGTGGCTTCGACCACCAGCAGCTCTTCTTTTTTGAGCTGATAGTTGGAGAAGTTGCCGATAAATTCGGTCAAATGCCCGCGATCCAGTTCTACGATGCGTGTGGCAAGCCGGTCCAGAAAGCGCCGGTCATGGGTGATGAACAGCACGCTTCCGCTAAAATTCAGTAGCAGCTCTTCCAGCCATTCGATGGCTTCCAGGTCCAGATGGTTGGTCGGCTCATCCAGTAATAAAACCTCAGGTTCCATCACCAGTGCGCGTGCCAGTGCGACGCGCTTGCGCCAGCCGCCGGAGAGCTTGGCAACCGGGCTGTCGGCAGGCAGGTTGAGGCGCGTCAATACTGTATCTATCCTGCTCTGCACCTGCCAGCCCTGTTGCACATCCAGCTCGTGTTGCAGCGCCTGCATGCGCTCCATCAACGTTTCAATATCTGCGCCGGGTTCGCCCATGTCGTGGGTAACCGCGTGGTAATCCACCAGCACCTGCTGCAAACCGCCCAAGCCTTCAGCTACCGCTTCAAATACCGTATGTGTCGAATCCAGTATGGGCTCTTGCGGCACATAGGCGATTTTTACCGAAGGTGCGCGCCATACAGTGCCGTCATCAAGCCTGGTTTCGCCGGCGATCACCTTAAGCAGGCTGGATTTGCCCGCACCGTTGCGGCCTATCAGGCCAACACGTTCGCCCGGGTCAAGCTGAAGAGCGGCCTGATCCAGCAAAGGATTCATGCCGTAGGCCAGCGATGCGTTATCTAAGGTGATGTATGGCATTTATATTTTTCCCAGCATGGCTCTGATCTGCGCCATGCGTTCCTTGCCATGTTCCTTGCTGGTGGCGGGGTCGGTCGCGGTACCGCCAAAATGGCGTATATCGGCCACGGGTAATTCTGCGATGAAGCGGCTGGGTTCACAGACCTCCATTTCACCCGCTCTTTTTCTTTTACGACACCAGGAGATATGCAGCGAGCGCTGCGCACGGGTGATACCAACATACATAAGACGGCGCTCTTCCTCAATTTTATCGTTGTCCACGCTTTCGCGATGCGGCAGGATGCCTTCTTCCACCCCGATCAGGAATACATGGCCGAACTCCAGGCCTTTGGCAGCATGCAGGGTAGAGAGTTTCACCGCGTCTGGCTCGCCATTCTCACGGCCTTCAAGCATGCTCATGAGGGCGACAGTCTGGGTGAGTTCCAGCAAGTTCTTTTCCTCCGAGCTGCCTTTTTTGCTTAGCCAGTCGACGAAGTCCATCACATTTTTCCATTTAGTCTCTGCAGCACGCGGTTCTTCGCTGTCGTAGAGAAATGCCTCATATTTGATGGCGCTTAGCATGCTGTTGAGTATATCGCCCGCTGGCTCGCGCGGTGCGCGATGTTGCATGGTGTTGATAAAATTGCAAAAGGTCAGCAGGTCGTCCAGTTGCTTCTGCCCAAGCAGTCGCTGGAACGCGCCTTCGAAGGCCGCTTCGAATAGCGAAACATGACGGCTGGCGGCATATTCGCCCAGCCGTTCCAGCGTGGTATTGCCGATGCCTTTTTTCGGTGTGGTTGCCGCACGGATGAAAGCCGGATCGTCGTCCTCGTTGGCGATCAGCCGCAGGTAAGCAATCAGGTCCTTGATCTCGGCACGGTCAAAAAATGACTGACCGCCGGAGACGGTATACGGCATTTTATGGCCGCGCAATTGCTCTTCGAATAACCTTGCCTGATGGTTGCCACGATACAAAATCGCATAGTCGGCAAAGCGCGTGCGGTGTTCAAATTTGTGCGCCAGCAGTTTCATGATTACCGCTTCGGCTTCATGCACCTCGTCACGTGCGGCACTAATCTGAATTTGCTCGCCAGTGCCCAGATCACTCCATAATTTCTTTTCAAACAGCTTGGGGTTGTTGGCAATCAGATGGTTCGCCGAGCGCAATATGCGCACGGTCGATCGGTAGTTCTGTTCCAACTTGATGACTTTCAGGCGTGGGAAATCCTCGGTGAGTCCACGCAGGTTTTCTACGTCTGCGCCGCGCCAGCCGTAAATCGCCTGGTCATCATCGCCCACCGCAGTAAATCGGCCTTCGACGCCGGTGATGAGCCTGACCAGTCGGTACTGGCAGGTGTTGGTGTCCTGGTATTCGTCTATCAACAGATACTTGAGCTTGCGTTGCCACTTGTCCAAGGTCTCTGGATGTTGTTCGAATAACTCCACCGGTAATTTGATCAGGTCATCGAAATCCACCGCCTGATAAGCCTTCAGGGTCTGTTGGTAGAGTTGGTAAATCTTGGCTGCCGCATGAGTAAGCTCTTCATCCGCTTGGGTTTTACTAGACAATGCGGTGGCCTGGTCAGGCGTTACGAAAGTGTTTTTCCACTTGGAAATTTGCCACTGCGTGCGCTTCAGTAGTTGTTTATCGGTGGTTGCCAGCACATCCGCCAAGATCTTGAAACTATCAGAAGAATCCAGTATCGAAAATTGAGGCTTATAACCGAGTGATTGGGCTTCCTGTCGCAGCATTTGCAGGCCCAGTGAGTGAAAAGTCGCGATGGTTAAGCCTTTGCCCGGCTTGGCTTTTAATGTTGGGCTTTCGCTCAGTAGCTGGCCGACGCGTTCCTGCATTTCACGCGCAGCTTTGTTGGTAAAGGTAATCGCCGCAATCTCTTTGGGCGCGTAGCCGCACTGCTCAATCATGTGCACGATCTTGTGCGTGATGACGCGTGTCTTGCCACTGCCGGCGCCAGCCAGCACTAGTAGAGGTCCGTCGAGGTATTTAACCGCTTCGCGTTGGGGGGGGTTGAGTTTGGACAACATGCAGGGCGCAATTCTAGCTGTTGATCTGCGGGTAGTCACGCCCGTCTTGCATTTAAATAATTTGTGGTGCGTTATGTTACAAAGTATCGCAGAATTACCAGTAACAGTATTAATAAAACTGAAGATGAATTTATGTCAGGGATAACCACTCTAGATTTCAAGACCATGGTGTTTATGGTGGTCGTACTCATGCTTATGCTTTCTGTACTGCTGTTATTAGCTCGGCTGCATGCCGACGGCATAAGGGGCTTGGGTCATTGGGCATTTGCTAACCTCGCTATTAGCTTGGGCATGGTGGTTGTCATCACCCAGTTTGATAGCCAGCCTTGGCACATGATTCCCGGCGCGGTTGTGTTTGCCCTGGGTAACGGCCTCTATATCAACGGCATCCAGGCATTCGAGGAGCGCAAGCCTGATTATCGAATCCCTATTGTTTTGAGCATACTGGTGGCTGTGGTCGATAGTTATTTACTAATTGTTCGGCAGGACATTCGCTTGACTATGATGTCGAACGCTCTGATCTACCTAAGTGCATATTTCATTTGTGCAAAAATGCTACTGGTCAAATTGCAGCCGCCATTGAGAACCGCTTACTGGTTTACCGGTAGCATGTTTCTCATCATGAGTCTGATCATGGGCGCCCGTGGATTCCGTGCTTTTATGGCAGACCCAATCGTGTTTGATGCCATATCAAAATGGCCTGTCAACAAGCTGACTTTTTTATTCGCAAGCGTTGTCCAGCTATGTACAACTTTTGGCTTTGTTCTGATGCTGAATTACCGTATGGCCGAAAAACTGGGTCAGATGGCTGCTGTGGATTGGCTGACTGGTGCATTGAATCGTCGCAACCTTGAGGATTCTGCAGCAAGAATGGTGGCCAACTGCAAGCGGTATGACTTGACTGTCGCCATGCTTATGCTTGATCTCGATCAATTTAAACAAGTCAACGACCAATACGGGCATCAGTTTGGTGACGAAGTGCTCAGGCAATTTGCGGATTCAGTACGAGGAATTATTCGTGAGAGTGACTTGTTCGGGCGTTATGGAGGGGAGGAGTTTTGTATTTTGTTGCCACATATCTCAAAGCAGGACGCACTGGCATTAGGCGAACGCGTACGTGTGGCCTTTGCCAATCGGCTGATTAGTTACAAAAACAAGCAAGTAAAATGCACTGTGAGTATCGGATATAGCGATTCCAGCGCAACAGGCTATAGCCTCCATCAATTATTTACTGCCGCAGATGCCTGTCTTTATCTGGCCAAGAAGCAAGGCAGGAATAGGGTGGTTGCACATCCCGGCCTATTGGCTGCAGAGAGCCTATATGAAGACGTCGCTTACAATGATGCATAATTAAGAAGAATTCGAGGAACAAGCAAATGGCGGCCTGGAACACCGGGAAAGTTGTTGAACACAAGCAATGGAACGAGACATTACACTCACTCTACGTCGAGTCGGAAATTGAACCATATCAAGCCGGACAATTCACCAAGATCGGGTTGGAGATTAATGGTGTGACGGTAGGGCGTCCGTATTCACTGGTTAACCCGCCTTATAGCCAGCCACTGGAGTTCTACTACATCGAAGTGCCCGATGGCCCGCTGACCTCGCATTTGGCCAAGCTCAAGCCAGGTGATCCCATTCTCGTCGCGCCACGCGCCAATGGCTTCATGATTCTCGACGAAGTCCCGCAGGCCAGGCACCTGTGGCTGATGGCTACCGGTACCGGGGTGGGGCCTTTCCTGGCTATCCTGACTAGCGAGAAACCCTGGCAGCGTTTCGAGCGCGTGGTGCTGGTGTATGCCGTGCGCACCTTGTCCGAGCTGAGCTATCAGGAACGTATCATGCATTTATTGGCCAACCATGCCGGGCAGTTCGAATTCATCCCTTTCATCAGCCGCGAAGCCTCGGATTTCGCCTTATCCGGCCGCATCCCGCAAGCCATTGGCGATGGCCGTCTGGAACAGCGCGCAGCTATCAAGTTCAGCGCGCAGGACAGCCAGGTCATGCTGTGCGGCAATCCGGCCATGGTCGAAGACACAACTAATCTGCTGATCGAGCGCGGACTGAAAAGACACCGCCGCAAGGATCCGGGTCAGATTACCGTAGAAAACTACTGGTAAGTTTGATCGAGTAATTGCCGGTGCTGCATACCCTAGATCAAGCTTTTCTTGCCCGCCACACGCGCATTCTCTGTACCAGCTATCAGCATTGGACGGGCCTGCGGCTGATTGATGCAGAAGCGGATTCGGCAGAAGCCGTACAGCGGCTTTTCGCCGCACCCTTTGCAGTTGCCTCGCACGATACGCAGCCTGATCCAGTATTCAATTATGCCAATAGGCAAGCGCTGGAATTGTTTGGCATGGCCTGGGAGGAAATTACCCGGCTGCCGTCGCGTTACTCTGCTGAACCCTTGGCAAGAGAAGAACGCGCGCGGCTGCTGCAACGGGTCGAGCACTACGGCTATGTGGATGATTATTCAGGGATACGCATCGCCAAAGACGGCAGACGTTTCATGATACAAGACGCTACGGTGTGGAACCTGATTGATGAAAAAGGCGCACGTCGCGGCCAGGCTGCCATGATCAGAGAATGGGCGGAATTATAATTTCACAGTGATTTGCTTACTTTAACGATGTGCCTATCCTCTTCGCAAATTTTGCTGGTGAAGCCGAGGTGTCTCATGAGTTTGAGCATATTGTGATTCTCGCTCAATACCTCGCCCTCGATAGTCTTTAGTCCTTTGGAACGCGCAGCGTCCATTAACGACAGCATGAGTTTGTGCCCCAGGCCTTTACCAGTGAATTTGTCTGCCACGACCAGTGCAAATTCACAGGACTCCCCATCCGGATTGATGGCGAACCGTGCCACACCCAGTTCCACTTCTTCATCTTGCACCGAAGTTACTTCAATCAGTGCTATCTCCCTGCTGTAATCCAGTTGGGTTAACCGCACCAGCATGGCCTCGGTAAGTTCATGCACGCTATTCATGAAGCGGAAGTATTTGGATTCCTCTGATAGATCGCGCACGAATTTCTTAACCAACTCGGCATCTTCCGGGCGGATCGGACGTATAGTCACCGCTGTGCCATCGTCCAGCCGGCACTGCCTGACCAGTTGGGTGGGATAGGGGTAAATCGCCATATGCGAATAGCGATCTGCGGTTGGTTCGCGAGCTTCCACCAGGATGCGTGCATCGGCCACCAAGGCACCGTGCTCATCAAGAATCAGCGGGTTAATGTCCATTTCTCTGAGCATGGGCAGTTCACACACCATTTCCGAGACGCGCAGCAACACCTCTTCCAGCGCATCCATATTGGCAGGAGCCATGTTGCGAAATGCGCCCAGCATCCTGGCCACACGGGTGTTCTGAATCAGGTCCCTCACCAGAAAATGATTAAGCGGTGGCAGCGCAACTGCGCGGTCGGCCATGATTTCGACAATGGTGCCTCCCGCCCCAAAAGTGATGACCGGTCCAAATGCCGGATCGGTCATCACGCCGATCATCAGTTCACGGCCATTGGGCTTGATGATCATGGGCTCGATGGAAACCCCGTTCATTTGTGCTCCCGGATGATAATACTGAAGGTTATCCTGAATCTTTTGATAGGCAGTGCGCACCTCCTCGACATTGCTCAGATTGAGCATCACCCCACCGACATCGCTCTTGTGTGTGATGTCGGGTGAATTTATTTTTACCGCTACTGGAAAGCCCATTTCACGTGCAATCAACACGGCTTCGCCCATCGAGCGGGCAATCATGGTGTTGGCGACTGGAATATGAAAAGCTGACAATACCGTCTTGGATTCAACTCCGGTCAGCACCTTTCGATCCTCCTGCATCACGCCCGCAATGATATTTCGAGCTGCTTGCACGTCCGGCTCAATATGGCTGGTGATCGGTCCGGGAACCTGCATCAGCAGACGCTGATTGCGATAGTAAGCCGACAGATGGGCAAACACTTCGACAGCGGGCTCCGGCGTGCGGAAATGTGGCTTGTGCGCCTTGGCAAAGGCGTCGCGCGCACTGGCAACCTGACTTTCGCCCATCCAGCAAGCCAACAGTGGTTTACTGTGATTGTTGGAAAGTTCAATCAGGGCCTGTGCTGATTGCAGTGGCTTGGTCATCGCCTGTGGCGTGAGGATGGCCAGCACGCCATCCACGTTGGGGTCTTCCAGGCAGGTTTTTACTGCATGATGATAACGATCCTCTTGGGCATCACCGATGATGTCCACAGGATTGCTGTGTGACCAATTGGGTGGCAGATGCTGGTTGAGATGAGCGATGCTGGCATCCGATAAGGTGGCGATGGAAAGTCCCAGGTCAGCGGCCCTGTCGGCCGCCATGACCCCCGGCCCGCCGCCATTGGTAACGATGGCCAGGCGGTTCCCAACAGGATGGAATCCGCATGAAAGCGTTTTGGCTGCAGTGAACAATTGTGTGATGGTTTGCACACGCACTACACCGACACGACTGACTGCAGCATCGAACACATCATCTGCGCCCACCAGCGATGCAGTATGCGACATTGCGGCTTTTGAGCCTGCGCCGTGACGGCCGACTTTGACCAGGATCACCGGCTTGATGCGTGCCGCTGCGCGCAATGCACTCATGAATCTGCGCGCGTTGCGGATGCCTTCGATATACATCAGGATGCTGTGAGTGTGGGCATCTGAAACCAGATAATCAAGAATTTCCCCGAAATCAACATCGGTTGAAGAGCCCATGGATACCACGCTGGAGAAGCCAACATCATTGCTCTGCGCCCAATCAAGAATCGCCGTGCACAGCGCACCCGACTGCGAGACGAAGGCAATGTTGCCGGCATGCATGGCACCGCGGTTGAATGTAGCATTCAGGCCGATATAGGGACGCATGATGCCGAGGCAGTTGGGGCCGATTAAACGGATGCGGTAACGACGCGCTGCCGCCAGTAATGCTTGTTCTAACACCTGACCCTCAGGGCCGGCCTCTGCAAAGCCAGCGGTGATGACTACAGCTGCTTTGACACCATGCCGACCGCAACTCTCGATGATGTCTGGTACGGTAGGTGCCGGCGTGGCGATGACGACTAATTCAATTGCTGCATTTATTTCTTCAATCGAAGCATAAGCGCGCTGGCCTTGCACCTGCCTTGTTTTAGGATTGATTGCATAAAGCGCGCCTTTAAAGCCGCTTTCCAGCATGTTCTGGAACACGACCTGTCCAACTGAATCGAGTTTGTCACTCGCACCAAACACGGCAACAGAGCCAGGTTCGAACAAGCTGTTAAGGTAGTGTTTACCCATGTTTTCATGGTTCTCTTCGGATTTAGTTAGGCTATGATAGCAGTGTCTTTACT
>Ga0075524_10000297_pt1 | contig 11978 bp, 7 predicted proteins | sample NGEPerone_FD_76826 | JGI IMG/M metagenome (GOLD analysis project Ga0075524, IMG submission 76826) | Arctic peat soil microbial communities from the Barrow Environmental Observatory site, Barrow, Alaska, USA - NGEE Permafrost154B-one | ecosystem: Environmental > Terrestrial > Soil > Wetlands >...
GCGCTTCTGGGAGCAGGATGAGCGCACGCGGGTGATCCTGCTGTACCTCGAATCGTTCGGCAATCCGCGCAAGTTCTCCCGCATCGCGCGACGTGTCGCGCGCGTGAAGCCGATCGTCGCCGTGAAGAGCGGGCGGTCGCCGGCGGGGGCGCGGGCCACCGGATCGCACACGGGCGCGCTGCTCGCAGCATCCGATGTCACCGTCGATGCGCTCTTTCTTCAGGCCGGCGTCATTCGCACCGACACGCTGGCGCAGATGTTCGATGTCGCCTCGCTGCTCGCGCACCAGTCGCCCCCTCGCGGACGGCGCGTCGCGATCCTCACCAATGCAGGCGGCCCCGGAATTCTCTGCGCCGATGCGTGCGCCGCCGAGGGGCTCGCGATCGCGACGCTCAGCGACGCAACGCGCGCGGCGCTGCGCGCGGTGCTCTCCGCATCGGCAAGCGTGGAAAATCCCATCGACATGATCGCGTCGGCCACGGCCGAGCAGTACGACCAGGCGATGCGCATCCTCGCGGCGGACGGCGGCGTCGACGCGCTGATCGTGATCTTCATTCCGCCGCTCGTGACATCGGCGGAGGATGCGGCGCGAGCCATCGTCAGTGGCGCGCGAGCGATCGGCGCGGGTACGCCCGTGCTCACCGTGTTCATGCAGTCGCGAGGCACGCCCGAGGCGCTGCGCGCGGCCGATGTGCATCTCCCGTCGTACGCCTTTCCGGAAGACGCGGCGATCGCCCTGGGGCGCGTGGCGCGCTACGCCGAGTGGCTGCGCCGTCCGGACGACGCGCCGGCTCATCTCGAGCGGGTGAACGACGTGCCTGCCGTGGCCGCGATCGCGTCATCGTGCGCGCGAGGCGCGGCGTGGCTGTCGCCGGGCGAGGTCGACGCGCTGCTCCGCGCGTACGGGCTGCCGCTCGTGGAGCAGCACGTCGTGGCGACGCCAGCGGACGCCGCGCGAGCCGCCGCGGGGATGGACGGCGAGCTCGCGCTCAAGGCGATCGCACCAGGACTCGTGCACAAGACGGACGCGGGCATGGTGCGTCTGCATCTCGGTGCGGAGGCCGTGGCCGCTGCGGCGGACGAGATGAGCGCGCGTCTCCACGCATCGGGGAGCACGGCGGAGGGATTCGTGGTGCAGCGGATGGCGGCGCCCGGCGTCGAGATGATCGTCGGCGTCGTGCACGATCCGCAGTTCGGACCCGTCGTCGCCTGCGGCGCCGGCGGCGTGCTGGTGGAGCTGCTCAAGGATGTGTCGGTGCGTCTCACGCCCATCACGGCGCTCGACGCGGATGAGATGGTGCGGGCGCTCAAGACGCATCCGCTGCTCACCGGCTATCGCGGGTCGCCGGCGCTCGACGTGCCGGCGCTCGTCGACATCATCGTGCGAGTCGGAGCGCTGGTGGATGCGCATCCGGAGATCGGCGCGCTCGACCTGAACCCGGTCATCGTGCACGAGCGCGGCGCAACGATCGTCGACGCGCGCGTGCAGTTGGCAGCCATGCCCTGACCACTCGCGGCTCACCCGAAGGCCGCAGGCTCCTTCATCGCGTGGGGCGACTGCTGCGCCTTCGGGAGCTCGGCCATCTTGCGAGCGAGCCAATCCCGAGCCACGGTCGCCACTTCCTCCAGTGCGCCCGGCTCCTCGAAGAGGTGCGTCGCACGCGGGATGACGAAGACCTCGGCGTGGTTGTGCATCGCCGCTCGGGCGATGCGGTTGAGCTCGAGCACCTCGCGATCATCGCCCCCCACGATCAGGAGCGTGGGTGCGCTGACGAGTGCCAGCGCTTCCCCGGCCAGGTCGGGGCGGCCCCCGCGCGAGACCACTGCGCGAATGTCCTTGTCGTGCGCCGCGGCGATGAGCGCCGCCGCCGCTCCCGTGCTCGCGCCGAAGTAGGCGATCGGAAAGCCGCCAACCGACGCCTGCCTGCGTGCCCAGTGCGCCGCATCGCCCAGTCGCCGAGCGAGGAGATCGACGTCAAAGCGAAGATGCCCCGTGCGCTCATCCTCGAAGGCCTCGCGCTCGGTGAGCAGGTCGAGCAGGAGCGTGGCGAGCCCCGCGCCGTTCAGCGTGGAGGCCACGAAGCGGTTGCGAGAGCTGTGTCTGCTGCTGCCGCTGCCGTGCGCGAAGATCACGAGTCCCCACGCGTTGTCGGGAACGACGAGGTCTCCGTCGAGCACGACCTGTTGCGACGGGATGCGGACGCTGTGCCGCTCCTCCCGCTCGGGGCGCGCCGCGAGAAGCCCACGCACCTCGTCGTCGCCGACCTGCTCGAAGTCGTCGTACCACTGCCCCACAGCCTGGAACGACGCGGGCGCCGACGCGACCACGACGTCGTCGGCCACGCGCCTGAGCGCCTCGATCGCGCTCCGCGACGCGACTGGCGTCGCAACGACGATGCGATGCGGATGCTTGTGCCGGAGCGCCTCGACGGCCACGGCCATCGTCGCGCCCGTCGCCAGCCCATCATCCACCACGATCACGGTGCGCGCCCGTACTTCGATCGGAGCCTCGCCGTCGCGGTAGGCCCGCTCGCGCCTTTCCAGCTCGCGAAGCTCGCGCACGATGAGCGTTTCGAGCTCACTCGGGGTGATGCCGAGCTCGCGCACGAGCCGGCTGTCGATCACCCGAATACCGGCGCTGGCGATCGCGCCGAGAGCGAACTCTTCGTGCCCGGGGACACCGACCTTTCTCACCACGAAGACGTCGAGGGGAGCCTTCAGCGCGCGAGCGACCTCGGCCGCCACCGGAACGCCGCCGCGCGCCAGTCCGAGCACGACCACATCAGTTCGCTCGGCGTACATCGGAAGGAGGCGCGCGAGTGCCCGGCCGGCTTCCACACGATTCGCAAATCGATCTTCCGACATGGTTCCCCCCGGCGATGGAGCCGCGCGCGGCGGCTGAAGCTTTCTGGCAGGCGCTGGCGCTCGAGCCAGCAACCGCGGACAGTTGAATAGTGGCATTCGGTCGTGGCGCGGTCTGTCGGGCGATCGGTGGAAATCGTGTCGGCAAATGCCGCACGGAGCTTCGTGCGGCCCGCGGTGCGCATGTACGGGAACACCTCTCGCGATTGCGGCGAATCCCCGATTTCCCGCTCGGTCGGCGAGGGGCAGCTTGTCTCATGTCGCGGCCACGCGGTCGACGTCCGCGATCGAACGGCCCGCCAGGCTCGGGGTCGGCAGGTGTCTCGCTCACTCACGCATCGGCACGGTGCCGATGGAGGTCGTATGCAGTGGATCCGGCAATTCTCGGAGATCGGGATCGACGACGTTCCGCTCGTCGGTGGCAAGAACGCATCGCTCGGCGAGATGCTGCGTGAACTCGGGCCACTCGGCGTTCCGGTGCCGGACGGCTTCGCCGTCACGGCCGCAGGCTTTCGTCACTTCCTCGCCACGAATTCCCTCGGCCCGAAGATCGCCGCGCTGCTCGATGCCGCAGGGGCGGGGGGCGTGTCGGGGATGGAGGCAGGGAGCGAAGCGGTGCGCGCGCTCATGCTCGCGGCAGAGATCCCCGCGGATCTCGCGGCGGAGATCACCTCCGCGTATCGCGAGCTGTCGCGCCGGTGCGGCGCAGACGCGCTCGAAGTCGCCGTGCGCTCGTCCGCGACGGCCGAGGATCTTCCCGGTGCGAGCTTCGCCGGAGCGCACGAGACGATGCTGAACGTTCAGGGCGAGGCGGCGCTGCTCGAAAGCGTGCGACGCTGCTTTGCCAGCCTCTATACAACGCGGGCGATCGGCTACCGGAACGACATGGGGTTCGCGCACGACGCCGTGAGCCTCTCAGTGGGCGTGCAGAAAATGCTGGCGACGGACGAAGCCGTGTCCGGCGTGATTTTCACTCTCGATACCGAAACGGGCTTTCGGGATGTCGTGCAGATCGATGCGATCTACGGGCTCGGCGAGAACATCGTGCAGGGACGCGTGGGTCCCGACGAGTTCTACGTCCACAAGCCGACGCTGCGCGCGGGGTTCGAGCCCATCCTGTGGAAGCGGCTCGGCACCAAGGAGCTGCGCCTCGTGTTCGATCGCGCGACGCACGCGCACGACAATCGCCCGGTGCCGGAGAGCGAGCGTGCGGTGCTCTGCCTCACGGACGCCGAGGTGCTGCAGCTGGCGCGGTGGGCGATCGTGATCGAGGACCACTACAGCGCCAAGCACGGCGAGCCGACGCCCATGGACATCGAGTTCGCCAAGGATGGCCGCGAGGGGCCGCTCTACATCGTGCAGGCGCGTCCGGAGACGGTGCACGCGGCGAAGAAGGGCGCGACGCTGCGGTCGTACGAGCTGCAGAAAACGAGCGAAGTGCTGGTGGAAGGGCTCGCAGTGGGGGAGCAGATCGCGAGTGGCAAGGCGCGCGTGATCGCCGATGCGTCGAAGATGTCGGAGTTCCGCGCGGGAGAGGTGTTGGTCACCGAGTCGACCGATCCGAACTGGGAGCCGGTGCTCAAGCAGGCGAGCGCGGTGATCACGGCGCGGGGTGGACGTACCTCGCACGCGGCCATCGTCGCGCGCGAGCTCGGGATTCCGGCGATCGTGGGCGCCGAGAAGGCGATGACCGCGCTCGCCGACGGGCGAGTGATCACCGTGTCGTGCGCGGATGGCGAGATCGGGCGCGTGTACGACGGCGCGCTCCCCTTTCGCACGGTGGAGATCGATCCGGCCTCGCTGCCGGTCACGCGCACCCGAATCTACATGAACATCGGCGATCCGACGCGGGCATTCAAGCTCGCGATGCTGCCGAACGATGGCGTGGGGCTCGCGCGCATGGAGTTCATCTTCGCGAGCTGGGTGCGCGTGCATCCGCTCGCGCTCACGCGATACGAGACGCTCCCCGCGGACACGCGGCGCGAGGTGGATGCCATCACGGCGCGCTACGCCGACAAGCGAGAGTACTTCGTCGACACGCTCGCGCAGGGGATCGCGACGCTGGCTGCCGCGTTCTGGCCGAAGCCTGTGATCCTGCGCTTCTCCGACTTCAAGTCGAACGAGTACGCGCACCTGACGGGGGGCGCAGCGTTCGAGACTGCGGAGGAGAATCCGATGCTCGGATGGCGCGGTGCGAGCCGCTACTACCATCCGGATTACAAGGATGGATTTCTGCTCGAGGTTGCGGCGGTGCGGCGCGTGCGCGAGACGATGGGGCTCGCCAACCTGAAGGTGATGATCCCGTTCTGCCGCACCCCGGAGGAAGGGACGAAGGCCCTCGCGGTGATGCGCGAGGGCGGGCTCGTGCGCGGCGAGCGCGGGCTCGAGGTCTACATGATGGCGGAGATTCCGTCGAACGCGATTCTCATCGACCGTTTCGCGCCGCTCTTCGATGGCTTCTCGATCGGCTCGAACGACCTCACCCAGCTCGTGCTCGGCGTGGATCGCGACTCGGCGCGCGTTGCGCCGCTCTTCGACGAGCGCGACGAGGCCGTGCGCCGGATGTGCGCGCAGATCATCGCTGGCGCGCACGAGGCGGGGCGCGTCGTGGGCATCTGCGGGCAAGCGCCCTCCGACTATCCCGAGTTCGCTGCGTTCCTCGTGGAGCAGGGGATCGATTCGATCAGCCTGAACCCGGACTCCATCGTGCGAACGAAGCGGCGGGTCGCCGAGGTCGAGGCGCGCGATCAGGGGACGCTCGGCGGCGGGCGGGCGGAGCCTCTGCGCGAGGCACCGATGGCGGCCGCATCGTCACGGTGACCGCGCGGCACCGCTCACTCGCCAGTGACGTCCGACGTCCATCGGGCCGGGCTACGATCGTGCGCAGCGACGGTTCCGATTGCACATGATCCTGTGGGTGATGATATTCGCTGCATGAACGTCTACCGCATGCTTGGCCGCGCGCTCGTCATCGCCGCCGTCTCGCCGCACGTCGCGCGCTCGCAGGGCTCGTATCTGTTCGTGTGGGCGGGGGGCACCGGGGGAAAGGAGGTCATGGCCACGATCGATGCCTCGCCGGCATCGAAGACGTACGGCCGGGTGCTCGCGACGGCTTCCACGGGAACCGTGGGCATGCCGCACCATACCGAGGACATGCTCGGGCCGAACGGCCATTTGCTCGCGAATGATTTCGGCGCGGGGACCACCTGGCTGTTCGATCTTCACGACGCGCTGCATCCGCGCGTGCTGACGTCATTCGGCGACGTCGCGGGATTCGGCTATCCGCACACGTTCGTCCGGCTCCCGAACGGACGCATCCTGTCGACCTTCCAGTATCGCGCGGACGCGACGGCGAAGCCGCACCCGCCGGCGATGAAGGACGGAATGAGCATGGGCGGGGAGCACGAGACCGGGGGACTGGTGGAGATGGACGAATCGGGACACGCATATCTCTCGGGTGCCGCGGCCGACACGACGATTCATCCGGGGAGACTCTACCCCTACAGCGTGCTCCCGATTCCCGCGATGGATCGCGCGGTCACGACGACGACCGACATGGATGAGGCGGACAGCGCGGCGACCGGACAGTGGATACAGATCTGGCGGCTCTCCGACCTCACCCTGCTGCGCACCGTCGCGCTGCCGCCTGGTCCGCGAGGGAACGAAAACCAGTACACCGGCGAAAGCAGGCTGCTACCGGATGGGCGCAGCGTGTACATCCATACGTTCAACTGCGGGCTTTACCTGCTTCGTGACATCCAGGGCGATCACCCGCGCGCGACCTTCGTGAAGGGCTTCGAGGGAAAGGAGTGTGGCGTCCCCGTGCTGACGGGGCACTACTGGCTGCAGACGCTGTCCACGGCGCATGCGCTCGTGGCGCTCGACATCACCGATGCGGAGCATCCGCGGGAGGTCTCGCGCGTGACACTTCCGTCGGACGAGTCGCCACACTGGATCGCGATCGACGCGAGCGGACGACGTGTGGTGCTCAACTCCGGAGGGAAGGGAAGTCGCCTGTTCGTGATCGATTTCGATCCGGCGAACGGCCGCCTCGCGCTGGATGAGCGCTTCCGGGATCCGGGCTCCGAGACGACCGGGATCAGTCTCAGCGGTGCCAACTGGCCTGGTTTCACCGGCGTGGTGCGCCCGCATGGAGCCGTGTTCTCGACGCAATAGCTCGGGGCCCGCAACGACGTGTATTTCGTGGTGGACGTCGGACGGCATCCAGTCGACCGTGGCGAGGCGCGGTTAGCTTTCAGCCACCGACATCATCGTCTCGACATCAGAGGATCGCTCGTGGCTCCCCAGTTTATCTATGTAATGAAGGATCTACGCAAGGTCGTCCCGCCCAGCCGGGAGATCCTGCGTGGCATCTATCTCTCGTTCTATCCCGGCGCCAAGATCGGCGTGCTCGGCACCAACGGCGCGGGAAAGTCGTCGCTGCTCCGGATCATGGCCGGCGTCGACCAGGATTTTCAGGGCGAGGCGTGGGCGGCGAATGGCACGCGGATCGGCTACCTGCCGCAGGAGCCGCTGCTCGACACCACCAAGGATGTGAAGGGGAATGTCGAGCTCGCGGTCGTGAAGAAGCGTGCGCTGCTCACGAAGTTCGAGGCGATCTCGATGAAGTTCGCCGAGCCGATGACGGACGACGAGATGACGAAGCTGCTCGAGGACCAGGCGAAGGTGCAGGAGCAGATCGACGCACAGAACCTGTGGGAGCTCGATCGCAGCATCGACATCGCGATGGATGCGCTGCGTCTGCCGCCGCCGGACGCAGATGTGAGCACGCTCTCGGGTGGCGAGAAGCGCCGTGTCGCGCTGTGCCAGGTGCTGCTCGACCAGCCCGATATGCTGCTGCTCGACGAGCCGACGAACCATCTCGATGCGGAGAGCGTCGCGTGGCTCGAGCGCTATCTCGCGGAGTTTCCGGGGACGGTGGTGGCGATCACGCACGATCGCTACTTCCTGGACAACGTCGCCAAGTGGATCCTCGAGCTCGATCGCGGCGCGGGGATTCCGTACGAGGGCAACTACAGCGCGTGGCTCGAGCAGAAGCGCACACGTCTCGCGCAGGAAGAGAAGAGCGAGTCGGCCCGCCAGCGCTCGCTGCAGCGCGAGCTCGAGTGGGTGCGGCTCGCGCCGCGCGCGCGGCAGGCGAAGAGCAAGGCGCGCATCCAGAAATACGAGGACCTCGTCGCGAGCGACACCTTCGAGAAAGTCTCGCAGAACGAAATCATCATCCCGCCGCCCCCGCGGCTCGGCAACGACGTCGTGATCGCGAAGGACGTGAAGAAGAGCTTCGGCGATAAGCTCCTGTTCGAGAATCTCACCTTTTCGCTGCCGCGCGGCGGAATCGTGGGCGTGATCGGGCCGAATGGCGCAGGAAAGACGACGATGTTCCGCATGATCACCGGCGAGGAAAAGCCGGACTCCGGCACGATGACGATCGGCGACACGGTGCAGATCGCGTACGTGGATCAGGGGCGCGAGCTGAACGGCGAGAACACCGTCTACCAGGAAGTGAGCGGCGGGCTCGACACGATCGCGGTGGGGAAGAAGGAGATCAACACGCGCGCGTATCTCGCGAGCTTCAACTTCCGCGGCGCCGATCAGCAGAAGAAGGTGAAAGACCTCTCAGGCGGAGAGCGCAACCGGCTGCATCTCTCGAAGCTGCTGAAGAGCGGCGGCAACCTGTTGCTCCTCGATGAGCCGACGAACGATCTCGATGTCGACACGCTGCGCGCGCTCGAGGAGGCGCTCAACGACTTCGCAGGATGCGCGGTGGTGATCTCACACGATCGCTGGTTCCTCGATCGCGTGGCGACGCACATGCTGGCGTTCGAGGGCGAGAGCGAGCTGGTGTGGTTCGAGGGGAACTACAAGGAGTACGAGGCGGATCTGCACAAGCGGAAGGGCGCGGAGGCGGACCAGCCGCACCGGATCAAGTACAAGAAGCTGGTGCGGGGGTAGGGCGAGCGGCGGAGCCGCTGTGCCCTCGTCGGCTCAGCGAAACACGCCGAAGTGCCCGAGCAACCACCAGAGCAGAATGAAAATGAGAACCGTGCTGAAGCAGCCCCCGCCCAACTTCTTGGCTCCGTAGCCGGCCGCGAGGCCGCGTAGCAGTCTGCTCATGTTGCGCTCCTCGGTGTGTGAACGTGCACGCTATTCGCCCACGCACAACGCACAAACGCTGCCACGCTCGCGCCGCTCACGCCCCGTGCCGCATCCCCACCGCGCGCTCCGAGCGCGCGCTCGCCCCCTGCTCCCGCAACACCTGCGCGAGCACCTCGAGCGCCGCCTCCGTCGCATCATGCCCGTACGCCGAGTAGCCGAGTAGCAGCCCCCCTCGCCCGTCGGTGATCGACGCCGGCGCCGAGCGAGACAGCGGTGTCACCTGCACGCCGCGCTCCGCCGCCGCCCAGCTCACGGCGCGCGCGTCCACGCCACGCTGCAGCAGCGCGAGCAGCCGCATCCCCGCCGGCGCCGCACGCATCTCCATCACGTCCGATGCGATCGTCGCCCCGAGCTCGAGCATGTCCGCCTGCCGCTGCCGGTACAGCTCGCGCGTGCGCCTGATGTGCCGCGCGAAATGTCCGCCGGAGAGAAACTCCGCGAGCACTGCCTGCTCGGCCACACTCGAATGCATATCGCTCGCGAGCCGCGAGAGTCGCGCGACCTCCATCAGTGCCGGCGGCAGCACGAGATACCCCAGGCGCAATCCGGGCGCGACGGTCTTGCTGAAGCTCCCCACGTAGATCACGCGCCCCGCGCGATCGAGCGCCTGCACGGCCGGAATCGGATCGGTGTCGTAGCGATACTCGCCGTTGTAGTCGTCCTCGAGCACCCACGCATCCGCGCGCGCGGCCCAGTCGAGGAGCGCGAGCCGCCGCTCGAGCGTGAGCGCGACGCCGAGCGGCGCCTGATACGACGGCGTCACGAGCGCGAGTCGAGCGCTCGGCGCGCGGCGTTCCCCCTCGTACACATCGATCCCCTGCTCATCCACCGGCACGCGCACCAGCTGTGCACCCGCCGCGCGCAGCGTCGCGCGCATCGGACGCCACCCCGGATCCTCCACCCACGCGGTGTCGCCCGGGTCGAGAAGGATGCGCGCCATGAGATCGATGCCGTGCTGCGCGCCGTTCACGACGAGCACCTGCTCCGCCGTGCACCGCACGCCGCGCGCGGTCATCACGTACTGCGCGATCGCCTCGCGCAGCGGCGGATAGCCGCGCAAGTCGGTGAAGCCGAGCATCTCGCTCGCGCGCGTGCGCCAGAGGCGTCCGATCAGCCGCGCCCACAGCGCGACGGGAAATTCATCGATCGCCGGCACACCAAGCGCAAAGGGCACCATCTGAAAGGGCGGCCGCGGCTTCCGGAACTCATCGACGACGGCCATCGCCGCACGCGAGAACTTCGGCGCGCGGTCGGGCGCGCGCGGCCCGCTGCGCTCGACGCGAATGGCCGAGCGCCGATTCGCGGTGGCGCTCAGCGTCGTCGCGACGCGCGTCCCCGCGCCCGAGCGCGCGGTCGCGTACCCCTCGCTCACCAATCGCTCGAACGCCTGGAGCACCGTCGTGCGCGAGACGCCGAGATCGTCGGCGAGCGCGCGCGTGGATGGAAGCCGCGTTCCCGGCGCGAACACGCCGTCGAGAATCGCCGTGCGAAATGTCGAGTAGAGCTGCCGGTGCATCGCCTCGCCACCGTCGCGCTGCAGCGCGAGGTGGGGCGTAAGGGCATCGGCGACGCGAGCACGAGCCATGGCAGAAACGGGGAAAATGGTCTGGTCAGTCTACCACTTAATGGTCCTACAGATACGGCCATCCGATGCATAGTCTAGCGCAGGTACCAAGGCTCCGCACCGGTGTCCGCGCGGCGCCGCCCTCATCGTGGGTTACGCATGCAGATCATGAATGTTTCGCTCGCGGCACTCGTGGCCGTTCAGGTGGCCATAAGCCCGCGCGCCGACGACCAGAGCTCGTGGACAACCACGCTCGGACGCGACACGGTGGCGGTGGAAAGCGCCGCGCGCACGGGCAATCGCATCACCGGCGACATCGTCGTGCGCGTGCCGAGCACGGTTCGGCTCCACTATGAAGTGGATCTCCGCGCGGATGGGTCGGTCGCGCGCTCGACGCTCGGCATCGACGCGATGGGCGCGAAGAACATCCCCGCCAAAAAAGTCGTTCTCGACTTCGACACCGACTCCGTGCACGCTACCATCGACTCGGCCGGACAGAAGCGCAAGGTCGCGCGCGCGATGCCGAAGGGCACCGTGCCGACGTTCATGACCGGCTTCGGCGCCTCGTATGGACTCTACAGCTCGATGGCGCTCTACGAGTTGCTCCTCTCGCGAGCCAGACCGGCCGCGAACGACACGCTCACGGTTCCCGCGATCGACATCGGCACCGGCGCGCTCTCGAAGCGCAAGTTCCTCGCGCGCTCGGCCACGACCATCGACGTCGACTACTTCGGAATTCTCTGGACGCATCTCACGGTGGATGCGAGCGGTCGCATCAGCGCTGCCGATGCGCGCGGGACCACGGAGCAAACGGAGACGCACCGCGCGGCATCGGTCGATGTGGCCGCGATGGCGAAGTCCTTCGCAGCCGCGGATCGTTCGGGGAAGGGAGTGGGCGCCGCTTCTCCCAACGTGATCGAGAAGGGAACGATCGGCGGCCAGCCGGTGATTGCCGCCTACGGAAGTCCGCGCCGGCGCGGCCGCACCATCCTCGGCGCCGTCGTGCCGTACGACCACGTGTGGCGCACCGGCGCCAACGAGGCGACGACATTGATCTTCGACAAGGACATGAGGATCGGCGGCGCACCGGTGGCCGCGGGCGCGTACAGCCTGTGGACGATCCCCAAAGCCGACGGATCGGTGCAGCTCATCATCAACAGGCAACACGGGCAGTGGGGCACCAACTACGATCCCGCGCAGGATCTCGTGCGCGTTCCAATGAAGACGAGCACCGCGACCTCGCCGCAGGAGAACTTCGCGATCGCCATCACGGGCACCGGGAACAGCGGCGAGCTGCGCATGAGCTGGGATGCATTCGTGTGGAGCGTGCCGATCGCAGTCAGGTAGTGAACCGCTGCTTCCACGCCTGGCCGGC
>Ga0075524_10000298_pt1 | contig 11971 bp, 12 predicted proteins | sample NGEPerone_FD_76826 | JGI IMG/M metagenome (GOLD analysis project Ga0075524, IMG submission 76826) | Arctic peat soil microbial communities from the Barrow Environmental Observatory site, Barrow, Alaska, USA - NGEE Permafrost154B-one | ecosystem: Environmental > Terrestrial > Soil > Wetlands >...
GTTCCCTACTTCGTGCTCGGGCTCGGCGCGAACATCCTGATCGGTGACAAGGGCTTTCGCGGCATCGTGATCAGGAATGCCGCACACCACGAGCGCTGGGGTGACGACGGGAAGCTCTGGGTGGAGAGCGGCGCGGTAATTCGCGATCTCATCGTCGAGGCAGCGCATCGCGGCTGGTCGGGGCTCGAGCACTTCGTCGGCATCCCGAGCACCGTCGGCGGCGCGATCTGGCAGAACCTGCACTTTCTCTCCCCGGCCCCTGAGCGCGAGCGCACGGTGTTCATCGCCGAAGTCTTTGACTCCTGCGAAATCCTCAGTGCCGAGGGAATCCGGAAGACCGTCGATGCGGGCTACGTGAACTTCGGCTACGATGACACGGTCTTTCATCACCGCGCCGACATCGTGCTTGCGGTGACCTTTGCCCTCACCCGCGGCGACAGCGACACGATGTACCGCGTGATGCAGGAGAATCTGAGCTGGCGCGGGGCGCGTCATCCGTGGCTCGAGCTCAACCCGAGCGCGGGCTCGATCTTCAAGAAAATCGAGGGTGTGGGCGCGGGGCGACTGATCGACCAGTGCGGCATGAAGGGTTTTCGCGTGGGCGACGCCCAGATCTCGCACATCCACGCGAACATCGTCGTCAACCTCGGCCACGCGACGGCGCGCGAGGTGCGCGAGCTGATCGCGACGGCGCAGCGGCGGGTGGAGGAGAAGTTCGGGCACAAGCTCCAGCCCGAGATCAGCTTCGTGGGGGAGTTCTAGCCGTTATTCCGCGGCGATCGCGCGCTCCCACGCCGCAAAGGCGCGCTCGAGCTGCGTCTTCTCGCGCTCGAGCTCTGCGCCGAGCGATGCGGCCTTCTTCCCGCCACTCCCGCTGTTGTAGAGCTCCGGATCCGCGAGCATCGTCGTGAGCTCCGCCACCCGCGCCTCGCGCTTCGCCACCTCGGCCTCCGCACCGGCGATCTCCTCGCGCGAGCGCCGCTTGGGCACCGTTTCCTTCCTCCCATCTTTCGCGCCGGAGCGCGTCTTCTGCTTCTCGCGCACCCGCCGCGATTCCTGCTCTTCCTGCGCCGCGACGCTCGCCGCGTGCTCGCGCTCCGCGCTCACCTGCTCCCACTCCGCGAAGCTCCCGTCGAAGTCGGTGATGTGGCGGTCGTGGAGAATCCACACGCGGTTCGCGAGCGCGCGCAGCAGCGCGCGATCGTGGCTCACGAGGAACACCGTTCCCTCGTAGCGCTCCACCGCATCTTCGAGCGCCTCGATCGACTCCACGTCGAGATGGTTCGTCGGCTCGTCGAGCAGCAGCAGGTTCGCGCGCGACAGCATGATCATCGCGAGCGCGACCCGCGCGCGCTCGCCGCCCGAGAGCGTCGCCGCCGAGCGCTGCACGGCGTCGCCGCTGAAGCCGAAGCGCCCCAGATGCCCCTGGATCGCGCCGCGCCCCCACATCGGACGCAGATCGTTGATCACATCGTAGAGCGACTGGTTTGCCGGCACCTGCGTCAGGTCCTGGCGATAGTACGCGGGCGTGATCGAGCCGCCAAGCCGAATCTCGCCCCCTTCGGTCGCACGATCGCCCACGAGCGCGCGCAGCAGCGTCGACTTCCCGGCGCCGTTCGGTCCGATGAATCCGATCACGTCACCGCGCTGCACGATCGCGTTGAAGTTCTCGATCAGGACGCGATCGCCAACGGCGAGCTTCAGCTTCTCCGCGACCGCGACCTGATCGCCGCCGCGCTCGCCGACGTCCAGCCGGAGCGCCATCGCGTCTTCCTCCCCGGGCGGCGGCGTGAGACGTGGCAGTCGCGCGAGGATCTTTCTGCGCCCCTTGGCCTGCTTGCTGTTCTGGCCGGCGAGATGCCGCCGGATGTAATCCTCCTGCTTGTCGATCGTTTTCTTCTGCTGCACGAATGCCCGCTGCTGCTCGAGCTGCCGGTGCGCGCGCTGCTCGACGAACGCCGTGTAGCCGCCCAGGTACGCCGTGCCGGTGTGCGCCTCGACGTGCAGGATGTGATCGCACACGTTCTCGAGAAAAGCGCGATCGTGGCTGATGAGCACCACTGTCTCGTCCGTGCCTTTGAGATATTCCTCGAGCCATCGCGTGGTCTCGAGATCGAGATGGTTCGTCGGCTCGTCGAGCAGCAGCACATCCGCCGGCGCGACGAGCTGGCGCGCGAGCCCCACGCGCCCGCGCTCGCCGCCGCTCAGCCGCTCGAGCGGCCGCGTGCGCGCATCCACGGGATCGAAGCCGAGCCCGTGCAACACCGCGTCGACGCGCGGAGCGATCGTGTATCCGCCCTCGCGCTCGAAGCGCTCCAGGTCGTGCGAATAGCGCTCGAGCACCTGCTCGCTCACCGCTTCGCCGAGCTCGCCCATCTTCGTGGCCTGGTCCGCGAGCGACTGCTCCAGCGCGAGCAGCTCCGCGAACTGCCCCGCAGCCGCCTCCCACACCGTCTTCGCGTCGCCGAAGTCGCGATGCTGCTCGAGCAGCGCCACGCGCAGCCCCGGCTGCCTCGCGATCACGCCGCGCGTCGGCTGCAGGTCGCCCGTGATGAGCTTGAAGAGCGTCGTCTTTCCCGTGCCGTTCCGGCCGATGATCCCCCACCGCTCCCGCGCCGCGATGGTGAAGGTGATGTCGGAGAACAGCTTCGTCGCACCGAATTCGACCGATACGTTGGATAGCGAAAGTTGCGTCATGCGGGGCTCACCCACCCGCTCCACTCGCTCTCCGCGAGCCCGACACTCAATCGGTTCTGCTGACGCACCAGCGGCATCTTGAGAATGAGCGGTTCCTCCGCGAGCAGCTCGAGCCAGCGGTCGTCGGACATGCGCGAGTTGCGCAATCCGCGATCGAGAAAGCGCTTCGAGCCCTCGTCGATGAGCGCGCTCACGCCGAACTTTTGTGCGAAGCGCCGGAGCTCGCCGAGCGAGGCGGCACGCTCCGTGAGATCGACGAAGTGCGTCTTCACGCGTCGTTCCGCGAAGAAGCGCAGCGCCTTGCGTGTGTCGGGATTCTTTTTCACACCGAAAATCTGAACGTCCATACCGAAATAAACGCGTGCGACGCCCCATTCCCAAGCGTTCCTCGCGATCCGCTCGTAGCTTGGGTCATGCCCGCCCGCACCTATCGGCCCGCATGGTGGATCCCCGGGGCGCACTTGCGCACCCTCTGGGGAAAGTTCATGCGCCCGCGACTCCCGCTCCCCACACGCCGCGAGCGCTGGAGCACCGAGGACGATGACTTCCTCGATCTTCACCGCCTCGATGCGCCGCCCGGCGCGCCGCGCCTGCTCATCCTGCACGGGCTCGAAGGCACCGTGCGCTCGCACTACGCGATCGGCCTCCTCGGCGAGGCGCACCGGCGCGGCTGGGCAGCCGATCTGCTCATCTTCCGCTCCTGCGGCGAGGAGCCCAATCGCGCCCTTCGCTTCTACCATTCCGGCGAGACCTCCGACCTCGACTCGGTCGTTCGTCGTCTCATCGCCAGCGACCCGTCACGCCCACTCCTTCTCGTCGGCGTCTCGCTCGGCGGCAACGTCCTGCTCAAATGGCTCGGCGAGCAGGGTGAGCATGCCCCCAGGCAGGTGAGGGCCGCGGCCGCCGTGTCGGTTCCGTTCGACCTCGCGCGCGGCTCACGCCATCTCGATCGTGGCTTCTCACGCTTCTACCAGGCGCACTTCCTCCGATCGCTTCGCAGGAAGGCGATCGGCAAGAGCGCGCACTATCCAGGCGCCATCCGGCCGGAGGTTGTCCATCGCGCGCGCACGCTCTACGCCTTCGACGATCTCGTCACGGCGCCCGTGCACGGCTTCCGCGATGCGGATGACTACTACGCGCGCTCGAGCTCTCTGCACTACCTCGCGCGCATCCGCACGCCCACGCTGCTCCTGAGCGCGCGCGACGATCCCTTTCTCCCCGCCGCGGTGCTCGACGAGGTGCGGGACATCGCGCGCACGAATCCGGCGCTGCAGCTCGAGTTCGTAGACCGCGGTGGACACGTCGGCTTCATCGCGGGAACGCTGCCCTGGCGACCGTTCTACTACGCAGAATGGCGAGCCACGGAGTTTCTCGCAAATTCACTCGCTGGCGCCCACACTGGCGGTGGGTAGTCGACGTACGTTGCCCCACGGTTCAACTGCAGGTCGCGCTCACCATCGTCATCGATGACACGTTCATCGTGCCGCTCGACATGCTCATGCCGGACATCTTGCTCGAATCGCCCATCTTCGACATGCTCGTGTCCTTCATTCCCGACATGTCGCTCTTCGTCACGTCGCCCGTCAGCGTGACCATGTGCCCAACATGCCCCGCGAGCGAAACCGTCTTGCTCCACACCTCCCACGTCTTTCCGTCCTTCGACACCAGCTTGTAACTGTCCGGCTTGTCGCCCTTTTGAAGGCATCCGGTCGCACTCTCGGCGTAGGGACGCGCGGTAGTCACTGCGGACGCCGGGAGCGCGCCCGCAAGGAGCAGGATCGCCGCCAGCGACAGGGCGATACGATAGCTAGGATGCATAGGGGACCTCGTGCAGGAAGAGTTGATGAGAGATACGCCGCGTCTCGTTGCAATACTCCGATGTCAGCACACTCTGTACCCGGATACGTCGCGCTCGCAAGATTGGATTCGGCGATCATCTGCCTCGTGACCTAGGCAGCGGCCCACTCGGTCGACCGTCCCCGGCCGTTGCGCGCGACCGCCGTTCACCCGCAGTATTTGCGGGTACGCAGTGGGTCCGCCCTTCCTTTCTCCCGAGTTCCCCCCGATGACCGCCTTCTTCGCGCTATTCCTTCTGGCCGGGTTACTCCTCGGCGTCGCCGCGATGCTGGGCGGAATCGACCGCAAGGCACGCCACGGGGCGTGGGTGAAGTATCTCAACCTCCCGACGGCCGGGGCCGCTGCCGCGCTGTTCGGGATCGTTGGGTATCCCCTCGCGAAATACACTTCGATGGGAACGGCTGCGATGCTCGCGATCGCCGGGGCGTCGGCCGCAGCAGCCGCGGTGGGGATGGTCATCCTCATCGCGGGCTGGGCGGTACCCAGCGCCGCGCGGCACGTGGAAGATCCCCGCTTCGCGCTTCAGGGAAATCCGGCGCAAGTTTCGCGGGCGATTTCCGGGGCTGATGCAGGAACCATCACGTACGAGCACGACGGCGAGCGGCGCACCGTCCCTGCCGTCGGTCTCGACGGGGCAGCCATCGCTGCCGGCACCGAAGTCGTCATCGAACGTATCGAAGATGGTATTGCGTATGTAGAGCTTTGGAGCAATATCGAGCGGGAGCTGGAGAAGCTCAGCTGAGTCTCGCTGCCGCTGGCGCGCGGCCGCTGACCGAGTTACGCGCCGCGTTGTCGAGGTGACGAATGTCCGAAGGCGTGCTCTTCCTGATCATCTTCAGCGCGATCTTCATCGCGCGAATCGTCTTCGCCACGATGTTCTTCCACGCCGTGCTGCCCAACAGCGACCGCTGTCCCGAGTGCGACACGCCGACGCTGCGCGTCACCTCCCGCGGCTGGAACCTGCTCATGCCCTGGTTCCGCACCAGCTGGTGCTACGCCTGCGGCTGGCGTGGCCTGCTTCGGCACGGGCATCTCACTCCCCACAACGCCGCGCTCCCGAAGCGCGAGCGGAGCCCGCACAGCTAGCAGCCGCTCACACGCCCCGAGCAAAGATCGTCAGCCACGCGGGCCAGTTCCCGCTCAGCTCCGCAAAATCCTCGAAGTAGATCAGGCCGAGCGACTCGAGCTCGCCCGTCAGCGCGCCGAGCGCCTCTTCGTCGTAGAGCGGGCCGATGGCGATCATCTCGCCCTCCACGCGGAACTCATCCGGCGTGAGGTTGTAGCGCGCATCGAAGTGCGCACGCACGAGCCCGGCCCGCTCGAAGGCCGATTTGCGCACGAGCATCGTCGGGGCGTCGGGATGTATTTCGAGTGGCATGCCGGAAGTGTGCGCAGAGGCGCCGCGGTTGTCCATTCATCGTATCTTTGACTGATGATCGCGCAGTCCTTCGAGCTCGAGCTCGACGTCATCGTCGTCGGCGCCGGACACGCCGGCACCGAGGCGGCCGTCGCCGCGGCGCGGCTCGGTGCGCGCGTCGGGCTCGTTACGAGCGCGCTCGAGACCATCGGGCAGATGTCGTGCAATCCGGCGATCGGTGGCGTCGCCAAGGGGACCGTCGCCCGCGAAGTCGATGCCCTCGGCGGCATCATGGGACGCGCGACCGATCTTGCGACGCTCCAATTCCGGATGCTCAACCGCGGCAAGGGGCCGGCGGTGTGGGCGCCCCGTGCCCAGTGCGATCGTGGCCTGTACCGGCGCGCGGTGCGGACGCTCCTCGAGGAGCAGCCCGGGCTGCACACCATCCAGGGCACCGTCGCGCGACTCCTCATCGACGAGGCGGGCGGCCGCGTCACCGGCATCGAGACGCTCGAAGGCCGGCGCTTCTCGGCGCAAGCGATCGTCATCACCGCCGGGACCTTCCTGCGCGGTCGCCTGCACATCGGCACGGACACGCGGATCGCGGGCGGGCGCGCGGGGGATCCCCCCGCGATCCAGCTGGCCGAACAGCTCGATGCGTTGGGGCTCGAGTCTGCGCGCTTCAAGACGGGGACGCCCCCGCGCATCGATGGCCGGTCCGTCGATTTCTCGCGCCTCGAGCGGCAGGATAGCGAAATCGAACAGTTCGACTACTCGTGGTCGCACTTCTGGAGCGAGCCACGCGCGCGCGCAGGTGCCACGCGGCACCCGGCGCAGCTCCCCTGCTGGATCACCTTCGTCGGCACCGAGGCGAAGGCGATCATCGCCGAGAATATCGGGAAGTCGGCGATGTATGGCGGGGCGATCGGATCGCGCGGGCCACGCTACTGCCCGAGCGTCGAGGACAAGATCGTGCGCTTCCCCGACGTCGCGCGGCACCAGCTTTTCCTCGAGCCCGAGGGGCACGAAACGAGCGAGCTGTACGTGAACGGGCTATCGACGTCGCTTCCGGCGGATGTGCAGCTCGCGCTCCTGCATTCCATTCCGGGACTCGAGCGGGCGCGTATGACCCGTGCGGGATACGCGATCGAGTACGACTACTTTCCGCCCACCCAGCTCGACGCCTCGTTGCAGGTGAAGGCGCTCTCGGGATTGTATTTCGCGGGACAGATCAACGGAACGACCGGATACGAGGAGGCCGCGGGGCAGGGCGTCGTGGCCGGGATGAACGCCGCGCTCGCCGTGCGCGGCGAGCAGCCCGCGATCTTTGGGCGTGAAAGCTCGTACCTGGGCGTCCTCGTCGACGATCTCGTGACTCGTGGTGTGGACGAGCCGTATCGGCTCTTCACATCGCGCTCGGAATTTCGCCTCACGGTGCGCCAGGACAACGCGCTGCAGCGACTCGCACCGGTGGCGATGGCGCTCGGGATGCTGGACGAGCGCGAGCAGCGCATCGTGGAGCGCCGCTTTGCGATGGAGGCGGAGGCGCAGGCGCTCGCGGAGTCGACGAGCGTGCGGCCGGAGCAGGTCGCATCGCTGCTCGCGAGCGCCGGGAGCTCGCCGCTCCCCCACCCGATGCGCGTGGCGGAGATCGCCAAACGGCAGAACGTGTCACTCGCGTCATTGTTCGAGGCGGCGGGAGTGGGCGAGTCGCTCGAGCGCGAGCCGCTCATCACCGCGGAGCTGGAGCTCAAGTACGCCGGCTATTTCGAGCGCGAGCGCGTGCAGGCGGAGAAGATGAAGCGGATGGGTGACTTCCCCCTGCCGCCGGCGCTCCCCTACGAGGAGCTTCGCTCGCTGAGCACGGAAGCTCGGCAAAAGCTTGGCGCGCTCAGGCCGCGAACGCTGGCGCAGGCCTCGCGAGTGCCGGGCGTGAGCCCGAACGATCTGCAGAATCTCGTGCTGGAGATCGAGCGCCGCCGACTGGCGGCGGACATCGCGCCGTAGCAAACTCCGTGCGTTTTTTGCTGGACTTGCCGCGCACCGTTAATTCAGTAACTAGCTGACACCAATTCGCCTTTGGTAGCGGTGCCTCACGTCGCGGCTGGTGACGTGCGCAATTCGTCGAGGGGATGCATGTATCACTCACTGATCGCACGCGCCTGGCGTGTGCGCCGCGCGTATGCGAGGGCGCACGGCAGGCCGCTCCGTCTTTTCAGGCCGCGACGGTTCACGGAAAAGATTCAGTGGCGCAAGATTTTCGATTTCAACCCGGTCTTTCCGGTCCTCTGCGACAAGCTGGCAGTGCGCGACTATATCGCCGCGCGGGTCGGCACCGAGCATGTCATTCCGCTGCTCTGGTCGGGCACGCCGGAGGACATTCCCTTCGATCGCGTGGCGCCCCCCTATTTCCTCAAGAGCACGCATTCGAGTGGCCAGGTCGTCATGATCGATCGCGGCGAGGTCCCCGACAAAGCCGCAATCCGGGCACGGGCGGAGCGGTGGCTCGCGATCGATCATGGCGCGGCGTACGACGAGCCCGGATACGGACCCGTGCCGCCTCGGCTGATGATCGAAGAGACGGTCACCACCCCCGATGGCGCGCGCCCCGACGAGATTCGCCTCTTCGTCTTCGACGGCAGAGTAGCTGTCATCAACACCGTCTTCGTGGAGAATGGCAAGATTCGCAACGGTGCATTCCACACGCGGGATTGGACGCGCCTGAGCTGGCACTTCACGCGGACCAGCGATCGTGACTTCCCGAGACCGATTCGCCTCGACGAAATGATTGCGCTCGCCGAGCGGTTGGGCGAGGGACTGGATCATGTGCGTGTCGATGTGTACGACTGCGGTGATCGTTTCTGGGTCGGCGAGTTGACTCTCTATTCCTGGTCGGGCTACTCGCGTTTCAATCCGGACGAGGCGGATCTCGAGCTCGGCGCCCATTGGCGGACGCGAATGCCGGGTTGGCGGAGTGTCATCCCCGCCTTGTTCCGCGGGCCGGACTTCCGGCGGCGAGGGGGCGCGTCCGAAATCGCTCCTTGAAGGGGGGCAGGAACTCTGTCCGACGTCGCGGCAATGTTCCTGCAGTGGTGTACGACCCAACGAGACACGCACTTGATTTAGTATCCCCTCATTACCAATTACCACGCATCGGTCTCGCTGGCGACACCGTGCAGCTCGATTGCGTCATATTTCGGAGGAAGACATGTACCCATCGCCGAGTCGTTCGCTCATTGTCCTCGCCATCGTCGCACTCCCGCTCTCCGCGCAGCAGCCAGCGGGCGCGATGGCCGCGCCAATGCACCCGCCGTCGCAGATCAGCACGAGCGCGAATGGAGAGGCGAGGTACATCCCCGATCGGGCGACAATCTCGCTGGGAGTGCAGACGCGCGCGTTGACGGCGGCGAAGGCGAGCGCGGACAACGCGGTGAAGCAGAAGGCGGTGATCGAGGCGATTCGGTCACTGGGGATCGCGGCGGATCAGATTTCGACAGTGAACTACAATCTGAATGCGGAGCAAGTCTACAATCCGCAGGCGGGCGACAAGGCGCCGAGGATCACGGGGTACGTGGCGACGAACACCGTGCGGGTGGAGGTGAAGAAGATCGAGCAGGTCGGTGCGTTGATCGACGCCGCGATTGCAAAGGGGGCGAACGAGGTGAATTCGCTCGACTTCCACTCATCGTCGCCGGATTCGTTGCGGCGGGTGGCGCTGGCGGATGCGTACAAGCAGGCGGCCGCGGATGCGGCGGTGCTGGCGCACGCGGCGGGCGGTCAGCTAGGGGAGTTGATCGAGTTGTCGACCGGCGCACAGGGGGGAGGCGGGGGGCCGCAGCCGATGTATAGGCTGGCAGGGGTGGCGGCCACGCCGATTAGCGTGGGAGAGGCAAGCTTGACTGTCGGAGTTATGGCGCGATGGAGATTTATTACTGGCTCGAAATAATCTGGTAATAGCGCATGTTAATGACGGATGTGCGATTTTATGAGAGCCGGACTGGTGGGAAGAAATTATCCACAACTAGACGGTTACTCGTCGAGTCGGGCTGCTGTTCCACGTGAAACACCGATAGCCGCGGTGATCGACCTGGCCTATATTCCGCAGCTCACACAGACCCCGAGCAGTGCGTGGCCCGAGTCATTGCAATCGCAAATCAGAAAGGCGGGGTCGGCAAGACCACGACCGCAGTCAACCTCGCAGCCAGTCTCGCCGTCGCTGAGCAACGCACGCTGCTCATCGACGGTGATCCGCAAGGGAACGCCACCAGTGGCATCGGACTCGCCGGCGAGCAGATTACCGGCACGGTGTACGACGCGCTGATCGGCCAGAGCGCCCTCGACGACGTCGTCCTCCGCGCTATCCAGTTTGCCCACCTGGACGTCGCTCCCACCACTCCCGACCTCGCTGGCGCCGAGGTTGAGCTGATTGATCGCGAGAATCGCGAGCTCGCCATGCGCGAGGCTATCGCGCCTATCCGCGATCGATACGACTACATCCTCATCGATTGCCCTCCATCGCTCGGCCTGCTGACGATCAATATGCTCACCGCCGCCGATGCGGTCCTCATCCCGGTGCAATGCGAGTACTACGCCCTCGAGGGGCTATCGCAACTCCTCAATACCGTGCACCGGATCCAGCAGTCGGTGAATCCTAGCCTCGCCATCGATGGCGTCCTGCTCACGATGTATGACGCTCGGCTCAATCTCTCCCGCCAAGTCGTCACCGACGCTCGCGAGTACTTCGGGCCAAAGGTCTTCAACACGATCATTCCCAGGAATGTCCGCTTGGCCGAAGCTCCGAGCTTTGGGAAACCGATTGTCCTGTATGACATTGCTTCGGTTGGCGCTCAAGCCTATCTCAGCGTAGCTAGAGAGCTCGTCCAACGCGATTCGCCATCGAGACCTTCTGTCGTAGCGATCCCCGACTCCCCGGCTCCATCTCCGGTCGAGGCCCCAGCCGATCCTCGGGCTGAGCTCGCGATCGATCCGGATAAGGTTCTCTCCGACGACGAAAGAGAGGTCTCCTCTCACTCGTCGACCGTGCCGAGCAATCATTCCGTTTCGGCTCCCGACGTCGAACGCCCCAGCGCTCCGTGATCGCGTCCGCACTCCCACCCCCTCCCTCCGCGCCCATCCATGTCCACCGATAAGCCTCGGCGCCTCGGACGAGGGCTCGACGCCCTCTTAGCCACTCGTTCGCCAACCCCCGCCGTAGCTACGACTCCGGAACCCGGCGAGCTGCTCCGGGATCTCCCTATCAACGAGATCCGCCCGAATCCATTCCAGCCTCGCAAGGAGTTCCGCCCCGAGGATCTGGCCGAGCTCGAGGCATCGCTCAAGGCCAACGGTTTGCTCCAGGCGGTCACGGTGCGCCGTGCCCCTGGCAGCAATGGCTACGAACTCATCGCGGGTGAGCGCCGCCTCCGCGCCGCCACCCGACTCGGCTGGGACAAGATTCCGGCGGTGGTGAAGGAGATCGACGACCGCGCACTCCTCACCCTTGCCCTCGTCGAGAACCTCCAACGCGCTGACCTCAATCCGATTGAGGAAGGAGAGGGCTATCAGCGACTGGTCGTCGACTTCTCACTTACCCAGCAGGAGGTTGCGGAGATCGTGGGCAAGGACCGGTCGACGGTAGCTAACATGTTGCGACTGTTGAACTTACCTGCCAGCATTCGAACGATGGTGCGCGACGGACACCTCACCGTCGGCCACGCCCGCGCCCTCCTCGCCATCTCCAGCGAGCGCGAGATGCTCGAACTCGCGCGTGAGATCGTTGCCAAGGGGCTCACCGTTCGTGATGTGGAACAGCGCGCGCGTACCGCAACCCCCGCATCATCCAGACGCAACGCCAAACCGAGGAGCGATACCCGATCCTCGGGACTGAACGCAGAGCTCAAGCGTCTACAGGACGAGCTTCGCCGTCACCTCCAAACCGACGTCACCATCTCCGTCGACGATCACGAGCGCGGCAAGATTGAGATTTCCTTCTATTCGAGTGATGACCTCGAGCGCGTGCTCGACCTGGTGCTCGTTTCTCGTGAGCGGATGTGATGGCTG